>Ga0307948_1004449_pt1 | contig 10352 bp, 16 predicted proteins | sample OrgLakmetagen280_FD_201824 | JGI IMG/M metagenome (GOLD analysis project Ga0307948, IMG submission 201824) | Saline water microbial communities from Organic Lake, Antarctica - #280 | ecosystem: Environmental > Aquatic > Non-marine Saline and Alkaline > Saline | place: Antarctica: Organic Lake...
ATCGCTCTGGGCTTAATGTACCCCAAAAATGTTATCTATACAGATCCCGCACAACCCCGCAGGGTCAAAATAGATGAATATTAGAGCTCCTTGCAGTCACCCTGCAGGGCAAAAACGATATTTATGCGGGGTGTTATTGGAAAGGTACGATATATATATTGGAAAGGTACAATGTATATATATCCATATACACTACAGTGTACGGTACGGTGCAAAAGGATGGAAATTGGCTTTTTTGAACCAAGACCATTTTGGGTAAAATTTTATAGTATAATGTTGTATTTACACACCTCCAAGGTAGAACTGAAGTGCATTGTTCAAGAGAGAAGCACACACACACACACACACACACACACACACACACACACACACACACACACACACACACACACAAAATGGGGTGAAAAAGTAAAGAACTCAGTTCTGATCGGGAGTTGAACCCTGGATATCCTTTTCCCTGCAAACAGGCAAAATACAGCCAGCCATTAGTACGGTTTTGTACTTCGACCGTATAACACGGTTTTGGACCGTGCCATACCTTTTTGACCGTGCCATACCGCATGTACGGTCTGAAAATGGAAATACGGCATAAAAGCACAGCACTGTCTACGTAGCAGTGCATGCGTAGCCTTGCCATTTCATTTACTCGAGCGCAATTCATTTGCTGTTAGCTTTGGGTCGCGTGTCGTTTGTGCGTTTCTTTTCTGATTGTGCATGCAAATTTGCAGGTCACCTTGTAATGCAAGCTTTGAAGTACCCCATTCAGCAGCGATGTTGAACGTTGTTTGCATTTTATCGCCAAGTACAGGTTCATTCACACTGACACAGTTAGAGCAGCAGCAAGGCATGACCCCTTCCGTTTTAAACGATACTCTGTCTCCTTCCACTTTACGCCCTTTTTATCCCTTGAAAAATAAAGCTGCTATTTCTCTAATCATAGCCTCCCACTAGTCTCTCGGTATGGCGTATATATTATGAAGGATGTTGTTCCTCAAATAATCTGGCCTCTCGCTTGTCTCCCAGTGCGGTTTGCAGCCTGCTTGCAGCCTGCTACCCAATAATGTTCAGCTTTTCCACGGGGACAGCACCTCTGTTTTTTGCCTACACCTCTCAGTCATCAATCCAGAGGAATTCGATTGACCAACTTGACCGTCGTTCATTTGCCCATGTATACCCACACCCACACCCACACCTGCACCTCTCGGCCACCAATCCCCCGTGCCAGTGTCTTTCAGAGCCTTGAACTATAATTAAAGCGTAGCTAACCGTAAGTTTCCAGGCATCTATGTCCCGTGCCAGCTGGATGCGAGCTAAACTAACCTCCACGATGGATCAATCAAGGATGTCCCTTCCTTTCCTCTGCTTGCACGCCTGCATCAATTCCAGCATTTTGACTCGGCACCAGAGAGGTGACAAACCACAGGATAGTACAGACGTGCGATATACCTCGTGCATAACCACCACCTCTCTGCTTGCACCTCACAGCCATCTCCCGTGCTGCTACTCGCCACCAAAGCCGCGTCCAGAGTGATGATGACGACGACGACGACAACGACGATGGTGCGAGGCCGAGGTCTGGTGCTGGCAAGGGGGTGGCTTTCCTGCCACCAGGGGAACAGATTGCCCGTCGAGAGGGAAGATCCAGGTGTGAGGGAAATCGGGAGGGACGATGAAGAGGACCATAAGTAAGATCATGATAGAAAATTCAGGTGTGAGGAAAATCGGGAGGGATGAGGAGGAGGACCATGAGTAAGATCATGAACAAACGTCCAGATGTGAGGAAGACCAGGAGGGATGAGGAGGACCAGAAGTAGAATCAGGAGGCATGATGAGGGAAGGTTTAGGTGCAAAGACATGTGGTCTGAATGCGCTCACGATTGCAGTGACCCACTTGTTGATCAGGATTTTGTTAAGTATTGCTTGATGGCACTGTGAAGTTAAAATTCCTGCTCTAAAAGCTCATGTTACTTGATCACTTAACGTGCAGATAAGGTTCAGGAGGTGCACGTTTGTTACCTGTAAGGACACAAACGTCGTCTGCAATGCCATCAGATTCTCATTGCAAATCAGGCTGTACAGATCCGTCTCAGCTATACACCTACATATAGGTGGCACAATTATCTTCTTCCCATGGTTTCTGCAGCATCCCTGGTTGCGCCATGCAGATTGCTGCACCTTGCCATCAATTCATGCAGAATACCTAGCACTCACCGATTTTGCATGCAGGCCGTCTGAACACCTCCCTTCATCCACCCTGGGGAAAGCAGCTGCAGCAGCAATATCGCATCTGGGAGAGGACGACATGCAAGGAAGCTTCCAAGAGACAGGGCCGACATCAGATCTCATTTCCGATGTTGCGGTTGCAAAAGCAGGCACTTTGGCTGTGAAGTCAGAGCTTGGGGTGGTGCGGCAGCTCATGGACGTGATGAATGATGGTGAGTGTCAGTAAGGGAGGCTATGAGCTCATGCACTTGATGCATTATGTTGAGTGTCAGCAAGGGACGCTATGAGCTCATGGACGTGATGCATGATGGTGAGTGTCAGCAAGGGAGGCTATGAGCTCATGCACTTGATGCATTATGGTGAGTGTCAGTAAGGGAGGCTATGGGCTCATGCACTTGATGATCTATGGTGATTGTCAGCAAGGGAGGCTATGGGCTCATGCACTTGATGCATGATGGTGAGTGTCAGCAAGGGAGGCTATGCGCTCATGCACTTGATGCATTATGGTGAGTGTCAGTAAGGGAGGCAATGAGCTCATGCACTTGATGCATGATGTTGAGTGTTAGCAAGAGAGGCTATGGGCTCATGCACCTGATGGATGATGGTGAGTGCCAGTAAGGAAGGCTATGAGCTCATGCACCTGATGCATTATGTTGAGTGTCAGTAAGGAAGGCTATGAGCTCATGCACGTGATGCATGAAGGTTGATTGTCAGTAAGGGAGGCAAGGAGCTGGGGTTCTTTGGTTGAGGGGAAACAACGCTGACTGATACTGGAATTGGAAATGATCGATAATAGCAATTGTGTTATATACCACTGGTTATATACTTTGTAGTGAGCATATTTAGTGGCTGGTGGCTGGAATCTACGAATGATGATCATACTCAAAATGCTGGCCCTCGAGGACTTTGGTGTTTTCTACCTTGAAATGACGGCAGCACCATGCACTGAGCTGGGGGCTGGAAGTGGGAAATGGTTTTAAATAACAGCTGGACATGACAAGCTTGATGATCAGCGACTCGCTGATCTCAAAACGTAGAAGCGAATGAGGTGCCTGAGGACATGCAGAAGGCAAGGTGCCAGGGGTTGTTGATCTTGGTGTACATTTCTGATTGTAGAATTGGCCTGCTTGAACTGCCACTGCTCCTCCCCCTCTTATCGCGCATCAGTGACCCATTTGTTTGTGCAGCAGCGGGTAAATCTCCGCATCAATGACCCATTTGATTTTGCAGCAGCAAGGTTATCTCCGCATCAATGACCCATTTGTTTGTGCAGCAGCGAGGTCATCTCCGCTTCATAAACAATGCAGAATGAGAACTTTGTACAAAACAGATATGCAGGAACTTCTTCATGCAGCTTCTGTACAGTTGCATGGTTGCCACAGAGGATGGAAAAAGTGCAAGGGAATAACTGCACATGCATGGGCTGCTGCATGCAGGTTTTGTGCGACGCATTGCTTTTTCAGGAGGAAGAAAGAAACAAGCAAACAAAACTATTTGCGTGGATTTGTGCACTGCACGACCACTCTTTGCAGGTTTCATGGAGCGCTAGGTCGCCACGCAAGAAGGGCAAAGTGCACACAAAACCACATGCCTGATGTATGACCATATTAGCTGCATGTGTTCTGCATGCAGGCAAAGTGCACACAAAACCACATGCCTGATGTATGATGCGTGACCATATTTGCTGCATGTGTTCTGCATGCAGGCAAAGTGCACACAAAACCACGTGTATGATGTGTGACCATATCTGCTGCATGTGTTCTGCATGCAGGTTTCATGCGGCGCTTGGCCGCCTTAGAAGACCAGGTCGGGGAGTCTGCTGGTGGGCCTGCTGGTCGCAACCAATTCGGCCCTATCCAGCAGAATGCCATGGCAGCAACAATCCTGGATGACATGCTTGCTAAGGTAGATGTGCGTGCGTGACGTTGTGGATGTCAGTATGTGTGAACGAGTGAATGTGTGCGTGCACCCGCCTTTGTGGACATGCCTGTGTCTGGTGAACTTGATACGGCAGGAAAATATTAGGTGGTAGAAAAACGGTTTTGGTGTTTTGAGGGAGACAAAAGGTTGCACGTCCTGTGATTTTTTGTCTCTGCCGTGATCCGTGTGTGTGTGTGTGTGTGTGTGTGTGTGTGTGTGTGTGTGTGTGTGTGTGTGCTGCGCTCTGATCCAGCCACGTAGCCAGCTCTTGCAAGTGAATGTTGTGTAATAAGAATTAATAAGAACGTGTGTGAGGGAAAATGTGTGGTGCCTGGTACCAACATGATGCATCTTTTACGAAGCGGGCGTGACGCTTTCAGCCATATCAACACCTGCACAACTATATGATTGAATTTGTAAGCCACAACGCGACCCTTGTTGCGAGTCATGCAAGTCATTTGTGTGCTCTCACAGGTCGGCCCTGGCTTAAGTGCTGCAGTGCATGACTCTGAAAAGGCTTTACAAGAGGCAACTGTTGCGTCTGAAAGCATGCAGCACCTCAGAGCAAACGCGGACAAATCCTACACCAAGGTAATGAGTGGGTGGGGATGACTATGGGTGGCGGTGGGGGTGGGGGTGGGAATGGGGTGGATTTGTATGTTAATATCAATTATCAATCTACAGCTGTGAGCTCGCTCTCTACAGAAGTGTGTACGCTGCTACAAAACGTATCGCTGCACCATAGGCAGGCTATGCAATTGTGAGTGCTGACCTGCACGTGTGGGTGATATGAACCTTGCAGCCATCAGGCATTGTTCAGTGCGGAATCAAGCCACGCGTGCTAACACTGTGATTTTGACCATAATGGCTATGGGTATGGCACAGATGACTAAGGTGCTTCATTAGATTAACAACAAAAAACATCGGCAACAAGCTTACCTGAAATGGAAGAAGGAAGTTCACATTTGCATCTCCCCCCAGAGTCTATCTCCGCTCCCTTGCAGGATTGCAGAGACACGTAAGCAAAATATGTGTGCGTCTACCTACCTCACTGAGCCATGTGTGGTTATACTGCTCTACCTCTCAGGTGGAAGAACTATCCAAAGGGCTGGTCCTTGTGACACAGAAGATGAATGAGCGCATCAGCTCTCTGGATGCCAGCATGAAGGACGTCTGGTCTTCCAAAGGCCCCGCCGCCAAGGTCTGTATGTCATCCGTGCACCCTTATTTGTTTTTGTACAGTTTGTAAACTAATGTGTTCTATACGGCTGATACCTCCAGCACAGTTTATATGTTGTGCTGCACGTTGCAAGAGCACGCTGTGCTGTGCTGTGCTGTGCTGTGCTGTGCTGTGCTGTGCTGTGTATTATGTACAGTGTATGCATGCCTCACACACTGCAGGCTACACTTCAAGTTGTTTTTATACCTTACCTCTGGATCATATATTATCGTCGTCAATGAAATAAACGACATTGTGCATTGCACACCGTATTATAACCCGACCTCACGCATACCGCACTCTCAGGGTCGGACAGGACCGTCTCCCTGCTAAAAACAACCTGCCTTGCTAAAGACAACGTATGTATGTATGAATGGTTCTAGCACACACTTTTCCCTACAGCATTTTGTGCCATATATCAAGACTCTTGACGCCATCATGAGCTGCTTGAACATTTGTAGAATTAACACACACATTTAGGGTTGGCCAGGACCTTATATATACGGTTTATATACGGTACTTTTGGCAGGGGAACCGACAAATATACGGTTTACATGTACGGTTCTGGCAAATCCTAGGCGTACTAAAAGTTGAAGGTGTCTGTGAAGCGGGCTGCCATGACGACACAAAGTCATGGTAATGATGATGCTCGTGATATTTTTTAGTGTTGTATTTGTGTTATGGTACCGAAATCGCAGGTGTCTGCGAAGCTGGATGCTCTGGCCGTTGGCTTTGATGAAGAGATGGCCACCATCCGATCACAGGTGCGCCTGGGTGCAAGCATTTACGTGTATGGGCATCATTGAAATGTTAGTGCATGCTGTCAAAGGTAGTTGTGTGAAGCAGGAGAGTAAGGGGCGCAGGGGGGGCACTTTTGTTCAGATGTGTAAATTTGCTCGTGTTGATTTATGTGTGCACGTGTGAGTTTGTGCGGGTTTGCAGGTCTGCAAGGCAGCTAGGGGGTTACAGTTTGGCACTAGTGGTGTGTGCGTGGTGTGTTACTAGTTTGCACCAGTGGTGTGTGTGTTGTGCTGCAAGGTTGTGCACCAGTGGTGTGTGTGTTGTGCTGCAAGGTTGTGCACCAGTGGTGTGTGTGTTGTGCTGCAAGGTTGTGCACCAGTGGCGTGTGTTGGAGTGCAGCGGTGATGCGTGTTGGATGCATTTATGTGATCATGTAAAGATGCGATGTGATGCATGTTTTAATCTGATCATACGTATGGATGCTGTGTGGTCATATGTATGGATGCTGTGTGATGCATGTTGAATAGCATTTTTGTGTGCTAGCTTTACTGGGTATAGAGAGAGATACCACCCTTCCCCCCAGGCTGTCCTGTTAGTGTGTGTGCAGGCATCATGGCATTTCGTTTTGCGGTTTTGTATGGATTTAAAATGAAACAATAAAATATGCTCACTGGCATGAAAATCATCACAAGGCGTAAGCACAAAGCAGATGCATGTTAACGAGTGGAAGCCTGAGCACAGTGTGCCTCTCACTTGTTGCCTGCCATTGTGTATGTGTGTGCCTGCAGCGCACCCTTGCAGCAACGCAGTTTATGCTGCCTGCTCAGTCTTTTGCAGCAGCTTAGTTTACGCTGCCTGCTCAGTCCTTTGCAGCAGCATAGTTAATGCTGCCTGCTCAGTGTTTTGCAGCAGCATATTTTATGCTGCCTGCTCAGTCTTTTGCAGCAGCATAGTGTATGCTGCTTGCTCAGTCTTTTGCAGCAGCTTAGTTTTTGCTGCCTGCCCATTTCCATGCAGCAGCATAGTTTATGCTGCCTGTCCAGTCCCATGCAGCAGCTTAGTGTATGCTGCCTGCTCAGTCTTTTGCAGCAGCTTAGTTTTTGCTGCCTGTCCAGTCCCATGCAGCAGCATAGTTTATGCTGCCCGCTCAGTCTTTTGCAGCAGCTTAGTGTATGCTGCCTGCTCAGTCTTTTGCAGCAGCTTAGTTTTTGCTGCCTGCCCATTTCCATGCAGCAGCTTAATTTATGCTGCCTGTCCAGTCCCATGCAGCAGCTTAGTGTATGCTGCCTGCTCAGTCTCTTGTAGCAACTTAATCTATGCTGCCTGGCGTTTACCGCTGTAGCAGTGCAGTTGAGTGCAATAGCCCTGCATCGCGGCCACTTTTATCAAACCTATGTATGCAGCAGTTGTGATGGTGCATGTGCCTGTCAACATCTGACCGCATGCAGACACCTGCATGTGCCTGTCAACATCTGACCACATGCAGACATCTGACCACAAGCAGACATTTGACCACATGCAGACATCTGACCAATGCAGACATCTGACCACATGCAGATAACTGCCCACATGCAGACATCTGACCAATGCAGACATCTGACCACATGCAGACATCTGACCACATGCAGACATCTGACCACATGCAGACATCTGACCACATGCAGACATCTGACCAATGCAGACACCTGACCACATGCAGACACCTGACCAATGCAGACATCTGACCGCATGCAGACACCTGACCAATGCAGACATCTGACCGCATGCAGACACCTGACCAATGCAGACATTTGACCGCATGCAGACACCTGACCAATGCAGACATCTGACCGCATGCAGACATCTGACCTATGCAGACATCTGACCACATGCAGACATCTGACCAATGCAGACATCTGACCACATGCAGACCTCTGACCAATGCAGACACCTGACCACATGCAAACATTTGACCAATGCAGACTTCTGACCGCATGCAGACATCTGACCAATGCAGACATCTGACCAATGCAGACACCTGACCACATGCAGATTGCCGCCCTTATGGACTCCGCCCCACCCAGCTCCTCTGCAAAGGGCCTACTGCAGATGTGGAAGCAAAGTTCTAGTGGCCAATTTGACACCCCCCCTGGTCCTTCAGGTTGGTGTGTGGGGAGCGATCCGTCACAAAAGTAGGGTAAGTAGGGTTGGCCAGAACCATACATTTACAGGCATATACCGTGTACATATGGTATCTTCAGCAGGAGCATCACCATACATACGGTCATATATGGTGCAGATATGGCTCTGTTTTAACTTACACATAAGTGTGGGGCAGAGAGAGGTACAAATGGGTTTGGCACAAAAACAAGGACCAAATAATTTGGGCAGTTAAGGACAAAAATGAGATCATGTTTCGTGAAAAATTTACTATCCTAAGCTGACAGACCGATTTTGGCTTTGTGCTTAAATCAGCGCATAGAATCAAAACCGTGTGCGTTATGTTGGCTGTCATCTGTTGCTGTGCTCCTCTACAAGTGCAAATTGTACCCTGCTCTTGCATAACGCATACATGCAGCCCCGTACAAGGCCAGCGCAGGCAAGTCAGCCAGATGGAGTAATGACTTACCAGCTTCTCCTGCCAAAGCACCAGCCCCCAAGATTGATCATCGCTCCTCTGCATGTAAGTGTGCTGTGCAATCCCGTATGTTTATATGGCCTGTGCTGTGTGGTGCCAGGTGTTGCTTGCCGTTTGGTCGTATGCGTGTTGCGTGCCGTGGGGTCGTATGTGTGTTGCTTGCCGTGGGTCGTATGTGTGTCGCGTGCTGTATGATTGTATGTGTGTCGCGTGCTTTATGATTGTATGTGTGTTGTGCCATGTGATCATATGTGTGTTGCTTGTCGTGGGGTCGTATGTGTGTTGCTTGCCGTGGGGTCAAATGTGTGTTGTCTTCTCAGGAGCTATTTTGGCCTCACTATCTTTTGCACCACGTACGTCATGTCCGTTTTGTCAGTTCAGTTTTTCTCTTTTCTCTGTGCTGAAGAGCGCAATTTTGGCTGTTTCTATGGGAGTGTGAGGCTGCACTTTTGTCTAAAGTGACAAAATTACCCCTTATCAGGCAGCCACAGATCTAAAGTGACAAAATCACCCCTTGTCAGGCAGCCACAGATCTAAAGTGACAAAATCACCCCTTATCAGGCAGCCACAGATCTAAAGTGACAAAATTACCCCTTATCAGGCAGCCACAGATTTAATGTGACAAAATTACCCCTTTTCAGGCAGCCACAGATCTTACTTGATTTTTAAAAGACACAGGTGCCTGTCCATATCGTAGTAGGCATGGGTCAGGCTTTGCGTCATTTGTTTGTGGCTAAAGTGAAGGCGTAAGCAACCAGGCACCCTATTAGCTTCCTTCTCTTCATGGCATGCGAGCGCCGGGATTCACAGCCTGCATACATGTGTCCCCTCACATTTCATGTTCTCAAACCCCCTTACATTCCATGTTCATGTATCCCCTCATGTTTCATGGTCTCAAGCCCCCTTACATTCCATGTCCAAGCTTACATTCCATGTCCAATTGGGGCAGCCTGCATACTTGTTTCCCCTCACGTTTCATGGTCTCAAATCCCCTTACATTCCAAGTCCAAGCTTACATTCCATGTCCAATCGGGGCAGTCTGCATACTTGTTTCCCTTCACGTTTCATGGTCTCAAATCCCCATACATTCCATGTCCAAGCTTACATTCCAGGTCCAATCGGGGCAGTCTGTGTACTTGTTTCCCCACACATTTCATGGTCTCAAACCCCCTTACATTCCAAGTCCAAGCTTACATTCCATGTCCAATTGGGGCAGTCTGCATACTTGTTTCCCCTCACGTTTCATGGTCTCAAATCCTCATACATTCCATGTCCAAGCTTACATTCCAGGTCCAATCGGGGCAGCCTGTGTACTTGTTTCCCCACACATTTCATGGTTTCAAACCCCCTTACATTCCAAGTCCAAGCTTACATTCCATGTCCAATTGGGGCAGCCTGCATACTTGTTTCCCCTCACGTTTTATGGTCTCAAATCCCCTTACATTCCATGTCCAAGCTTACATTCCAGGTCCAATCGGGGCAGCCTGCATACTTGTTTCCCCACACATTTCATGGTCTCAATCCCCTTAGCATTTCAGTCTAACAACTATTCAAGCTTGTCCAAGCTTTACAGCGGAAGTTTGACTGAATGCTTATCTGTTTATTGGGTATGAAAGGTGGCCACCAAGAGAT
>Ga0307948_1004467_pt1:0-7500 | contig 10328 bp, 15 predicted proteins | sample OrgLakmetagen280_FD_201824 | JGI IMG/M metagenome (GOLD analysis project Ga0307948, IMG submission 201824) | Saline water microbial communities from Organic Lake, Antarctica - #280 | ecosystem: Environmental > Aquatic > Non-marine Saline and Alkaline > Saline | place: Antarctica: Organic...
GTCTCTCTCTCTCTCTCTCTCTCTCTCTCTCTCTCTCTCTCTCTCTCTCTCTCTCTCTCTCTCTCTCTCTCTCTCACACACACATATACACACACACGCACACACACGCGCACACGCGCGCGCACACACACACACACACGCACACGCACGCACGCACACACACACATACATGTACAGCGAGGTCCAGCCAAGCCATGCCCAGCGTGCATCCTTTTTGAGGGGCGTGTTCCGATTTACATGGCGCATGGTGGACCTGCCCATCCGGACAGTGGTGAGTTGGCAAAGCCACAACTGCTGCAATGACTGCATTGCTTGTGGGTGAGAGTGCGCACTTTTGGTATGGTACTGACCTACACTTGCACACAGCCCAGTTTTTGCTGTCGACGTGTGTTGCCTCAGACTTGAAAGCAGCTACACCAAAATTAGTTCATCCTGCCAAAAGGGTGCCAGAAACTTGACTAGTTCCTGGTTCATAACTTCTGGAAACCTCCAAGTGAAGCCGCTGGTAAAGTCTGTCTGACCATTGTTGGGGTTCATGTTGGGATCTAGAATATGTCGGGGTTGATGTTGGGATCTAGGAGCATCTCGATCTTAGTCAGTTCCTCCATTATAAACAATGACATCTCTGGAGGAAAATGAAGTTTAGGATGGGTTTGTCCCAATCACACATCGGCTTACACAGGAAACAACTGAAGACTGGCTCGTACAGTACGTCCCCACACAAATGCCTGATGCAGTCCTCATCTGCAGACTTACGCACCGCGTCGTACCATCACATGACACGTTCGGTGTGCTGCTACATACCTGGTAGCCACCCATGGCTCTTTTTCCTTTGTTAATGTCGGGAGTGGCTTTTCACTGCCTGCGTAATATTTATTCCCCCCCCGGTGTGCTTGCTCCTGCCGTACGGTCCACAGCCATCACGCTTCTTCAGCTCTTCATCACGTAGATATTTCATTATTTGTTGTTGTTCCCACACAACCAGAACCATCACGCCTCTTCAGCTCTTCATCACGTCGCCACATTTGTGTATTTTGTTGTATTTCACGCGACTAGAGCAAAATAATGGTTACTCTACCTGCTCTTCTTCTGTAGGAGTACCTCCTCTTGGGCCCACACCCGCTCGCAACACCTTCCAGGCAAGTTGGGGAGCCGGAAATAAAACTGACGCTAGAAATGCAACTGACGCTAGATCAGTTGCAGGCAGCACACTGAAAGCACACCGGAATTTTGTGTCATACGAAGGGTGGGCGATGGGCAAAGAAGTTGAAACTGGGAAATTGAACTAATCTTTCTTGATGCAATGACTTGCAAGGGCTCCTCCGTAAATTAAATTGGATGGTTTTGCTGCCTTTTTTTACATGCTCTTCATTTGTCCAATTTAGGCCAAATTAGGCTAGGTGAAGAAAGGCAGCAAAATCGTCCCATCAATCTTACGGAAGGTGCCCTTGCAAGTCACTGCATCAAGAAAGATGCTCTCAGCTTTCAGAGCGTGTTCTTTGACTGAGAGCAGCCTTCTAAAGCATGCCCCTGTTGTCACACATGCCCTTGTTGTCACACATGCCAGTTGAGCTGCACAACTGCAAATGTGCATCCCCGCCTTCATTTAAATTCTCTGTCGTTTGCATTCACACAGAACATTGATCTAGCAACTTCAATGATCATCGACTGTTGTCACAGTGGCCGCCTCTGATGGTGTCCTTTCTGTGTGCACCTGGGTTTCGGCTTGTCTGCTGTGTTCCTCCTTTTTGTCTTTTATTGAAATGTGTGTCGTCGATCTGATTATTTGACCAAAAAAGTTTGAGGAGGCCGTTTCCACATAATTCTCTATTCTACGCAGTTTTAAAAGGGCCTCTGTATCAAATAAAAAGGGGAAGGAATAAGCCCAATGTGCAAGTCCAACTTTCCTGCAATGCGTCATTGCCCACCACCCTTGCTGTTCAGTATATCCCAGCTCACATGCTAAAATGCTATTTTTGTATGCGTGTCATATGGCAAAAAGCCACAACCCGCAAGCCTTACAGGTTTACAGGTTTACAGGTTAAGCCACTAATCAAAACGTGCAACTGCTAGGCTGCGGATGTACAAATTGTGAAAATTGTTGTTGTAGCACCGGGCTTGTAGCACCTACAAAAAACCCTTACCAGGTTCCCTCTCCCGCATCGCAGTGTACCTCCACCCCCTGCGAGCGCCAAGCCCACCTGTTCAGTATATCCCAGCTCACACGCTAAAATACTGTTTTCGTATGCGTGTCTTGTATGCGTGCCATATGGTAATTAGCCACGACCCGCAAGCCTTACCAGGTTCCCTCTCCCGCATCGCAGTGTAACCCCACCCCCTGCGAGCGCCAAGCCCACCCCTTCCTCCTTGTCCTCTTCCTCCATCCCAGAGCTGCCCGGTAAGGCCTCACCTTTGAGGATGCGGGCCAGCATGCCTGATCTGCTTGCATGGCGGCAGCTGTACTGCCACAGCACCCCCAGCAGCAGCGTGGCTCAAACCTTCCAGGACGTGGATTCGCACGTGCAGGTGGGCGCTTTACGAGTTGTCCTCTCATTAAAAAAGAGCAAAGCAACGCCATGGTGTAATAAGCACTTCCGGCATGGATCAGGATAGAGCGCTGTCATGGGTTGATCCATATGGGTTGATCCATACAGACACTCCACCAATCCGAAAATGGAGAGAGAAAACTTGGTGAATTAGACTTAGACCAAAAGTCAGAAGTCTGGAACAAGCGAGAAACGCTTCCAGACTGGCCTGTTTTTGCTTGCCAATTTTACCGCACGAGCTCAAAATGCACAGGTCACAGCTCTATCAAATCACTCACTGACCCAAATACACTTTTGAGAGCTATGGTGGAGTGTAGACTGTATAACTAGATCATTGCAAATGAAAGTGAATGAAAAGACCAACCAGATGGTTAGGTATGGAATGGAATTTAGTTTTTGACCCTGAAACAAAAACGTTTACATCCACGATGGTTAGATTTAATGACAGGGTTGCGTCAGTTGATTTTATGAAGGGAAATGCTCTCAGATTGGATTTCTGGGGCCAAACGTTCAAAATCCCAGCCAAACACCAGACCATGGTACCACAGAGGCCCATCGCCGGCCCTAACTTCTAATACTCCTAGTTATATGCACATATCAATGTTTGTGTATTGGAAGGTCATAACAGGAAGGTCACTCTGTGGTCTCCCTCTTCTATTCTCTTTGCTTATCAGCTTATCACATCATTCTCTGCATATGTAATGATGAGTTCAGTTTCTTAGCCTTTTTGTGTAAATTCCCTTCCACAGGGGGGAAGGAAGATGAAAATTCTCTCTAAGACTGAGGTAGGGCTTGAAGCAAGACTATTTTCTTCCTTAATCTTGATTTTCTGAAGCCTGTCTGTGTTAAGCCTGTCTGGAGCAGCCTGTGTTCTGGTGGAGCCTGTCTGGTGAAAAGCCTGTGTAATGGTGAAGCCTGTTTGGTAAAAAGCCTGTCTGGTGCAGCCTGTCTGGTGAAGCCTGTGTGATGGTGAAGCCTGACTGGTGGAGCCTGTCTGGTGAAAAGCCTGTCTGGTGAAGCCTGTCTGGTGCACCCTGTCTGGTGGAGCCTGTCTGGTGGAGCCTGTCTGGTGAAATTCCTGTCTGGTGAAGCCTGTCTGGTGAAGCCTGTGTAATGGTGGAGCCTGTCTGGTGAAGCCTGTGTAATGGTGAAGCCTGTCTGGTGAAAAGCCTCTGGTGGAGCCTGTGTTCTGGTGAAGCCTGTGTAATGGTGAAGCCTGTTTGGTGAAAAGCCTGTCTGGTGCAGCCTGTCTGGTGCAGCCTGTGTGATGGTGAAGCCTGTCTGGTGAAAAGCCTGTCTGGTGCAGCCTGTCTGGTGATGCCTGTGTGATAGTGGAGCCTGTCTGGTGAAAAGCCTGTCTGGTGCAGCCTGTCTGGTTAAGCCTGTCTGGTGGTGACCTTCTCTTGGAGCCTGTCTGGTGAAGCCTGTCTGGTGCACCCTGTCTGGTGGAGCCTGTCTGGTGGAGCCTGTCTGGTGAAATCCCTGTCTGGTGAAGCCTGTCTGGTGAAGCCTGTGTAATGGTGGAGCCTGTCTGGTGAAGCCTGTGTGATGGTGAAGCCTATCTGGTGCAGCATGTGTGATGGTGAAGCCTGTGTGATGGTGAAGCCTGTGTGATGGTGAAGCCTGTGTGATGGTGAAGCCTGTGTGATGGTGGAGCCTGTCTGGTTGAGCCTGCCTGGTGAAAAGCCTGTCTGGTGCAGTCTGTCTGGTGAAAAGCCTCTGGTGCAGCCTGTCTGGTGATGCCTGTGTGATGGTGGTGACCATTGCTCCATAGATCACACACCTGGGCGGCAATGTTAGGTACCTACTTGCACTTGTTTCCGTACATTTTTAACGAACCAACACACCAACATACCATCCGCAACACACATGACCCCCCGCACCATCTCCAGCACACAATGCAGGTCTTGCTTGACTGTGCTGCCACAGCACACATGACCCCCCGCACCATCTCAAGGACACAATGCAGGTCTTGCTTGACTGTGCTGCCACAACACACATGACACCCCGCACCATCTCCAGCACACAATGCAGGTCTTGCTTGACTGTGCTGTGTGCTGTGAGCACCCCGGTCTGCCCACTGCCCTGCCGAACAATAGGAGTAATTGCCGCAAATTAAACGGAACAAAACAGGGCACCCTACTCAAATTTCTTATTGAACACACACACACACACACTGGTAGGTGCCTGGAGGAGGTCTGGCTGTGATCTGTGCTTTGGGCATCTCGTCCTACCTGCTGTCATGCTTGCTGGTGCTGCCCCTTCTGCTGGCACACCGCCGTGCGGCTTTGGCAAAATCAAACAAGACGCCCACAGGTGTGTACGTTCATGTAATGTGTGTATGTCCTTGCTGCATCCTGTTGTGCTGACTTGGTTGCATTGCTGTTAGCCGTTTATGAAGAGCATTGCCCATAAAAATGCTAAGATGGTGCACCCTGTCGTTGTTGCTTCGTCCTTGTTGGTGTGACGTAAAGGAGTCAGTAACTTTGTCTGAATGCGTGCTTACGATCCGAGGGCTGTGCTCTGGTCTGTATTGATTTCCGCACTTACTACAAAGGTGGAGGTGTTTCTTTTTTTATCCTGAAGGCTGCTGATGGCGTGGTTGATTGCTGTGTGGACAGCTCACACAGTCTACACATCAAACACTTTGTAACTGGACGTGTTTGAACACAGCAAACACGTCCAGTCAGGGCAGTGTTTGCTGTGTTGACTGTGTGAGCTGTATGATACTGCCTGTGTGTGCGCATGTGTGCGTGTGTGTGTGTGTTGCAGACGTGCTACAAGGTGCAGCAGGTCAGGTGTTTACTTTTGAAGCAAGTCAGTTCATGCCATCATGTGCCTGAGGCACAACGTCTTACAGCTTGTCGCATCTCAGCATTGTGGCTTCTCCACGAGTCCACGTGCACAACGTCTTACAGCTTGTCGCATCTCAGCGTTGTGGCTTCTCCACAAGTTCACGTGCACAACGTCTTACAGCTTGTCGCATCTCAGCATTGTGGCTTCTCCACAAGTCCACGTGCACAACGTCTTACAGCTTGTTGCATCTCAGCATTGTGGCTTTTTCACACAAGTCCACGTGTGCTCCCAGTCCCCTTTTGATTGCTGCTGCTCATTCAGAAGCGGTGTGGCACGGCAGAGTTGTATACACAGGGTTGGCCAGAACCGTAAATATACACCATACATGACACATGACCGTACATTCGGTGATTCCCAAAATTACACCAAAGATACCGAACACACACACCATGTAAGCATATATGGTTCTGGCCAATTCTGTACATACACCGCCTGTGCTTAATTTTAACAGCAACGCGTGCCAATGTTCTTTTGTAGGGTTGGCCAGAACCATATATAACCGGTGTATATACGGTTTTTTTGGCAGGGGAATCACCAAATATACGGTCATATACGGTGTAAATATACGGTTTTGGCCAACCCTATTCTTTTGACTTTCATCAGCGCACGCATCGCCTGCCGTGATCGAGATCTGCACAGAATATGCACAATACTTAAAAGCACACGCATGATGGCATTTGTATGCGTTGGGTTGGCCAATGCCATACATAAATACACGGTATGGCCATACATTGAAGAAGTCCCTGCTAACAATGCCGGCCGTGCGTACACCGTGTAATATTTGGTCTGGGCAACTTTAGAAATGCGCTGTTTTACTGCAACTAGAGTGGATCATGGGAATTGGCATGGCGCAACGCGTAAGCACAGCCAAGCTCACAAGCGGCAAGGCGGCATGCAAAACCAATCACACAACACAAGATGCAAAATCAAGAGCAGGTCACCATTGTGCATCTCACTCAAAACCCACCCTTTGATGGTGAACCCACCCTTAGCAAGTGTGTCACGGGCTCAGAACAGATACATGTGGGTAAAGTATGAAAAGTATGCAGAGAGTGATCTGTGTGGAAAGAGTGACCGGCGTCTATGCTGAGCTTCGATACCAAATGGTCAGGAGCAAGGCCCCAACGCCTGCCTCAGGGCCTCTGTACTGTTCTGCTGGAAAAGGCTACTTCTAGTTATCGAGATCCAGTTCCTAGAGTTTAATGTACCCCGCAGCAGGTAAGTGACAAGTGGGGGGTATGCGACCAATGCGTGTGTGGTATGCGACCATGCACCTTCGCACTGAAGCGGAATATGCGACCTTTGCACTAAAGTGCGAAGGTCGCATATTACGGAGCGCTTGTTCCAGGACGGCCCTATATATATAGGGCCGTCCTGGAACAAGTCGCAGACTTCGAACCCCCCTTTCTCACAAGTCGAATTTATTCACCCTTCGGGGGAGAAAATATCTACCACCCACGCAGCCCCCCTCACGCTGACCTCTTTCCAGATCCGCAGCCCAATATCACACTTCCTGAGTTTTGCTCGAATTACACACCACTTGGATCTCATAACGTCTTTCATGCACACCACACACATGCCCTCCCTCAGGCTCTCCTCCCACCCAAGACCTCACTCCCAGCAACATCCACCCTGACGTGTGGAGTTGGGGCAACCCCAACGTATGGGGACCCTCCTTTGCAGCAGCGCTAGCAGCACCAGCCCCAGCACCACCAGCCCCAGCACCACCAGCCCCAGCACCGTCCTCACTCTCTCCAACCCCCCCCACCTCTGAGCCCCTCTCCCCCGCCGCAGCCACCACATCTCCGCCCGCGTGCGCCGTGTTTGCGCAGCTGCTGGCCGGCTCCGACCCTCCCGCCCTGTCCCCCCCTCTCGCACACTCAGTTGACATGGAGTGGGAGGTGGAGGTGCAGGAACCTGCGGCCCCTGATGCTGCAGATCCGTCGAGGTGGAGGCAGGTGCCCCGTGAGTCAGGATCTGAGCCCCCGTCGGCATCAGCGCCTGGATCAGCACAAGCGCCTGGACCAGCACAAGCGCCTGGACCGCCGCCATCATCATCATCGTCACTGGCTGGATCATCTGAGCCGCCAGCACCACC
>Ga0307948_1004477_pt1 | contig 10318 bp, 9 predicted proteins | sample OrgLakmetagen280_FD_201824 | JGI IMG/M metagenome (GOLD analysis project Ga0307948, IMG submission 201824) | Saline water microbial communities from Organic Lake, Antarctica - #280 | ecosystem: Environmental > Aquatic > Non-marine Saline and Alkaline > Saline | place: Antarctica: Organic Lake...
ATTAGATGGACCACTGATAGACCATCATTTAGTGGACCATTTAGTGGAGCATCATTAGATGGACCACTGATAGACCATCATTTAGTGGACCATTTAGTGGAGCATCATTAGATAGACCACTGATGGACCATCATTTAGTGGAGCATCATTAGATGGACCACTGATGGACCACTGATGGACCATCATTTCGAGGACCATTTAGTGGACCATCAATGGACCATCATTTATCACGTCAGTGCAAATGTCCTCTGAATATGACCACGTGGGTGTGTTTGAGTGTGAACACAGTTGTGTGAATGTATGTTTGTGTGCACCCCCATTCATCAGTCCTACATGTCGAGCGCATTGTAGGTGTGGGTGGCACACTTACAGGTTCACAGGTTTACAGGTTAAGCCATCAATAAAACGTGCGACTGCTAGGCTGCGCATGTAAAATATGTAAAAATTGCGATACCTAATTGTTATGGCACACTTACATAATTGTATATGTGTGTGCGTGCGTTTATGTGTGTAGCGTTTGTGTGTGTGTTACATCCAAGTGCACACGTGCCACTCACCTCAGTCAATTCTACCGAACTTGCGCCTTTAGGCATCATGTAGGTGTGGTGTCGAAAGGAGATGAAGTCAGAACGGTTGGCAAAGGTGATGACCCTGCAGTTCAGGTAGAAGTTAAGAGTAGAAGAACTTAAGATGGAGACTCGGCAAAAATGTGAGTGAAGTTGCAAAGAGTTGTGTGATCTTTTTGTGCTTGGCCCCGTGGACGTCCTCCCTCCTTGTGCTATTTGTCTTCAACTGCAGTGTGCATTATCATCTACCTCTTACGCGGACCTCTTCAGCAAGGTCTAAAGGCTTTAATCACTCACCAAGTCACTCGCCAAGTCATCTGCCTTCCTGTAGGTGCAGATTTCAAAAGCGCACCTTTGTAGGAGAGTCAATGAGGCGCTTAAGCCTTTGGCACGTTTTGGTAGGCTCCCCTTAAATCAGGCAGAGACGTCACACACAGCTGCTTACGCTGCACACTTCACAACTAAAGTCACACACTGAGTGCACATGCAGCTCAATGCTTACGCACACTTCACAACTATAGTCACACACACCGATTGCACATGCAGCTCAGGCTGGGCATGGCAAACAACGAAATGTATAATTTCATACACACATCCTTAAACACACATCATACACACATCCGTACACACCTGCATGACAGCTACCTCACAATTACGTCACTCATTCTGACAGCTGACTGATCTCCGTCAAGCGTGTTTGCCCACTGCACTTGACACTATCCTGGAGTGAGGCACTAGGGAAAAAAGACTATCCTGGAGTGAGGCACTATCCTGGAGTAAGGCACCAGGGAAAAAATATTCCTGTTTTACATCACACATTTCCCACTCACCCATAACCCATGAAGCACAGGCTGGCAGAAACACATATACACACACACTCACTCACTCACTCACACACAGAGACACAGGCCCACATACATATGCACATAAAGTGTGCTTTCCCAGTTTCCACCCCCATATGGCATCATCCTTGGGCGCCCAAGAAGGCGCCCCAGGCCGTACTCTTGCATCACTTTTGCGGTCACACACTCGTACCAATAATGCACAGGCCGGCAGAAACGCACACTCACAGAGCGTACACGCCCACCTCTTGGTATCATCCTTGGGCACTGGGAAGATGTGCTTTAAGATGTTGGCACATCGCTCTCCTAGCTTTGACGAAAACGCATCCAGGATGAGGTGGGGGTATGCCTCGCTGATAGTGCCCACCTGGAGCCAAAAATGTAAATATGTGCTTGATGTGTGCAAGCGTGCATGGGGTCGTGTGTATGCAAGTCTATGTGAGCGTGTTTGTGTGCGTGTGCGTATGCGTGTATGTGTGTGTATGTGTGTGTGAGTGCTCAAAAGTGCTTAAGTGTAGTTTCTTGTTAAAAACAAGATCATAGCATAAGTTCAGCCTAGCCAAGCCCCACCCAAAAAGGGGAATTGATGCCCCTTTCCTGAATTGCACATCTGATGTCACCCAATGGTTTTTATACATATATGTAACACTTCTGCAAAAAAATAATGAGTTTGGGGTCAAGGGTGAGAGTGGGGGGCTGGATATGTGCCGCTTCCCTGCTAAATTAGCTAACTATAGTGACATGAGTGCAGAAGTGCATGTCCAAGCACAACTTTCCCCCATTTTTTGTTCCCGGGTAGTTTTTAGGTCCAACCTTAGCCGTGTGGCCAAGAAAAAGGGGGGCAAAATATTTGCTCCAAAGGACTTGGTGCGTGGGCTTGTTTGCTAGGCAAAATTGTGCATTTGCTGAAAACCATGGTAGCACGGTGTTTGGACGCTATCTGAGCATCAGGAGTTGTTCAGTATAATCCCCAGGGGTGTTTCGCCAAGTTTTATGGTCTGGGATGCTGGGGGTGGGCTGTGGTGGGCAGTGACAGGTGGGAAGTAGAAAAACTTATATAAGGCTTTGCCAGGAAGCCCTGGGCGCAATGCAATCTGTTTCGCTGGAAAGGCACGGACAGAGAAATAATAAAAACTCAAATAATCAGACTTGCGAGGGAAGTAAACTTATCATTGTTTGAACATTGTTTTCACATTTAACCAGGGATGGGTCATACGGACTTCTGAGACGTCCCATACAATAAAATACGCTATTAATACGCAATACGCGTATAATACGAAAATGTATTTATGCTATTTTGGGGGGTACCCTGGGCTTGCACCAACCACCCTCCAACCACCACGAATTGTCCCCCCAGCCTCCAGAACATTATAATGCCTCCTGGTAAAGACCCTGAGTGGCATCGTGTTGTTGTTATGGGACAGAAGGGGCAGATTTACGAGATGCCAGATGCCAGATGCCAAAATTCCGAGATTTCAGCAGCGGTGCCCCCCGCATCCGCGAGCACTTCATGAGGCAGAACTCCAGCGTAGGTGTAGCAGCATGCAAAGCTGACCCGGCAGGAATCCTCAGGGCGTAGTTGCAGCGCTCGCTAGCAATGGGAGAAATTGCCGACGCGCTTAGAGGGAGGAGCAAGCAGGAAAAGAGAGGCACCTGCACAGGACTACAGCAAGCACATCAGCAGCAGCATCTATACAGTCATTGGACACCTGCAGCAAGAGGGCAGTGACCAAGGCTTGTGTGGATGCAGCTGTTGCACAATTCATCTGTGCTACAGGCACCACCTTCTGGGTTGTGGTAGCAATAAGCAAGTGATCATGCTACGTTCCAAGGGGCTGGGAGTTCCTCTGGGGGGCTCTAGAGGGCTTGGAAGTGCCTCTGGGGGGCTCTAGAGGGCCTGGGAGTGCTTCTGGGGGGCTTGTGGCTGCAAAATTCGTCAAGTGCCCAAAATTGTATTATACGGAGCAATTTGAAAAATACGGTTAAATACGTGATAAGTACGATACGACGTATAATACGCCTACGCCGTATGACCCATCCCTGTATTAATAGAGCCCAGCAAAACAATCGCGACCCCAAACGGTTTAGTGGTTGTCGACTTATAACAAGTAGGGTGTGATCCTGCGGATCACAAAAAATGTGGCGGAGCCTGCGCCTGCATTGAAGTTGTACTTGCATTGAAGTTGTACCAAATGTAGTGAAAGCAATTCAGGGGGGGCTGCACTCCCCCTCCGCACCCCACTGCTCCTGTTCAACCATTTCTGAGATGGCAGCCTGGTCTTTGCATTGAGAGCGGCATTCAATGAGTTGAACAATTCAGGGGGGGCTACGACTCCCCTGCACCCCCCCGCTCTTGCGTTTGCACAGTCCCTCATACCATCTGTGTACATTGCTGTGTGTCATGTGCAAGCAATTTAGGTGGAATGCAATGCCAGACTGAGAATGTTGCTCCAAGTGCTGTGCCAAGTGCTGGGCGCGGGTCCTCTCCCGGGCCCTCGCTCGCCTGTCTTCCCGAGTGCTGTGAAGCTGCTGCCGTCTCTGCTCTGCTGCTGCAGGCGCTGCTAGCGTGTTGGGATCGGTCGGCCTTCTACCACACTCAACGACACCACTACTGAGAAGAAGGGCTAAGAATATGATGGGAAACATTCTAAATATATGATAATTACACCCAATTGCATCCCGGGGGGAACAAAGACACGCGATCTCGAAGGGGTCGCGAGTGGAGGGGGGTTTGACCGGGGTGTTCCGGAGTCAGCGCAAAATTGGCTTTTGTTTCAAAATTTACACTGTAAGGTTGCCTGGCTGGCTCAATGCTCTATTCTTTCAGTGTTGACTCTCTGAGAGCGCAGTGTTGACAGCAGTGAACATAAAGGGACTACGCCCAAAAAATTCGCACTTTTCCCTGTCAAAAGAGGGTCCAAAACCGGATCTTGACCTCATACCCCCAAACCTTCACCAAAATGTCTCCAATATTATTGCAAACACCCCTGGTAAGTTGCTGGCACCAGAGGGGAGCTTTTGGAAATCCAAATTCTGGCAGGAATTCCACCCTGCCCACCTGGGCACCTCCTGCCACAAACTGAGTATGCAGGGGTGCTTAGATATATATCTAGCTTAGGGTCCTGGATACTTAAATGTACTTTTCGGCTTTGGGGCAAACCTGTTAGCAGGAATGGCTGACCTGACTTAAGTTGTAATAAATGTGCAGCTTTAATGACCACTGTTTCAAAGGATGAGATGATGCCCCTCACTCACCCCCTTTACCTGCCTGACAAACACGCGATTTCAGTGACGAACAATGCGCCCACTCCCCCTTTATTTCTACCTGCTTGACACATTCTACATGCTTGACACAAAGGTTCGTAAAACCAAATCTATAAATACAATGTGCCCACCCACCTCCTTTTTCTGCCCAATGTCGTGCCGCAACACGGTGTTGTGGATGCCAAAGTATGCAGAGGGCCCGTACGGTAGATGCGTGACCACCATGCCATCTGCAAAGCATTTGTTTTTTGAGGAGTCTCTGACTGTGCCATTTGCGCAGAGCATTTTGTTTGTTATGTAAAGGGTTTCTGGTGCACCATTTGCGCAGAGCATTTTGTTATGTTAAGGGTTTCTGGTGTACCATTTGGGCAGAGCATTTTGTTATGTAAAGGGTTTCTGGTGTGCCATTTGCGCAGAGCATTTTGTTGTGTTAAGGCTTGTATGGTATTCCATTTGCGCAGAGCTTTTTGTTATGTATAGGGCTTATGGTATACCATACCATCTGCACAGATTTCAGGGGCAAATGGTACATCAGGCTACCTGCAAGAAGCCGGCTACTTGACGAGCGCGTTGTCCTATTTCACCATGCGGTTTGCATCGAAAAGTCAGCCAAGCACTTCTAAATACATACGGTATGACGGTATGACCCTACAGTCTGGGCAGAGCAAGTGATTCCTTGTGCACTTTATTTTACCATGCTGCCTGCACAGAGAGAGCCATTATCCGCAACGCCATCTGTAGAAAGCTGTCATCTGTTCTATTATGCTCAGGAACACGCCGATCAAAATGCATGCCCCTTTAATAAAAGTACCAACACGACATTCTTGCGAGCCCAATCCTCCAACCGTTGATCTTCCATCAGTTTTCCTTGATCCTCGATTGCATTTGATCTTAGCTGCAAGGAGGCCATGCCTACATCAAGAAATCTTTTTGTCACTCAAAAAACAGGTCAAGCAAAGCCATTCGATTTCAAACACAAAAGCCAAAGGAGTAGCACTTATATTGCAGTGGATAAATGTACAGAGCAACATGCACATGGCATACGCATACAGAACAAACAAAGCCAATTGACTTCAGACATGAAGGCCATGAGGCAGCAGCATTTATATTTTATATCGTAACGCGTATTCCTACAAGGCTACGTAAACAAAGTATGAATGTTCAGAACAAACACATAGAACAACAGAAACCATGCATATACATACAAAACAATTACGCAGAACACCAGGAAGTGACACTCATGACATTGAAAATGGACACGTGGTTTTTATATTCTTTGCGCTTACTGCAATGCTCGTGACACAATACACGGCACATACGGGGCGGCACATTACTTGGCGTGCTTGCACAAGCAAGCAGCCAAAGGACCTACCTGGCTCTCCTCTGTGTTCGTGCAGCACCACAATGTCCGTGAAATCATGTGATCTGCACGTGTCCACCAGATCTGTCAGCACCATGCCACCGCGGTTGATGCGTTGCGCGTTTGGGATGACCAACTTCATCTCCTGTGTGCATATGCGTACACGTGTGCATGTGCATGTGTGCACATCTGTGTATGCGTGTGTGTATGTGTGCACATGCTTGCACACATATCCACAATTGTTTACCAACACCTCAATAGTCCACGTATTGTTTCAGGCATACAGTGCTTTAATAAATCGCTCACTACCTTGGCAAAACTGCGTCAGCATGCTGCCGCCGCCGCTGCTGCTGCTGCTGCTGCTGCTGCTAAATGGCAAGCCTCAATTGGTAGGCGTTTAGAGCCTGCTGCTCTCTTGCAAAACCGCCTCACCAAAGCATTTATGCCTCACAGAGACTCTCCTCGGTGCTCGCTACCCAAGCAAGCTGAGTCAATACCGTGAGTCACTTTACGCTGAATTGCTGAACCACTACATTGGCAGACTGTGGCAGACTGATTAACTACACTGAGTCACTTTACGCTGAATCACTACATTGGCAGAATGATTTACTTCACTGAGTCACTTCACGCTGAATCACTACATTGGTAGACTGATTCACTATACTGAGTCACTTTACGCTGAATCACTACATTGGCAGACTGATTCACTACGCTGATTCACTATAACCTGAATTAGTACCTTGGCAAACTGAGTCAGTCTGCTGCTGGGGTCCCGGCTGGTGGTCACCAACACCTTTGGATCTGCCTCGCCAGCAAAGGCGTATTCGTCATCCACGTGAGTGCGAGGCACCTGTGTGTGCGTGCATGCGTGTGCGTGTGTATGTGTGCGTGTGCATGTAAGCCGCCGTCTACGGTATTAAGAGGCAGAAAGTACTGTGAATGTGTGAGTATGCCTGTGTGCGTTGAAAAGAAGAGAGTTTTACAAAAGGCTTGAAAACTGACCACCAGAAACGTGCACCTTGAGAAGGGGGGAAAGCACCTTGGCCATCTTGGAGTCTATTGTTTAGGGTTAGGATGATTTAGGGCTTAGGAGTTAGCAGTTCGCAGACAAGTGCGCTCCAGATCCAAACTAATTATCAGCCACGTCCTTTTCAGCACCCTCATCTTCCTGCACAATAGCCCTCTTAAACGCCTGACTTATTTTATCTGTGCTGCCATGGCGTAGGCGCAAGTAGACGCCAGGCTCCTGTTGAATTTATACGAAGTGGGGACTGTGTGGATTTCCCTTTGCTGCGCTGCAACAGAACGTGACCCCAACACAAAATCTCGCACACAGCGGTAACCATCTACACACACGCGCGCACACACACACACACCTACAGACACACACACACACACATCTGTACCAGTGCAGCAACTACCGCCCGTACACCAAAGTAAACAATGCTTACAGCATTGTGGGTCACCTACCGCTGTGTTGTCGTCCTCTAGCTCAACTTCATGTCGAAGCTTTGACTCATCGGGCCTGACCTCGTTAGGGATGGGCTTGCCCTCTGCAAGCAGCAATAATGACATGGGAACAGTGGCTTGAAACAAGCAGTAATAACATGGTGGCTTGAAACAAGAAGCAATAACATGGCAATGACATGGGAACAGTGGCTTGAAATATTACAGAGAGAGGGTTTCAATATGGAGAATTTGCCTTTCATCAGATTAATAAATAGGGTTGGCCCAAACCGTACATGATAATTTCGTATACTGTATACACACGATATCTCCTTATATACTGTATACACACGACATCTCCGTATATACTGTAACACGGTATCTTCGTATATACTGTATACACACGATATCTCCGTATAAACTGTATACACACAATATCTTCGTACGTACTGTATACACACGATATCTCCGTAAATACGCCGTATTTCCGCATACACCGTGCAAAAGGCATTTCGAAGTCAGTCAGAATACATTCAAATGGGGAACATTTTGCAGCTCTTGAAGGGCTGAGCACGCATGACCCAACCGTCAAAACCCCAAAACGGATGGTTGTGGAGCTAGGCTTACTTCAATCCCAAAAGACCCAAAAATGGCCCTTTTGAAGTGAACATTTTGGGTTTTACTATCATAACCACCAATGGAACCATTTCTATGGCGCAAATACATACATTTGTGGAAAAGGGGAGCAAAGAAGTAAACGGTCCAACATGGTGAAATACCAGAGGGGGGGGGAACTGAGTCCTCAAACATGATAATTTTTGCACGCATGATATTTGCAAGCTTTGATATATGCATCGACATGAAAATGTTCAGATCACTGCTGTGTAAAATTGTTCCGGTAAACATGCCTGATACGCCGCAGCGTGGACCACACTAATTTCCTGCCAATTATTCATGACATCTTCTTCTGTTAAGTCCTTGAAATGGAAGGACCGAGTGGTTGGCAAGGTATGCAAGTTAAGAAATAATGATGTGCGAGTTGCCCTCTGAGTGTAAAAAAACAGCATACATGGGCACTTGCTTGGTCCACCCCACTTTGGTGAAGCACGGCAAAATACAGTCCATATACGGTCGGCCAAAACCTCCATCCAGGTAATTTTATGGATATAGCTAGGTTGGGAACTTCCTAATACGGTACCGGACATATTTAATTACACTGCATTTTCGTGTGTACGGTTTTGGCCAACCAACCCTACATTAGGAAAACGGACCTGTGTTTGTGGCAGCAGATGAGAAAGAATGACACCCACTGAAAAACAAGTCTGTAGTCATTTCGAGACACACAGCACCTTTGTCAGAACCCCAACATTTATTTTGCTCTCTGTGGTGGAGGAGCAATACAGTACTCGCTACCAAAGTGGCTCCTTCTCCTCAATGAGTGTCAGGATTGGTTTTCACTGCTTGCATAGTTCTTAGTTTCCCTAAAGCCCGTTGCATCGTAAAGGCCTATTTGTACATTGTTAGCTTCCTGCCTCTTTACATCACTCTACATGAGTTTTGATGGCGCAATTCCACAATTCCACGACACATAATTCTATCACTGTGTGGTGAGCATCATGTGTGTGTGTGTGTATGTGTGTGTGTGTGCGCGTGTGTGTGTGTATATATGAGGTTGAGCGATTCGAGGGTGTACTTCAAACATAGGGCAAACAGAGCGGCAGCTAAAAATATGGATAAGTAGTCAGTCATCTCTAAACTTAGCCAGGAGGAAAAAACAACAAAGCCGACTTCCCCGCTCAAACAAACATGCATACAAAAAGCAAACGCACACACACCTTCTAATGCCTTGCGCACTACACGCTTGCGCTCGTACGCTGCTCGCTCCTTGCCTTCCAAACTTTTGCGATACAGATATTCCTTGCGAAGCCTCACATTCCTCCGAAGCATGGCTGCTATTCACGGGTAGGAATTTCATAGGGGTGTGTGGGTGTGAATGTGTGTATGTGTGTGTGTGTGTGTGTGTGCGTGCGTGTGTGTATGCATGTTTGTGCGTGCGTAAGCTTGTGTACGTGTGTGTATATGCCTGTGTGTGTGTGTGTGTGTGTGTGTGTGCTTGAGCTCCCTTTTGCCAGTGAACGCAAAACATTGCTCCTTTTGAGCGCACGTCTGTTCGTGATTATTCATAGCGTAGAATGGCATACACGTATGCACGTTGTGATTATTACGTGCACGAGAGCGAGAGTGGGTGCGAGAGCGAGAGTGTGCAGGTGCTAACCTGTGTGCATGCGGGTGGGCGGCTAACCCACTGATGTGCATGCCTACCTTGTTAAGGTTCAGTCCTCCAGTAATCTCTTCCTCGCTGCCACCTCAATTAGGGTCAGTTGCCCATGCAGAAAATGTTGTGCCAGCACGAAAACAGTTGCTATCGTATATTTCAATAATATATATTTATATAGGCCACCAAATCATTCGCAAAGATGCAGAACGACGAGATAATATGGCAGGTAAATGCTCCACACACGCATGCATTTTGCAACTGTTTAGGAGGAGAGGGGACAGGAGGATATTTCGCCGCTTGAACCGTTCGGTGCCGGCGGAGTGAGAGTAGAGCGCATTTTCTTGCACTCAATGTTTGCAGGTCATAAACCACCACCACTGCAGCTTCAAGGCTAAAACTCAGGTCCAGAACTTTTGCCGTAATGAGTACAATGTGACAGGCTTATGCAACCGGAGTAGCTGCCCCTTAGCAAACAGCAGATATGCCACAATCAGGGAGCATGACGGTGAGAAGATGAGAAGGCATGGCTGCTGATGCAAGCATGAGACGCATGAGCACTAGC
>Ga0307948_1004481_pt1 | contig 10314 bp, 16 predicted proteins | sample OrgLakmetagen280_FD_201824 | JGI IMG/M metagenome (GOLD analysis project Ga0307948, IMG submission 201824) | Saline water microbial communities from Organic Lake, Antarctica - #280 | ecosystem: Environmental > Aquatic > Non-marine Saline and Alkaline > Saline | place: Antarctica: Organic Lake...
CTCCTCACTGGTCAGCTCATGGGAACTACCAAAGGGACCAGGAGCACTGAGCACTGCTGCCTTGCAAGAGTACATGTAACTCCAAATATAGGCATAGAGAATGGCTACTTGCATGCCCAGAAGGCCAAAGCCGAGCCTCCCCATTTGTCAGGCAGACTGTCGACGCGCGCTTAGAGGCTTAATCGATTAAGAAAGTATTTCTGAATTAAACAAAAAAATAATTAGAAGTTGAGGTGCAGTGTGTGAAAAGTGCCCTTAAGGGGTGAATTTGTCCATCACCCTAAATAATTAGTTTGTGTGGCCCTTGCACAAGCTCGCATTGGTGTAATAATTTTTCTTTAACCTCAACGGTGTGGATTAATCATTAATAACATGAAGGGCGTTGACCACTACTTATGTCCCTCAGTTGGAACTACAAGTACAAGGCCCTGGAGTTTCGGGACAGCAATCAGCAATTTAAGCCTCACTTTGGCACAAGATGACCACCGATACCAATCAAAATAATCGATATTGCGATTTTCTACAGCCTGATTAATGGTGTTAAGCTCACTGCTATGCTTGTCGGAAAAAAGAAGGCAGCGAGAAGGGGTGAGCGAGTGGTGATGGAAATCGAGCTGCATTGCAAACATTTGCTTGCTTGCGGGAGAATGGTGTTTATTAGGTATTCCATAACTTGATTAAATATCTGATTGTGAATGCGCCATTAAATGTGTGTCGATAACTTTTGTCCACAAAAGGCTGCTAGTTTTCTATAACTATACACATAGTATAAATCACAACAATTGTCACTGTGTGATGCAAAACCTGTAGGATAATGTTCCCTTTTTCGGGCATTGATTATCAAATAACAATGGGTGTTCATTGCTAGGATGAGGGTTGCGGAAAGTTATCTCGTCCATGAGCGAGCAGACCCCCATCCTCGAGGAAGAGGAGACACACACAGGCACCACAAGAGTCGGTGCGTGGTGCTTTGTTTGCTTCTTCACTTGCTCTGATTTTTGGGCGGATAAGTCATCCTTCACAGTGGATGCCCACGCCGTCTACCCCGCCCAAAAATTTCATTTATTTTGTGGTGCTGCGCACAGACCGGCTGCTAAAGGAGCGGATACGAAGGAACAGAAGCCATCAGGCAAGAAGGGCTTAGGGGGTGGCCCCCAAGGGGAGTGTCCTAGTTGCTGACCTATGCAACCATTGTATATGTGTGTGTTTGTTCCTTGCGCGAACAAACACGCACAGGCTCCGCAGTGAAGAGCACACTAGCCAAGCGATAATCCACCACCTCCACGTGCTCCTCTGCAGCTGTTTGACTATGATGAGGCATCCTATGACGGGCCCTTGGACTTTGTCAATGGTGATGGCAGCGCCTCTGAACGGTTGGTGGTGGTGGCCAATCGCCTGCCTGTCACGTGCAGCAAGGACCAGCTTGGGCACTGGCAGCTGCAGGTAGTAAACATGCACACACACACACACACACACACACACACACACACACACACACACAACACACACATACACACACATACGGAGCATGCTAATGTAATGCCAAGACAGGCACAGTGACTGCTGTCGCATAGATGCCTGTTAACTCTCAAACAAGAAGAGAGACCAGGGCAAGGCGTGTGGAACACCAAAATTTGTCCTCTCTAACACTTACGACTGAACTCGAGCAGCATCAGTGCTCCCAACTCCCCAACATAACGACAATGCAATCCCCATGTTGATTATTCAAACACTTTTCAGGTCAGCGCTGGCGGGCTCGTCAGTGCTCTCAAGGGAGTCAGCACGTACACCACGATGTGGATTGGATGGCCAGGTGAGAGAGCAAAGACCTTTAAAATGCCAGCATGGATTCCGCATGCTCCCAGTTGCACATGTCATATACCATATACCCCTTCATATCACTAAATCTTATAATAAAATTGAAATGCAGGTATCTGGGTAAGGCCTGGGCGAGAAAGGGATGCGCTCACAGCGATGTTGGTTCATGAGGGCTGCATTCCTGTGTGGATCGACCCTACCCTGGTGTGTAAGACTATCCAGTAGTATGTGCTGGTCGTTGTTTTCTCTTCCTTTCTCTAATTCCCTCTGCTAACTTGTGGCGCGAACACAGATTTATTTGGCCCGTGTAGCTGTACGTTTTGGTTTTGTTCCTATATACTGGCTCTGCTGGAACATGTTGTGCATTACACAATGCACAAGGCGAGCACGCTGCCTTTCAGAACACTTGCAATCAAACGTGTGTATGCAGCTGGATATGTACTACAATGGCTTCTGCAACAGCGTCCTATGGCAGCTCTTCCACTACGTGCCCCTCAATATTGACTCCTGGCAAAAGATGTCGGAGCATCGCGCCATGCAGATGCAGTGGCAGGCATATCAAGTAGGTGGAATTCTGGTCTGTGCTCTGATAAGTCCATACCGAATGTTTAGGCATCCTGCAGGAGTGCACTTCAAGAGTCCGCACAGCGCTACAGCTTGGCTTACATTGAAGGCATTGCTACCCTCATGCAGGTTGCAAATCAAAAGTTTGCAGACGTTGTGCTGGAGAACTACATGCCCAACGACATCATGTGGATCCAGGACTATCACCTGATGGTCCTGCCCTCACTGCTAAAAGCAGCAGTGCCCAAAATGAAGGTCGGATTTTTCCTGCACACTCCCTTTCCATCCTCTGGTGAGTTGCTGCGTTGCAGAACAATGCTTGCTTAAAGCCAGTCAAACCCTGAAATACGTTAACATGGCTGCCAGGGTTGTTCAGTTCGTTTTTTGGGGAGCATGGGTGCGATAAAGTTAGCGAAAGTTCCAAATCCTCAAAGTGTTCGAGCAATTCGATGTGACATTTCAAATATGGTAAAATTTGCTGGTTTTCATGGCCATACTCCTCCAAACCGTGCTTGTATTGTCTTACATATGCATATTTTATTATAATTATCAAACACAATAAATAGAACATATGACGGTTGTCTAAGGCTTTCCTGCATTTTTTGTAGAAAAATTTCGTGTTAATTCCTTCACACAGAAATGTACCGAACCCTTCCCGTCAGAGAGGAAGTGCTGCGGGCAGTGTTGGGTGCTGATCTGATTGGCTTCCATACTTATGACTACGCTCGCCATTTCATATCCAGTTGTACACGCATCCTGGGGCTTGAGGTACCTATATAACAATTTATTTTATCATGTATGTGCATGTGTTAGTTGTTAATGTGTGCATGCGCGCTGTGTTAAATGCGTGGATTTTTTAACCTGACTGCCTTGAACAATTTGCTTAACGTTTACAATTTTGCATCAGCTTTTAAAGCTGTCATCACTTCCATGCCTAATATCACCGAAAATTTTTCAGCTCTGCACACAGCTTACCGTCAGAGTTTTGATGCCGTCAAAACTCGTCTCTTGTTCTGCTCCTTTTAGGGTACCCCAGAGGGTGTTGAAAACAATGGCACCATTTCCCGTGTTGGCACCTTCCCGATCGGCATTGACCCTGAGCGCTTCACGCATGCCCTGGAGACGGATGAAGTGCAGTCACATGTTGCCAAGCTGCTGAACAGATACGCAGGCAGAAAGGTACTGTACGAGTCAGTGAATCGCTCTGGATTTGCCTCCCTTGAATGCTTTGTTTCTTTCTGATGCAAGACCAAACTACCCGTTAACAAAAACTACCTGTTAACAACAAGCTACCCGTTAACAACATCTATCTGGTGCTAGCACCGTGCTTCTTTTGTGTTCTTACTCGCGCAGTTTTTTCCCAATACCATCTGCTGACTTTACGTCGATGTTATTTTACGTACAATGGCAATGGCAATCTCAATTTCATTATCAATATTGTCCCTCTCTCCTTTTTTGTAGATTATGCTCGGGGTGGATCGCTTGGACATGGTGAAAGGCATTCCCCAAAAACTGCTCGCTTTTGAAAAGTTTCTTGAGGAGCACCCAGAATGGAGGGACAAGGTGTGCTGTGCATGCTCTTTGTACTTGTGCAAGCATTCAGCATTCCCTGTCTTGCTTTTACATGTCTGGTTTCCACGGGTACAAAAACCCTTCCTCATCCCTGATGCATTCACGACTATCTTGTACAGGTGTTGCTAGTTCAAATTGCCGTCCCTTCACGCACGGATGTCTCAGAATACCAAAAGCTGCGGTACGTTTTTTTAGGAAATTATAAATCGCAGTTTTTGCAGGAGGCTTGTTAGTTTTAAATCAGTGCAGATTCCTATGTTTGAAAACTTTCTTTCCCAATATAAAAGAATTAGCCCAAAAGGCTGAAAAAGGTGTTGCTGCAATTGTGAATCCAAGCCTCTCTGCACGCTTCTACCCTCAGGTCAATGGTGCACGAGATTGTTGGGCGCATCAACGGGCAGTTTGGCACGCTAACCTACGTTCCCATATACCATCTGGATACCTCATTGTCGTTCACAGAGCTATGTGCGCTGTATGCTGTGACAGATGTGGCCCTCGTGACAAGCTTGGTGGGTGGCCCAATTTTCTATTATGGTGTTCAGGGGTTTCCCTCTAGTGTGTTGCACCAAATTTCATTAAAACTGAGGCTGACGGTTGCAAGAGAAATACGCACATGCTCTGTATGTTTTGCGGTATTTTTTTTACAACTCTTGTACATGCTGTTTTGTGTGCCACAAATGATGTCAATATCATGTACCGTACAGCAGCGTTACCATGAGGGGACAAAACTTAGTAAATGAGCACGAGCTAGCCTGTGCGGGGTCCTCAATCATCTTTTCTGATTGAGCAAGGAGGGTCTCTACATGTTACATAAGCAAAAGCAAATGCAAAAACAAGCACTCCCAAAATGGTGTTGGGAGCAAAAAATCAATTCTTAAATGTGAAGATTAGGATTTATACCTAGGATCAAGAATTTGTTATAATGCTTCAATGCAAAATCCGCAAGGCTTTCTCAATTCAATTGTTTTAATTGGCCACGACATCCGCATCAGGGTCAGAGATGTCCGCGGTATGCGGTGATATACTGTGTACGGTATGAAAAAGGCTTCAATAAGACGCAGAGCATCTCAAATCCTTCTTTTGCGTCCATGCTAATTGAAATATATTTTACTGTTGTTACTGCTGCTTACTACTGCCTTCACTTTCAGAAACCCTTAATCTCAGTGTGCTCTAATTTGCCCCTCATGAAATCCTGCTCACAGCGTGATGGCATGAACCTGGTTAGCTACGAGTATGTGGCGTGCCAGAGCGACAATGCTGGTGTCCTAGTGCTCTCCGAATTTGCAGGTGTGTGCAACTGACACCTCACTTTGACCTCTACGGTTGCGTGTCCTTGTGCATGCACACTCTGCTCTGTGCACACAGTTGCTGCAACACCTTAATCAGCGCTTGGTTTGATGTTTTTCAGCACCCAAGCTTGTTGTGCTTTTTTTTCTTCCGGTTCTGATACGTGTCATCTGGAGTCGCATCCTACTCGTTTCAGGTGCTGCTCAATCGCTGGGTGCTGGAGCCATCCTCGTGAACCCTTGGAACATTACAGACATGGCCCAGGTACAAGTCGAGGCTTGCAGGGCAATAGATGCAGGATGTGGTGTTTGACCTTCAACTACCCTGTCACCATATTTGTAGGGTTGGCCAGAACCATACATTTATAGGTATATACGGTGTATATACAGAAATTTTGGCAGGGAAATCACCATACATATGGTCATACACAGTGTGAATATACGGTTCTGGCCAACCCTACATATTTGTCTAGTAAGGTAGCACACATGCCTCTGTCTAAGCAGCACTGTTTCTGCCATTGGGTTTTCTTGCTTTGCGTTGTATTTGGCTGCTATCAGAAGATGATAAACAGGCATCAACACAAAAAGCTGTCTTCTTTTCAACTCCTCTAAGACAATGCGATCCAAAGCGTACTATTCCCAAGCCCTGAGCTGTGTCTTTGGAACGAAACACTGCTCGTAGATCTGGTAAGCGCACTATAAGCTTGAACAGTCCTCAAGTTCACGAGTTATACATTATACACAGGCTATTGAAGACTCGCTGTGCATGAGTGAGGAGGAGCGTCGGGAGAGGCACCGACAGAATTACATGCACGTGCAGGTAAGAAATAAGAGCGGCATACTTGGAGGGTTAGCAATATCATACGTATGATAGCTTACGCAAGTTTGGGAAAAACTGTGTGTCCCTTGGTTTCTGTATTCAATGAGAATGCGCACTGTTTACAGCCGTCATGGTCCTTTACAGCTGTGTATCGTTCTCCTTTCTGCCGTTGTCCATGCCCATATTCTCCCCTCTTCTTTCACAAACACACAAGCAAACATTCACGCGCACACACACACATACATGAAGGTGCGCACACACTTTCAAACTATCACACACATGCATGTGCACACATAGACCCATACCGCCCAGCACTGGGCAGATACTTTCATCTCAGAGCTGAACGACACCCACATAGAGGCCGACCTTCGCATGAAGCATGCCCCCCCACCAGTGAGTAAGGAGGATTACACCACTGCTAGAAATAGGGAATGAAAAGCTAATTGTGTTACCAGGAGTATAGTCTGTGAGGTTCAGCTATTGCGTGCAGAATAGCGAGTATGACAAGCGTTTGGTTAAGAAAGAGGTGTAATGTTTGTTTCCTCCCCACCAACACTACAACTTCTGACTCTGTGCTACATCCCCACAGCTGAACATGCAAGAGGTGGTGCAGGCCTACAAGAACAGCCGCAAGCGCCTCATCGTACTAGGGTGAGTGGCTGTCGTCAGTGATTTTTAGCAAGGAATTAGCAAAAGGAATGCCACAGGCAATTTTGCTGACTGATTTAAATGAGGAATACTTTCTCTCCTAAGTGTAACATTATAGATCACCAGATGGTTGGGTGGTGATGATTTTTAACACCAACGCCCTTGTCGTACAGTAGGGCGTAGTAGTAAACCCTAAGGAAGTAGCATGCGACAAAACTTCCTTACCATGGCAAGCAGCAAGTATAACACAAAACTGTTGCATGACTCACTCAAATCGCAGGTACAATGCCACGCTCACCACCAACACGGATGCACCCATTGGGCGTGCCGGAGGCATGGGCACCAAACGCTCTTACCAGGAGCAGCTGGGCAAGAGCCAGGCTAAGGTCAACCCAAAAATCTTGGCATCATTGCAAGAGCTCTGCAGGGTGTGTGTATGGGTTTGCGTGTGTTTGTGTGTATGTATGTGCGCGTGCGCCCGCGCGTGTGCGCACGTGTGTGCATCTGTTCGTCTGTTAATGAAGGGGTGTAGTGAGAGAGAGGGGTGTGCCACAGTGCTTTTGTAATATCGTGCTGATTAGCTATCATTTAGGTGTGAAACAGGTCAAGAATGAAAAGAGTTTGGTGCGTGTTAGGTGCCCTGAATAGCATTGTGAGCCAATGGAAAGAAGCAGTAATTGCTTTCGTGATTATGCAATGTAATAGGCTAATGAAAAGTGGCTTGCAACAAAATAAGTGTGTACAAAAAAGGAAGCCTAGCGTCAATCGTGCCTTGTTTTAGGCTGCGGCACATATACACACGCTTGGACACATTTCTTATATATGCCAGGACCCCAACAACGTGCTTGTCATCTTTTCTGGCTCCGAAACCCACAAGCTGGAGGATATTTTTGGGGACCTGCCTGTGTGGCTGGCAGCAGAGAACGGCGTATTTGTCAGGCCCTCCCCCCAGCACCTCTCTGCTGACCACCATAATGGCAAGCGGGTGCGTATGTGCATGTTTCTGCGATCGTTGCCAAGCGTTTTTCCCGTCTCTATGCCAGGGCCCTCCATAGGGGGTGCAGTACAGCTTGTGCATCCCATGGTCTTAAGTCACATCGGCCAACAGGACTGTGTGTTTGGTGTGTGTGTTTGACACTTCGGGCAATATAATGCGCACTTTTTGAGCTTGTGTGGTCAAATTTTGCTCTAATCTGACAGCCTTGGTGGTGTGAATTTACAACTACGGAAATATTGCTTCCCGTAGCCTGCCTCATTCAAAGGAGAGCTTGTTTGTTTATGTGCTGGTGAGCTTATTGACCCCAGCTACCGGTCCAGGGTTAGGGTCTAAATTTTGGGGTTTAGGGTTTACTGCCACTGCTACCACTGCTGCTGCTGCTGCTGCTGCTGCAAGTTTATCCATCATATTCTACAAAGCAAGCTAACTTTTGCCTGGTTGCCAATGCAGCAGTGGAAGGCCCTTTTCCATGGCATTGGAAAGGACTGGATGGAAAGTGTCCAGGTAGGAGATAAGACGTACCTGTAGCTTGCCCTTGTTGTCCTTGCAGCCCACAATAGCACTACACTGGTTGCTTCCTCATTTTGAAACGCAATCCTGCAATTGTTTCTTAAAACCATGTCAGTTTTCAGGATATGCATCTTTAAATTTCAGATTAGGTTGTTCTTTCCTGTGTAAGACACGTACATGCAATTTGCGTGCACTTTACTTACAACAGGTCCTGTCTCACCTTCAAACGTGCTCTGCAGCTTGTCTTCGACTACTTCTGTGAGCGGACTCCTCGCTCCTCTGTTGAAGTCCGCGAGACAAGCCTCGTATGGAACTACAGATATGCAGGTGTGACTCACCAAGGCGTGTAGCTTAACAACCTTTCTTCTGAACTGCATTTGTGGGCCATCGTGTTCCAGCTCGTTATGGGTAGTAAACTGGAAATTAGGGGGATTGATGAAATGAGCCACACCACCTCCTCTGCTGCGATGAGTTTGGGTTCATTTCTGTTCGTGTATTCACTGATGGATGCAGATGTTGAGTTTGGGCGCATCCAAGCCAGGGACTTGCTGCAACACTTGTGGACGGGTCCCATTAGCAACGCGCCTGTGGAGATCATCCAGGTGCGTACTAGGAGCACCGTCATGCCTTTGCATGCCGTGATGTAATGAGGCGTTTCTCATTCATTTTAAACTCAATGCTGAACAGCAATTTAAGGATTCTGTAAGCTCACAATGTGACTGGGTGCTCCCTGCTTTCTATGTCTTCAGTCTGTGATATTGCGTATACCTAGCATAAGGGCTTGTGTGCAACATTTGACCTCCTAGCTCACTAGCATGTCCAACTAGCGTGTCCAACAATACCAAGGCTTCTGGCCTCGAATAATAGCACGTACACTGTACACACGTACAATTGCATACACACACATGCGTGTACATGCATACATACACGCACACGTACACAAACAGGGGGGAAAGAGCGTGGAGGTTCGGCCTGTGAGTGTTACCAAGGGCATGTCCACTCAACGCATGGTGGGGCTCATGGCAGAGGTGTATGGCATCGAGGGCGTCAGCTTCGACTTGGTGCTGTGCATTGGTGAGTACAAAATGCGATTTAGCCTTGCATAATCTGAAGGCCAAGATGTTTGTGTATGTATGTCGTCCTTACTTCAGGCGCGGCAACAAAGGCACGCCCACCCTGGCCCCTGTCCTGTTTGGTGTCATGTTTGCCCAAGCTACTGTTTGCCATGGCAACAAGTTTGCTGTGGCCTTTTGTTGCAGGGCGTCTCAAGGTGAACTTTTAGACAGCGTGCGTTGAGGCCGTCAGTTGCCTTTTCAAACAGTGCAATTATTTGTACCTGCCTACAGTTGTCTCCTTGTGCTTTTTGCAATCTTTGCTCGCTCATGTGCACGCAGGACACTTGCTTGGGCGTGATGAGAACATGTACTCCTTTTTTGAGGGCGTCAAAGTTGAGGGCACTGCTGGAGCTAATGCAATGGGAGAGGGCCGGAAGGGTAGCTCTGCCGGTGCTCATGTCCTTCCTGCTGCCACGCAGGTGAGGTTTAAAAGAGCAGAGAGGCCAGAGAGCAGAATTTTGGGAAAGTTAGAGGAGTAGGAAGTCAGAATGCAGGATGTAGATACAGCAAAGTAACGCGATGCACGAAAGGAAGGAGGGGATTTAAATCAAAGTAACAAGGTAGACAGGGAGCAGGCAGGCCAGGGCGTGGGAAAGGGGCGTAGATCAGGTGGGCCAATATAGGTACGGTTAAAGACACAACGTTTCAGGCTGGTAGGAAACAAGTGTGCACGGGATCCCTGTTTTGGTTTCAGGGCTGAGAAGAAATGTCGCAGATGATTTGAGAACTTGACTTAACACCAGGCCCTCTGTCAGCTTGCTAGGGTCGTTTCAGCCTTTGTCTTCATCCTTTATTAATACATTGTGAGAGAGCGCAATAAAAACCCAGGGATCCTCCCCATTACACACATATACACAAACAGGCGCAGCAGCTTCTTCAAGCACTACACAAGCAGCACCAGCACTACTACCACCACCTCCCCGCCAGCCTTCGGCCCCCTGGAGCTTCCTCAGGCAGCCAAATCTCAAGGGGCACCCCTCCAGT
>Ga0307948_1004483_pt1 | contig 10312 bp, 13 predicted proteins | sample OrgLakmetagen280_FD_201824 | JGI IMG/M metagenome (GOLD analysis project Ga0307948, IMG submission 201824) | Saline water microbial communities from Organic Lake, Antarctica - #280 | ecosystem: Environmental > Aquatic > Non-marine Saline and Alkaline > Saline | place: Antarctica: Organic Lake...
TGTACTTACAAGCATAACGCATGTACTTTATACAAGCGCCACGCATGTACTGTACATACAAGCACCACGCATGTACTTTATACAAGCACCACGCATACTCTGTACATTTATGCTACCCCTGTGAAACTGTGTTTAGTATAACACAAGCACCACGCATGTACTATGTACACATATACACAAAGGATTTACAGTACAGTACATGCGTGGTGCTTGTTTATGCTACTCTGATGAAACTGTGTACAGGGAGGGGTGACCTTGCAGGTGGAGATCAATCATTTTTAGAGTTGGTATATATATATACTATATACGATGTCCATAACTCTGATCATTTTGTATAGGCCATGCATAGTATAAAGTGCACTGCATCACCCAATAGGTGTCACCTTGGGTGAGTGGGGCCCTATCAGAAGGAGTGACATTCATACCCTCTCTTCAACCCTATTATACTACCACACAGGTCCCATCTTGGGTGAGTGGTGCTTTAGCTGGAGGAGATGCTGCGCAAAGGAGTGGACTGTTACGAGCGCTTGGCGCAGCAGACACCCCAGACGCTCAGGTATGTGGTATGTTTGAATGCTGCGCAGAGAACTGAAATGTTTCGGTGCAGCAGACACCCCAAAATGCTCATGTAGACGTGAATCTGGGTAGCGAACCAAACTGCTTTGCGCAGCAGACACTCCGAAATGCTTAGGTTTGTGTGAATGCTGCGCACAGAATTGAAATGTCATGACGCGGTGCTCACCAGACATGTGTGAATGCTGAGCACAAAAGTAAACTGCTTTGGCCCAGCAGAAACCCCAAGACGCTTAGCTGTGTGGATCAGGATTGCTGTGTGGATCAGGATAGCTGTTTGGATCAGGATAGCTGTGTAGATCAGGTCTGGGAACAGATGAGGACTGGGACATATCAGGTCTGGGAACAGATCAAGACTGGGACAGGTCTGGGAACAGATCAGGACTGGAAACAGACAGGTCTAAGAACAGATCAGGATAGCTGTGTGTAGATCAGGGCTGGGAACAGACTGTTGCGTAAGCAAGATATAAAAAGGACATGCATACGTGAAGAAGAGGAATGATGTCAAAAGCATCTGCGGTCTAGCACAAAACATTACTGCCGTGCCTCGTGCCTGCTCCTCTGGCACATCACCTTTTTCATGCTGCCTTTTTTGCCTTTGGGTTGTTACTTCATTAGGGTACCTTTGCTTCTGACACACACACACACGCTATGCCATGCTGCGGCTGACCACGTGCCTGTCAGAACCTGTCTATATGCCTGGCACGGTCAAACCTGTGTTTGCTTGCACAAATCACGCACTTGTCCAGATGCTGCCCAATATTTCAGTGGCACACAAACCAACAACAAACTCCGTGACTGTCACACAGTCGCTTTCATCATGTGCCTGTGGGAGTTGTCAGGCACACCTGTGGTTCGCACGGATTGCTTGTTTGCAGAACAATTTTACAAACACAAACTGAACGAGTTCCTGGTCTGTCACACTTTTACTAACACAAACTAAACGAGTTCCTAGTCTGTCACACTTTTACAAACACAAACTGAACGAGTTCCTGGTCTGTCACACTTTAAATAACACAAACGAAACGAGTTCCTGGTCTGTCACACTTTTACTAACACAAACTGAACGAGTTCCTGGTCTGTCACACTTTTACTAACACAAACAACTAAACGAGTTCCTGGTCTGTCACACTTTTACTAACACAAACTAAACGAGTTCCTGGTCTGTCACACAGTGGCTCATCACGTGCTTGTGGGAGCTGCGCTGCTCCGCACGCGACGCCCCCCTCAATGTCAACCAGCGTGCCGCTGTTGTGCGTGCCCTGGCCGCGCTCAACAGGCTAGCACAGCAGGCCCAGCACGCAGCAGGAGCACGCGCGGTGGCTGAAGCCCGTGGGGCAGGCAAATTGGTCGTGCTGGATGCGTATGGGCGTTTGGTGCCCCCCCTGACGGCTGTGCGTCATGCGATGGGTGGAGGAGGCGGCGGAGAGGGTGAGTTTTTTTGTGTGTGGGTAGGTAGAGGGGTGGGGTGGGGTTAAGCATGGGTGTATGTGTGTTTGTGCGTGCGTGTGTGTGTGCGCGTTTGCAGATGTGGAGGTGGGTGTGTGTGTTTGTGTATGTGAGTGTGTGCGTGTGTGGGTGTGTGCTGGTGTGAATTTGTGGTTGTGCAGGTGTGTGTGTGTGCAGGTGTGCGCGTGCGTGTGTGCGTTCGCAGGTGTGTATGTGCAGGTGTGTAGGTGTGTGTGCGTTTGTGTGCAGGTGAGTGTGTTTGTGGGTGTTTGTGGGTGTGGCTGCCTAAGTGGGTCACCGTGTACAGCCATGCTCATGTACACGTAGACGTGTGCACATCCAAACAAATATGCTGTACACTGCTGAAAGTGCCCCAAATCAACCTGCAGGCATCAGCACTCAGTGCCCAGGAGGTGCTCATACATGTTCATATGTATAGTCGTTTTCAAACTTACGTGTGTAAAAACAATTCCATCTGCAGGCATCAGCACTCAGTGCCCAGGAGGTGCTCATACATGTTCATATGCATAGTCGTTTTCAAACTTTCAACGTGTGTAAAAACAATTCCACCTGCAGGCCTCAGCACTCAGTGCCCAGGAAGTGCTCATGTGTACAGACGTTTTCAAACTTTGTGTAAAAACAATTCCACCTGCAGGCCTCAGCACTCAGTGCAAGGCAGGTGGCAGCAGGCTCTTAGGCCGCATCGACACCGCGCTCATCACTTTTGTGCACCCCCACGTGCCGGATGACATAGCAGAGTGGCTGGGCTGCCCCGCGCTGGAGGTGGGTGTGGTCTGATCTGTGTTTGTGTGTGTGTGTGGGTGGGTGTGGGTGTGTGTGCGTGTGTGTGCGTGGATGTGGTTTGCCCAGTGTGTATTGGAATGGAAGATGCCCTGTGCTTCTGCATGGGGAGGATGCAATGTATGGTTATGGAATGTCATGTGCCGAAGAAGAGTGAGGTTGCTCCACGTGTGTGTGTGTGTGAATGGGAGGGCCCTGTGTTTGAGTAGTCCTGGGAAGGTTTTGTGTCATTATGGACTGCCTGACATGGAAGGTGGGCGGCTTGACTTTCAATTATTTACTACTGCTTGACATAAGTGAGTAGTCATTCTTAGTAGACATGCAGAGGATGATTTTGTGTTGTCAATGCTGTCCGTTCATTCCTCTGTACTATTTTTGAGTTGCGCAAAAGAAGAAGGAGGAGGCCACCAATAACCAATAACATTCTACATCGCTCCACAGGAGAGGCCACCAATAACCTATATCATTCTACATCGCTCCACAGGAGAGGCCACCAATAACCTATAACATTTTACATCACTTCACAGAATAGGCCAGAGGCCTCACACTGGACACTACTCACACCTGACCACAGACTCACGTGTTTCAAATCTCATGCTCAAAATGTTGTGGAGAATTGGGCTACCGACCACACACACACGCGCACACACATGCACGCACACAAACACACGTACACACACACACACACACACACACACACACGTGTACATACACACACACACACACACATACACACACACGCACTTTCAACACACACATATATACACACACCAATTCACACAAAGGATCAGGAGCCTCACAACGGGAACAGCACAGGCACGCTCTGATCATCTCATTAGTATCATGGCCATCATGCAATGCACAGGATACGGTAGAGGAAGTGGCCACCGATCGCACGCAACAACCCATACAAGAGATTGGAGGACTCACAGTGGGTACTGTACGCGCGCTGCTGCCCAGCCCATCCTTTTCAGCTGCTGCATTCTCGGCTGTGGTGGCGCACACAAAGACTGTGCGGGGACTGCAGCCATTGAGCAACCAGCAGGTTTGTTTGCACCAAAGGGCAGGAGTGTGCGTGTGTGTATGCGTGTCTAGGCACATGTGTTTGTGTGTGTGCGTGTTTGTTTGCGTGTCTAGGCACATGTGTTTGATGTGCTGGTGTATAGGTGCATGTGTGTGTATATGCTTATCAGTGTGGATGTCTAGCGTAGGTGGTACACGCAAAGGTTGAAGACACAAAGAAAAAAGAAATGCTGTACTTAAGCTGGAGTGCTCATCAAGGGTGATGTCAATGATTTCGGTGTGCGCACAGACTGACTTCACGTACCTACTTTACTTGTAACCAACACGTCCACACACACACACACACACACGCACACGCACACACGTGTGCATACACACATACACGCACACACGCGCGCATTCACACACTCGCGCACACAAACGCACAACAGGTGACTGCCGCCCTGCGTGCCCTGTCTGAGCGCCTAGAGTTTGTGCACAGCCTCTCCACACGTTGTGTGTTGCGCACCACCCAGCAAGACATTACGAGAGACCTTGGGCACGGCAGCTCACACACAGGCAGCAGCACACACACTGGCGGCAGCGCTCACACCCTGCCAGCTGCACATGCGGTGTATGAGTTTGATTGTCGTCGTAGTGGGAAGCAGGTGAGAGGACTGATGTTTTAGCAAATACGAGGCTTGAGCAAAATACTTTGGGCGTATCTTATTTCATACATGCAGCAATTGCACACTTAGAGCTTGCAAGCACCTTCCACTCAAACGGTCAAGAACGTGACCCAAAGCGCAGTGCCACGATTGCTGAAGGTTTGGTAATAAAATGCTCCTGTCAATACCAATGTTAAACCATTCAGGCTCTTGAGGGCACGTCCGCGAGAATGCCGTTTTGATTTGAAAGCGACAGTCCATCACATTATGGCCGGCACTCTTTATGGGCTTTGTCCCTTATATGCAGTGCTTGCATCACTTGATTTAAAAGCGACAGTCATGCACAATTTGGTCGGCACTCTTTATGGGCTTTGTCCCTTATACGCAGTGCATACATCACTTAATCTGAAAACGACAGTCCATCACATTTTGGTCGGCACTCTTTATGGGCTTTGTCCCTTATACGCAGTGCATACATCACTTAATCTGAAAACGACAGTCCATCACATTTTGGTCGGCTCTCTTTTCGTCCCCCGCGTGCGCAGTACATTGCTTGTCCCCCTCCCGGACTGGCTGTCAGTTGGTTGTTGGCACGTGTGGTTAGTGCAGCCCTCGGAAGCCCTGTAATGCTTCCACTGCAGGTGCGTACCTGTGTGTGTGCATGTGTGTGTGTGTGTGTATGTGTGTGTGATGTATGGTGTGCATGTCATTCTATACCCTTATTATTATTTCCCACACGTCGCACGTCAGTTACCTACATTTCCGTAGTGTTGCGTAGTCCTGAAAATGGCTCCCTAGGTTTTGGTGTGCACTGATGTTGACACAGCTATTTGTACGGTTGGCCAGAACCATTTATGTACGGTGTGTATTTATGGTATTTTTGGCAGTGAAGTCACCAAACATACGATCATATGTCATATACAGTGTATTTATGGTATTTTTGGCAGTGAAGTCACCAAACATACGGTGTACATGTACGGTGCATCAGTACGGTTCTGGCCAACCCTAGCTATCTGTGCTCGCATTTGCGTTTGAGAAACCGACAGCTGGATAGGAAATGCTGCACATAAGGACACATTTGATGATAGACTGATGAAGACTAGAAACGTCTTAATCCCTCACACGCCCTTTTTGGACTCTTACGCAATGGCTGCAGGCCTTTTTTGAGGTTCCCATGGAGCGCATTCAGGCCCTGCAACCCATCCTGCTGCCAGGTGTGTTTTTGCGTCTGTGTGTGTGACTGTGCTTACTTGTGTATGTGTGTATGGACAAAACAAGGGGAGTGTACGACGCTTTCGTGCATTCTTGAGCATTCTCAGGCATCCTCAGCGCGTTGTGCCTCCAAGCTGGCATAGATTGCGTCAAGGTCATTTTTTGTTGGCACCAGGTCAATCTTATAAAGGTGGTTGTGTCCAAGTGTGTGTGTGTGAATTGGTCCATTAGTATGAGCTTGCATGCCTGATCTGTTTCATGGGGTCTATTCAGCCCTGCGCAAACTGCACTCACGCCTGGCTTGTGATATTTTACATACTGCTGCCCACCGTATGCATCGTCTTACATATACACACACACGTACACACACGTACACACACACAAACACACACACACACACACGTACACACACACAAGCACACAAGCACACACACACACACACACAAACACGTACACACACACACACAAACACGTACACACACACACACTCACAGGTGGCTACGACCCTGCTCTAGAGGCAGCAGGCCAGGCTGGAGTGCCAGGAGCTGCACTGTTACCCTCTGACATATCCCTGCTGCAAGTGAGTTTCCTGATACCTGGTTTAACCTAGACCAAAGACTGACTCGGTCAAACTATTGAAGTCTGGGGCTAACCCCCCCCCCCCTGACTCTGAGGGTTTGCTTACCTTGACTCTGGGTTTTCCTACTCCAACCCAAACCCTGGACCCCTAACTTTGGGCCTATAATGTCTGGAGAGTTCCAAGTCTAAACTCACACACACACACACGCACACACACATTCACACACACTCACACACACACACACACACACACGCACACACACATTCACACACACACACACACACATACACACACGCGCACATACACACCTGATGTAGCTCCGTCCTATGAGGCGTTGGGCCGCAGGGGAAGTGGTGGCCTACAAGAAAGAGGGGGGAGGAGGAGGAGGAGGAGGAGGAGGTGATGTTGGCACCACGGCAGTGGAGCTGCGCTATGGCAGGTGCGCACGAGTGTCCGTGCGTACACGTGTGTGTGCGTGTTTTTGCCTGTGTGTGTGCACAAGTTATTGCGTGTTTTCACACACGCACACAGAAAAGCTGTGTGTTGTAACCTGTAGTACTTAGTGTATTTGAACAAGTGTGTGTGTATGTGTGCGTGTTTGTGTGTGTGTGTCCTGAAAGAGAGAGGGAAGTGTAGAAGGAGTTTTGGCAGCATTGTGGGCCAGTTGGGCTGTGCAACTAGTTGGGCTGTGGCACTGGGGCCTTGCAACTAGTTAAGCTGTGACTCTAGTTGGGCTGCGTAGCTTATTGGGCTGTGCAACTAGTTGGCCTGTGACACTAGTTGGGCTGTGCAACCAGATGGGCTGTGCAACGTGTTGGGCTGCGTAGCTAATTGGGCTGCGTAACTAATTGGGCTATGCAACTGATTGGGCTGCGTAACTAACTGGGCTGCATAACTTATTGGACTGTGCAACGTGTTGGGCTGCGTAGCTAATTGGGCTGCGTAGCTAATTGGCCTGCGTAACTAATTGGGCTGCGTAACTAATTGGGGTGCGTAACTTATTGGGCTGTGCAATGTGTTGGGCTGTGCAACCAGTTGGGCTGCTTAGCTAATTGGGCTGTGCAACTAATTGGGCTGTGCAACCAGTTGGGCTGTGCAACGTGTTGGGTTGTGCGACGTGCGTAAATAGCACCTCTCCTTGACCCATAAAACCTGCCTCGCACAAATTTATGACCATCCAGATGTTCAAATGGTTACGCTGCTCACGCAGCCCTAATTGATTTTCATAATACTGAGCGAGTACCGAGCAAATACTGAGCGATTACTGAGCAAATACTGAGCGATTATCAGAATATCGAGTATTGAGCAAATACTGAGCAATTATCAGAATAAATGCAATCGAGCTGTTTGTATGTGACATACTTCCAGCACACAAATATAACCCTTTTGACTGGATTGGTTTTAACGGAGCTTGAATGTTACAAAGGCCTGCCTTGTCATCTGATATGCAGGTTGTACTATGGCTGAGGTTGGCCAAAACCAAGTACATTACATATATACGTAGGGTTGGACAGAACCATATATATACGGTGTATATACGTTATTTTTGGCGGGGAAATCACCAAATACACGGTCATATACGGTGTATATATACGGTTCTGGCCAACCCTATATATACGGTGTATATACGATAATTAAAGCAGGACATTTGCCATACATATAGTCATATACGGTGTGCATGTACGGTTCTGGCCAACCCTAATTGTGACACACGGCCCAGCTGCCTATTACTACAAAGCATTCAGCATTGCTTGTGTGTGTGTGTGTGAGTGTGTGTGTGTGTGCGTACCATGGCCGCCTCAAACATGGCATTCCATGTATGTGCAGGGTGTCCTGTGACACACAGCCTCGAGCATCTGCAACCACGCCCCTGAACTACATTGAGGTGGAAACAGAGCCAGGGAAGTGTGCGCAGCTACTATCTACTCAGGTGAGTGTGCGGACATGCGTCCTCACAATCACATAGTCTGGCAGGAAAATCACTTCTGGACATAAAGGGCTCATAAAGGGCTCAAACATAAAATATATCCAGTCGTCTGCGTTCATCATGGACATAAAGGGCTCATAAAGGGCTCAGACATAAAATATATTAAGTCGTCTGCGTTCATCACAGTGTCTGTGTCATCACATAGTCTGATGGCAAAATGCCTGCGCTCAACCTCAAAACTTTTGAGCATCAGCTCATTACTGCTGCAGTTATCCACCGTCCTAGGGGGTACTTATGCTGTGTATGTGTAAGTGTGTCTGTGTGCACTAAGTATGTGTGTGTGTCTGTGTGTGTATTAGGTAAGTGTGTCTGTGTGTAATAAATAAATGTGTCTGTGTGTATTAAGTAAGTGTGTCTGTGTGTACCAAATAAGTGTGTCAGTGTGTAATAAGTAAGTATGTTTGTATGTACCAAGTAAGTGTGTCTGTGTGTGTTTGCCATTCTGACAACAAATCTTGCCCACGTTATAACTTTCAAGTGTGCGCAACATGTATCACCTAACCACACGCTTGTGCAGGTGTACTGCTTTCGAAGCCCACAGCCAGATGAAGGCAAGCCTGTGAGCACTGCCAGTAGTTCCAACACAGTCCCTGCATCTCAGGACCAGCAGGATCTCAGATCACCCCCTCATCAAATGACGCGCCAAGGCCCTGCGCCTGATGCTGCCTCATACCCCCCCACTGCAGGGTCACCTCTTCATGGTGTGTGTGTGTGTGTGTGTGTGTGTGTGTGTGTGTGTGTGTGTGTGCTCGACCTGCTTGCTCCCTATGATTTGTTTGTACAGCTAAGGGTAGATGCATTGTGTGTGTGCGTGTGTGTGTGTAGCAATTGCCAATTGCCGAAGCAATTGCCTATATGTATTTAGAGCGGTCCTTGTGCGCTTCTTGTATCTTTTATGCTTTGTAAGGAGTATCAAACTGAAAAATGTGCAGCCTGCAACCATGAAGTGACATGACTTCATCAAGAGGACATATGATGTCTGTGGCAGCACACCAAGGATCACGGATGCACACACACACATACACACAACATAAACACACCCACACATGCTTACACACACACAATCACGCACACACGTTTACACAAACGCACACACACGAACACACATGCGCACATACGCACAACATAAACACACGTACACACACGCTTACACACACACATTCACACATACATACACACAAACGTACACACACATGCACACACACGCACACCAACACACACACCAGCACACGTGTTTGGTCACATTCTGTAGGCCATAGCAAGGGGGACGGAGTTGTGGGAGCTTCTGAGCTCATGGCTGCAGTGCGTGAGTTGTGCCTTGGAGCGGGCCTGCCCCTGGACAGTGACAGGTGCGTCGCTGGTATGGTGCAAAAACATTTGAGCAATAATGCTACGCTGGTAGTGTTTACACGTCCAGGGTGATAAAGAGAAGGAGCACTTGAATGTGGTGCAAACGCAACTTGTAAATCAGAAGGGGTGCAGATAGACACAGGTAATGATTTTCTTACCAAGTTTACGTTGCAAGCGGTGCAGAAATACTGCAGCAATGATGAAAGGATACAGTTGGTTACCATTATGCTACCGTACATAATGGTTATTGTTTGTAATGATAGGAGGAACTCTTTGTCACAGACATATCACCGGCTCATAACCATAAACAAAAACCAAACACATTGTTCATTTGCCTTATAAAATAAAGGGGCACTTGCGGCAGCGCAGCTCGTAGCTACATGCGCGACGCAACATTACATTGATCTCATACCTTCCAAAACACTGGGAGCAGCTGACAGTCAAATTCATACATCAAATGTGGCATTGCTTTGATCTTGTGTGCTTTCACAGCTGCTTCAATTGACTGTCGAAATCATACATCAAATGTGACATTGCTTTGATCTTGTATACTTTCAAAACACAGGGAGCAGCTGCTTCAATTGACAGCCCAACTCCAGGGGCGGCTGCAGGAAGAGCAGCGCAGTGCAACTGAGGTGTGTTTGGGGGTGTGGTATGTTTGGGGGTGTGGTATGTTTGGGGGTGTGGTAT
>Ga0307948_1004486_pt1 | contig 10310 bp, 11 predicted proteins | sample OrgLakmetagen280_FD_201824 | JGI IMG/M metagenome (GOLD analysis project Ga0307948, IMG submission 201824) | Saline water microbial communities from Organic Lake, Antarctica - #280 | ecosystem: Environmental > Aquatic > Non-marine Saline and Alkaline > Saline | place: Antarctica: Organic Lake...
ATCATACACTGGGTGGCAGATTGAGAAACCTGTAAACTTGGTAAACACTGGGCTGTAGGCCATCCTTGTAACCCCTTGTAACCCCTTGAAACCTGTAAACTTGGTGGCAAATGCAATTTAATTGGCACCAAAGACAATGTCACGGTGACGTTCGCTCCAATGCAATATGAGGAGTTCCCAGGATCAAAGTCCAGAGCAGACGCCATTTTTCCTTTTGAGACCATTTCTTTTGAGACCATGGCTGATCCTAACAAATTTTTTGCTCTTATTCTTTACCTACTACTAGACCTCGGTCGACACAGTATGTGAGGAGATGGTGGCACCACGATTCAGCAGTAGCAGCAGTTAATCCATGCTCAGTTTCAGTACTGGTACAGTGCAGTAGGTTATACAGACCAGCAGACCAGTCGGTTGTACAGACCAGTTTCAGTAGTCTCACACTTGTGTTCAAACTCCAGTTGTCCCTGCGTTTCCAACTTGTCCAACTTATTTGTGTGCAATGTTTGTGGGTTTTGACCTTTTGAAAGGTAACTATTTTTCAGTTTGAGTCTACTTTGGTGAACCAACTTCTACCTTTGATGTGTTTTTGCCTACTTCTTCTCGTGTCTTTAAGGTTAGCATTTTCCAGTTGCGTTTCAGCCCTTTCTTTACTTGGTTTGTTTTGGGGTTTACCTCGTTCTCATAGGTTGAGCAGCCATTCCAGGTTGAATGCCTTTGTAATCCAAACTAAACTAAACTAACAGATTGTACAGATTTAGAAGTACAGATTTAGAAGAACTTCTAAATCTGTAGGGGACGTCATCAGCTTTAACAAATAGCGTCCCCTTATAGTTATAGCTTTCATTGTGATCATAGAAATAAGAAGCCCTCTGCTAAGCTGTCAGGTGCTGACGAGTTCTGCCTGACGTGGCCTTTGCCAGGTGATCTATTGCATTGGAAGGGTGAAATTTAAAAGCAAAACCAAATGCTTGAAACAGCTTAATAGGCTGCTGGCGGAGGTAAACCCCCGGCAGAAAGAGGTACTGGCATGCGCAAATGAGCGCCCGAAAGGCGTGGCATGTGTCTATGCATGTAAGCCATATTCATCTTGTCAGTGTTGACCGGGCCCGAGGGGTCGTACAGCATGGCCTGAACAGTGCCGCCCTGAGAACGAAACAGTGTGTGGACCTTTGTCAGCAGGTCATAGGCAGGCCTGGCCACACCGTTAGATGCAACTAAATGAATTCACATCGAGAATGAAGCTGACGAGAAGGAATGCATCACTCGAGCGTCAAGCCGCAACTCTTTCGACTTTAATTGACTCTTCCTTCTCCTCCTGCGATGAGGGAGAGCTAAGGTGTCTGGTACACCTAGGTGGCTTCTTTTTCTATAATGATGTAGGGAGTATTATTCACTGCCTTACTGCCTGCGCAGTTTCTCTTTTCCGCAATTTCAAGGCACACGACAGTGCGACAAGATTCAGGTGCGAAATCAGGTTGGGCAACTGACATGCCTACCCGTTTCACCTTACCAAACCCTTGTGTGCCTCGACACCACGCGCACGTGAAGCTTCTTGATCAATCTTAGAATTAATACAAGTGACTCTGTAAGGTCCCAATCTGAATAATAACGAATGGCAATCCTGATCCAGAATTCTCTGCGCGTCTCATAATCGGTGCGCCATTGCTTCGTTGGCTCTAGTAGGCTAAACCCTAATGCGCGCCTTGTTGTTAGAAAAACCATCTGTCACATGATGTAAGGAAATTCTGTGCATTCTCTGGATGGTGCTGCACAAGTGCGTGCGAGCCATTTTGAGACCAAATTACAATTTTCCTGTTGCTGACACGCCTCATGCCCAATCACCCCATTCCCAAAGCAAGTGTGCACTGCTGGCCAAGCCAAAAAAGAATGGTGACAGACTAGGCATCCACTGACGCCCTACCCTGTCAAACATACATGTGTTCACAGCTACCAGTGTGTTCTGTTCTACATATTCTGGGAATCACCTGCTGGTTGGTCCCGCTTTGGTGCGTGTTAGCTGCTAACCCTGATGGGCCTGGGGTGCCCGCTGCGCCATAGCCCCCTGCTGCTCCTGGGGTCACGCCTGGGTAGCCAGCGTACGCCTGCGCGCACATGGTGTGGGGCATAAGATATGTGGGGGGCATGCGCTGTTTCGGGGGCATACAATGTATGGGGCGTGTCACTAAATGTGTGAGTGCCTGAGCCACTTCAGGCATTGCCAAAGTAGCCAGAAATGCTTAATTTCACTAAGTGGGGATGAATCACAATGACTGATGACAATCAATTCCTGCACCACAAACTTTGCAAGTTCTTTGACGAACATGCTTACGGACGACATATGGGTGATCAGGCATGCTTACAAGCAGCATTTGAGTGGTTGAAGATGCTTACAAACAACATATCAACTTGTAAATGGACACAAGTGGCCTCTGCTGGGCCACTAGTGACACCAAGACATGATTTAAACCACTGAATAACATGAGCCTGCACACAAATCATGCTTGCTACACGTATAAATAGGCACATCTTGCTGGGTGCCAACGAGCACGACTACTCAGGCTCATCCAGGCTTGCCTGGGCACTTCTGTTACGCATCGTCATGACCAAAATTAGAGGCTTGCACACTGCACACCCCCCTCACAAGCTCGCTTAGGACGAGACCCTTTGTTACCAGTTCAATCGAGAGGACACAAAGGTTCAGCGACTGAGCAGATGACCATAGAAGATGACCAAGGCATACAACTGGGGATGCGTTGTGCGTAGGGTTGGCCATAACCATATATATACAGTGTATATACGGTAGTCTTGGCAGGGAAATCATCAAATACACGCCATATGTGGCGTATACCTACAGTTATGGCCAACCCTAGTTGTGCGTGCGTGTGTGCGTGCGTGTGTGTGTGTGTGTGCGCGTGAGAAAGCGTCACCCACCGAAGCATACGACGGGTCCATTCCGGGGTAGGCAGCTGCTGAGTAGCCAGCATACGGGTCGTAGCCCATGGCACCGTAGCTGCCCCCATATGCACCTCCATAGGGATCATAGGAGCCGTAGTAAGAAGAGGGGTGATACTGTGCCGCTGCTGCTGCGACTGCTTGTGGGTTTGTCGTGGCAGAGAGAGGTGGGGGCTTGCCTGCGTATGTGGCAGAGAGAGGTGGATGTGCAAGTCGTGCAATTATTTGTGTGGTGCTATTTGTGGGTTACTTTCCCTTGCAGAGGAGGGTGCCTGCACAAATGTAGCTGAGTGTGGGAAACTGACATACATACACTTGTCTTCTGCGTTATGTTTTCTTTTACACGTACACACAATTACTCTACAATTGCTTTAACTGTCTTTTAATAAAAACTACCTCAGAACACCTGATTATAATTAATTTGTTGAGAAAGGCTGCTGGAGGTACAATACTTACCAATTTTATCCCAACACTTCACACAGACACAAGCAAAGGATAAAACTTGTTTGTTGGAGGTATGACTCAATCCATAGTCATACCTCCAATCTATAAGATGCACACGAGGCTCATGACATTGCTAACAAACACAAATAAGCGAGCTCAACCCCCAAGGGTTCGGCCACTCTTAACTGTTTGCGTTGCATATTGACGCAGTAAATTTAAAGGTGGGTCGGCCACAACATTGTACATGTGGGTATGTGGGTGCGGTATTTTTTACAGTCTTTAGAAGAGACGCTTTCAAAAGTGCGGTGTATACATATATGCAGTGTTTGCCAACCATTATTCAAGAGTGTGTGTGTGTGTGTGTGTGCGTGTGACACACAGAGAGAGAGAGAGAGAGAGTTTGTGGGTGTGTGTATAAGTGTTTTAGTGTGTGTGTATGTCTGAGTGCATGTATACGTGTATACGCATAAAATGTGTGAGTATATAAACGGCACTTGCCTTGGCTGCGTCCCCAGGAGATGCGAATAGATTGGCCTCCCAAGTTTTGGCCACTCATCTCTGACATGGCATACTCTGCAGCAGGGCGATGCAAAAACTGCACAAAGCCACAGCCCTTGTTTGCAGGGATTTTTGTGTACACAAGCTCGCCAAACCTGTGAAGTGCAAGCAGTACAAGGGCAAGAGAAAGAATGAGCAGGGTCTGCAGGTTTTTTAGTAGGAATTTCAGTGTGTGGAAGTATGTTGGAGCCTAGAGCAAAATTGGTGTACATATAATTAGGGTTGGCCAGAACCGTATATACACACCGTATATGACCGTATGTATGGTGATTTCCCTGCCAAAATACGGTATATACACCGTATATACCTATACATGTATGGTTCTGGCCAACCTACATATAATCAAGGCTTTGTAAATTTTGTAACCTCATATTAGCGATGCAGAAGTAGAGGTGTATTGCATAAGTAGGTTACGTCTAAACTAGTTTTTGTGGATCGCTGGGTTCTGATGTTACAAGCCAGCCCATGCCCTGGGGTGTCGTGCAGTACATGAAGAGTGAGCATCGAGGACAATGAGCAACGGCTATACTGCACGACTATGGCCGCAGCCCTGCAAATGTTTTCCTCTCTTTTCTTCATCATGCCCTTGTAGTGGTATTGCCTGTACAGGCCTTCGTCCTTTGCCACCTCAACTTGCCTCTTTTTCTTTCCTTTGTTTTGTGTGGTATCACCACCTGCGCTGTGTGTCCCACTTAGGGTTACTGTGCACATCAATCTTGTCACACAGAGCACATCTTTCCTCATCAATAACGCCTTCTAAAAGGAAGCAACTTTGTTTACTCTTCATCACGCCTTTTTTTTCCGGATAAGTACCGAACAAAATGTGCCATGGCGGTGACGCAGATAAAAGGGACCCTTTTTTAACTTGAGAACTCGTCTGATGATTCTGGCACGTTTCCTAGCACTGTGCATGCAAGTCAAACGCTCACATATTGACGGGAGCAAATGTCATGCTGCATTTGAGACCATGAGGCGTGAGTGTGAGTGTGTGTGTGTGCGCTTTGTGTGCCCTTCCATCTCAAGTGCTGAGCAAACAAATTGCCCTTGTCTGAAAGATCTCGCCGGCCTACTTCGATGGTATGTGCGCCAAACACTCTGCTTTCAATACCCGTCTGGGCTTCTTAACCACCCCCATCTAGGGAAGCTGTGCTCAGAGGCCTACTTTGTTTGATACGTGAGCCAAACTTTATGTTCTAATATTCCCAGCTTGGTCATGAGAAATCTCCACATGATCTAATTCATTTCACTCTCTCACCTAGAGAATGTCATGTTCAAGTCTGCTTCGGTGACAGCTGGGGCCAAGCCTCCGATGAACAGTGTGGTGTTGTTGCTGTCCATCTCCTGTGAGCAAATGTGCACTTCGTGTGATACGCAGCCGTCTTAGAGGAACCCCGTTTTGAGAAATTGCTAGACACAGCAGGTAGCTCAACCCCCTTGAACAGAGGGGTGTTCAAACGCACTGGATACTTAAGCACCAAACAGACTTGGTCTCATCTGCTGACGTTAGTTTAAGAGGGGGCAGACCCGCTTAGTACGGAAAAGAAGAGGATGGAGCAAGCCTGGTCGTGCGCACGCGTTCATCTTATTGTGCACACGCACGAGTACTTGCAAACATAAGCACATGCTGACACACACGTGGACACAGATACACACGTACGTGTCGCCCAGGCAAGTTGGAGGCAGCAGGGGTAAAGGCGGGCACGCTTATGCTGATATCCATGCACGCACACTCGATAATGTCCTCACACGCACACACACACACACAAACAAACACACACACGCATAACACAAGCACAAAAACACGCACAAACGCAACCCAGAAAGATAAGAGGCAACAGGGGTAGCGGCAGGCACACTTAGACACGCATGCACAAATGCAGAACCATATATGCATACCATGCACGGGCACACAAATTTACACGCACCCCTGGCAAGTTGGAGGCAGGGGTAGAGGCAGGCATGCCTGTGTTGGCACTGGCGGGCTTGCGGGCGGTGGCAAGACTCACACGCACAGGGCGCGTGGAGATGTAGACGCCGTTCATCTCAGTCAAGGCTCTGTCGCGCTCCGCCTGGAAACAATAGACAAAAGTGTTTGTGTGTGTTTGTGTTTGTTCTGGTGTGCGTTTGTGTGTGTGTGTTTGGTGAGTGTTCTTTGCAAAGCTCCTAAATATTGGATTAGTGAGTGAGCTCCTAAATATCGGCAAATTATGTGCAAGAACGCCTTACATCTCTACTATTTTGTAAGTTTTGTTAGATAGACTAGCGTAAACAATTGGACCAGCTCCATACAAACCTGGAATTGAGCTGTGTCAAATCAGAAAGTAACAAAGAAATTTGTCTGTCATGCCAAACCAAGGTAGCCTACCAACGCCTGCCATCTGATTACAACTCTTCTCCCTCTCCAGCACGACGAACAAACACTTAAGGGGCCTGTGATCCATTCGCGGCAACGTGAACACCTCATGTAAACTTAATGTGTTGACAAAACACGCTGGCTTCACCTCTTGGAGGTCACACCCTGCCGCAAAGCCACTTTGATGCTCAAAGCTCACCTCCAGTGCAAATCGCACGAATCCGTAACCTCGGCTGCGCTGCGTGTTCGGGTCCAACATGACCTGGATGCGTGTGAACAGAGTGTGCATGCATGGGATGTGTGTGTGATTTTGCGTGTGTGTGTGCGTGTGTGTGTGTGTACGTGTGAGTGTTTGTGCGTGTGTGTGTGTGTGTGTTTGTGTGTTTGTGTGTTTGTATGTGTGTGTTTGTGTGTGCGTGTGTGCGTGTATGTGTGTGTGCGCGTGTGTATGTTTGTGTGTGTATGTATGTGTGTGTGTGTCTGTCTGTGTATGTGCGTGCGTATGCGTGCAAGCATTTATGCGTATATGCGTGCAGAAGTAGAGTGTGTACAAGATGTTATTAATTATGATTGTCTGTATATGTGCAGGCACGCGGGTACAAAAGGCGTGCGCATAATTTGCGTGCCTCGAGCATGAGCATAGTGTGCATGAGCATAGTGTTCCTGCCCGTTAGCCTCATGCATGTTCACTGGTGCCCTAGTGCACTTGAGAGTGCTGAGCCTGAGGCACACCTTGGCATTCTTGGTGCTGGGGTAGTAAGTGCGGAAGGTGGTATCAAGAGTAGCATCGTCCACGTCCGGGGAAAGATCTCCCACAAACAACGAGAAGTCTGAAGTGGAGGAGGAGGAGGAGTGCTGGTTGAGCGTGCATGTCAGCTCCACTTGGGGTGCACCAAGGAATGCAAGAGGGTTTGGTAATGACCGCCATTTACCTGACTCCATCTGCGTTTCAAAAATACCAGAAAATATAATAGAATATTAACAGTAACAATGCGTTGATTGCAAGCAGGGGAACACAATAGGCCATGATCCTTTTCCTGACCTGTTTGGTGGGTGTGCAATGGTATTGCCCAGAGCAGCAGTGGCAACCAACCCCGGGTGATCGCAGTTCAACACACAAACTTGCACTCATCCGTAGGCGGGCACAGCAGCAGCATTGATCATCAGCAGGATTGTACGGTTTGCTTCAGGACTGCAAGAGGACCTGGACAAGGGCAGGAGCTTGACGGTCCTGGAAGATCCCAGCTCGATAGATCCGGGAGGCATTTGCGTGCCACGGGACTTGGCATTAAAATCCTCTGACCTCTGTAGACAGAACAACGTAGGCCCCCGTTCGCATACATACATGCTCACATGCCTATACCGTTCCAACACTGCCATGCTGCATTGTCATTAGTTCCGTTGGCTGTTAAGATGCACAACTGTCTTTTCCTGTGTCCCTCAATTGCACATCTAATGGCAGTTGCAAAGAACTCATTGAGTTGTATGACCTCCTTACGTGCAAGCATTGGAAGGATTGACGTGAAGGAACTCATAAGCTTGTAATACTGTTTTTATATGTTTCGTCACCCGCAGGTGGTGGCCCCTTCCCTTTTCAACCCTGCAACCAAGTCACTCTCCATCGTAATCCCTGCCTACAATGAGGAGTCTCGGTTGGGGGCCTCGCTAGAAGAAGCACTCAGGTGAGGTTGTGGTGTTTTGCTCTGCAGGTGTGCTCTGCGCCTCACAGCTATAGACCAAGTCCTGTAGACTAGATATTAGTACTCAGGGTTACATGCATAAAGCAGCAGGCCTTTTGTGCGTGCGTGTGTGTGTGTCAGCGCACCGTCCCTAAACTTCTTGTTCGTGTATTAGCTTTTGTGCATGCACGTGTGTGATACAGCAACCTCTATTTCTCCTCAGCACCTGGTCATGTGTTGCCCTGTGTGCGCAGTTATCTCCAGCGGCGGCGCAACAGGCAAGGGCCGCAATTCACGTACGAAATCATTGTGGTGGATGACGGGAGCAGAGACGCAACCGTAAGGTGCGCCAGAATTAAAGCTGTGTTGCGCTTGAAACAACAGCTCTTGGATGGAGAGGATGGAGTGACTGATTATGAGCCGCCGATGATGCCTTTCCTTGGCCCACGAAGAGCTTTTTTGCAAGGGGAACACAAGCTTGAGGCTAGAGCTTGTCTTGATGGCTTTGTCTTGTGTGTGTCACAGCAAAACCGTCGAACTGCCCTCTTGAAGCAATGGCGACCCCGCCTTTTGCCGAATGCAAAGCAGGCACAAAATGTCATGTCGGATATCTAGCCAAAGAAATAGTTTGACAGGGGTGGGGCCCAGCTTCAGCTGCCACTTGCTCGTTTTGCTATCTGCATTCTTCCTTTAGCTCTTGCTCCAATCCACCGCTTCCTGCAACCGCACAATTAACTATATCATGTGCCCCTCTCTACTCACGCAGGGTGGCCTACAGCTATGTAAAGGAGCACGGATTTGACTCAGTGCGGTTGCTGCGGGTACTTAAAAACCGGGGAAAGGTGCGGGATGCCCGCCCTCTTTTGTTCAAGCACCCTGGAGTATCTGTGCTTCCTTTGATACATGTGCCTATAGTATGTTTACCTTACTGATAGTGATACTGATACTGATACTGATATTTGTTGGAGGCCCCTCGCAATGGCAAGGACAAGAAAGAACTGGAGAACTTTGTTTAGGCCTTGCAACACGAACTATAAAATGCAAGGGTTTCTGGGTCCTCCTGCGGAACCCTGTCGTTCAAAGGGTACAAAGCATCACCACCTTGACCAAGTTGCACCTATCAGCTGCCGTGGGCAGACCCGTGCCACTGTTGGGGGTGCAAAGCCATCCAGAAGAAGAGAAGCATGCATGGGCAGAACTGCAACTTGTGAGTGGGAGGACCCTTCAGAAATGCTTGCATGCAGCAGGCAGCCATCCTGATTTCAGTGCAGCAGTCCAGCAGCATCCCAGGAGAAGTGAGGGGGTGGGTTGTGCACAGTAAAGCCCCCTTGAACTTACAAAGTTAGCAGGTTTTCTTTTGTTAAAGGGCCTTGCTAAAGCATAATGCTCGTAAAACAGTTGATTGCATTTGCTTTTGAAGCTACGCTGCTCTAGTGTCACTTCAGCTCCTTTGCAAATACCTTGCCTGATATTGAATAGGGAATGTGGGTTGGACATGCTTTTTGCACTTGTGTTTTTTTTACCGCACAAAGTTAAGAGGTCAAGAGAAGGTAATGACAGCCCTGTCACCTTCCCAAAAGAAACATGCTGTCCGTGCTTACATTAGGCTTTCACACATTCATTGTCTTATGATCTAGCAACAACACACACGTTCTCTCTTGTGTAGGGTAGCCAGATAATAAACATGATCTATATCATCGTATGACACCTTGTACAAGAAATCTCTGCTTAAACTACCACGCTTGCACCATTTATGTATGGTCCTCTAAATCTGGTATCTGCCTGTTCATGCACGCTCTGTCTTGCTTTGCATGTGGGAGGTTCTGCCGGTTCATAAATGCCAGGGATGGGTCATACGGACTTTTGCGACGTCCCATACGGATTAATACGCTATTAATACGACATACGCGTATTATACGCAGACGTATTTTTGCTATTTTGGGGGGTACCCTGGGCTTGCACCAACCACCCCCCAACCACCACCGAATTGTCCCCCCAGCCTCCAGAACAATATAATGCCTCCTGGTAAAGACCCTGAGTGGCATCGTGTTGTTGTTATGGGACCGAAGGGGCAGATTTACGAGATGCCGATGCCAGATGCCGGATGCCAGAATTCCGAGATTTCAGCAGCGGTGCCCCCGCATCCGCGAGCACTTCATGAGGCAGAAACCCAGCCCAGCGTAGGTGTAGCAGCATGCAAAGCTGACCCGGCAGGAATCCTCAGGGCGTAGTCGCAGCGCTCGCATGGGAGAAATTGCCGACGCTAGCGCTCAGAGGGAGGAGCATGCAGGTAACGAGAGGCACCTGCACAGGACTACAGCAAG
>Ga0307948_1004497_pt1 | contig 10297 bp, 6 predicted proteins | sample OrgLakmetagen280_FD_201824 | JGI IMG/M metagenome (GOLD analysis project Ga0307948, IMG submission 201824) | Saline water microbial communities from Organic Lake, Antarctica - #280 | ecosystem: Environmental > Aquatic > Non-marine Saline and Alkaline > Saline | place: Antarctica: Organic Lake...
AGACCAGACCAGACCAGACCAGACCAGACCAGACCAGACCAGACCAGACCAGACCAGACCAGACCAGACCAGACCAGACCAGACCAGACCAGACCAGACCAGACCAGACCAGACCAGACCAGACCACCACCATTCACCAGACCAGAGGTCAATACTCCGGGCTATACCAGAGATCAATAGTGGCATTACGTATCTGCTTCACAATGGCTCTCTGAGTGTCCTCTGATGAGCATCATGCCAGCACAAGAGTCTTTAAGCAGCAGAGCTTCTTTGCAGTGGCTGCTGTTCAGAACCTAGGCTCTGTGCTGGTTCCCCAAAATAAACAGCCATCGGGTCTACATCTGACTGCAAGGGCTTTCCAATGGATTTTGCCTTAAGTGAGCCGCCAGCAATTAGGGAACTTTCATTAAAAGGCCTTATTGAAGCCTAATCAAGCGCTACCTACAGAAGCATCACAGAAATATGCATTGGTTACCCGTTCCGCTTCAAGTGGCAGACCCACAATGAGAACCACCCACTGCATTATTATCATTACAGGAACATGCATTGATTACCCGTTCCGGCCATCCCAGTACTTCAAGTGGCAGCCCCACAGTGAGGGTGTCTGTCAGTGTGATCATGGTCATCTGCAAGGAAGCAGGGCATTAGTATGATGATTGCAGATAATATCTGGTTGCCTGCGGATAAGCAGGGGATTGCAGGGTGGTTGACGTAGAGGACGTGTGGCAAACTTGTCATAGCTCTATGATAAACATGATGGATGATAAACAAATAAAGGAAGTAAGCAACGTTGGCCAATGGTCTGTTGATGTCTGGCATGTTTTTGGTGTTTGAGTGGCAACTGAAAGTGTTCACTGTGTCATGCACTTTTGAGTGAACCGCTTCAAGCGGTGACTAGTCATATCGAGAATGACGTATTTTTCTAAATCTTGTCAGAGTTGCTTCAAATTTACACAATACGACCCTGAAGAAACTCCTCACAATGTTTAAGGAAAAAGCTTGATCAACGCCTTCTTGTGCGGTACCATAAGTTGTGAACACAATGTTGTGGCAGCGCAAAGAGAATGGGTAGCGCAACAGTATTGCTCTCACGACATGAACTGTGCATGTTTTGGAGTTTTTGGTGATAAACAGGATTAAAACAAAACACAGACCGGGTTGGCATGATAGTGCTTGTAGGAAGGGGTAAACAATAAAAGTATATAAATACCGGCTTGGCATTTGATTGCACGTGGGGGAAGAGGGCATTAGTGTGTATACGCGTTGTTCTTACCGGTTGGGCATTGGGGTGATGGAAGCCAAGGTCGTCGTGGTGTTCAGCCTTGGAAAATTCCCATCTGGCTTCAATCAATCCCTCCTTTTCGCGTATGTTTGCTGCAAGCATGAACAAAAGCAGGAAGTTATCAGGTATTAAAATGTTAAATAATGTGGCTGTGTTAAACATCATGCACATTGGTCAACTTATGATCCTCCTGACGGGAATTGGCTGAGGTTAGCCAGCAGAACAGAACCACAGCTTCGAGCAGGCTAATGGAGGGGAAATAATTAAATGAACATAGATCTCGGCAAGAAAGCAAACAAGGACAGGGTTAAGTCGTCCCCTTAATAACTCACTTCAGAAACTGCATAGCAGGGCCCCGCTTTCTTTCACGCTCATCACTCATCGTATCACGCTCGCCACTCGTCGTATCACGCTCATCGCTCGTTATATCACGCTTATCGTATCACGCTCGTCGCTCGTGATCTCGTGATACTTTTTACTTAACCAAAACACTGCATTGCAGCACTCACTGGTTTCACCCCCGCCCTCTTTCACGTTCGTGTGGTACACCACTTCTTCATCGTTTTCAGGAACATTGAAAGACCTGTACCACACCTACGCAGAAATTTGGATGGTAGAGATATCCTTGGTGAAGATGAGAGATTGGCAGAGTATCCCAACAAAGTGCAAGTTGGTGAGCAGACTCAACAACATTGCTCTGTCTCTTTGTCCAGTTGGATTAATTAGGGCTCTCGAAGTACTTTATTTTGTTCAGCTGCTGAGCGTACAGTTGCACCAGACTCAGCGTGGCAACAACAAATCAGATCTGCTGGGATGCTTTTAGCAAGAAGCCACTGGCGGTGAAGTTATTCCTGTTAGTTAATTCATTTGACATGCATGTTCATGACTTAATGTAAATTGTTTGAACTAAAAGAAGAATCCTACATTTTTACCCCATCAGACCAGACTCCACCTCAGAGGCTGGTCTGATTGGGTAGAAGTGTAGGTGTTCTTCTTTCATTTTAAACAGTGAACACTAAGTTCTCCAAACCTTTCCAGATGCAACTTGCGACAGGGCCTAGAAAGTGTGATTATTAGCGCGTGCATTCAACATATTTATCAATTTCTTACACCCGCACCACAAAAACATGTGAAGTAGGGTTGGCCAGAACAGTACATATACACCGCATGTGACTGTATACTTAATACTTGATGATACCATAACTCTATCTCCAGATTCTGTATGATACCACGTGTCAGCCACAAACATACCTGAATTGATCAGTCTATCATTCATACTTCAGCATTTTATAATGTACAGCATGTTGGCACACAGCAATTGCAAAGTGCATTGAACAATGCAGAAGAGCCGTGCACAAGCCTCTCTCAGGCACAAGCCTGTCGCAGGCACAAGTCTGCTTGCTAAGAGGATGTTTAAACAACCATCAAATGAATCGTGCACGAGCCTCTCTCAGGCACAAGCCTGTCGCAGGCACAAGTCTGCTTGCTAAGAGGATGTTTAAACAATCATCAAATGAATCGTGCACGAGCCTCTTTCAGGCAAAAGCCTGTCGCAGGTACAAGTCTGCTTGCTAAGAGGATGTTGAAACAACCATCAAATGAATTGTGCACGAGCCTGCTTGCTAAGAGGATAATGAAACAGCCATTGAACCGTGCACAAGCCTGCTTGCTAAGAGGATGTTGAAACAACCATTAAATTAAGAGCCGTGCACGAGCCTGCAAAACTTGCCTTGGGCTCAGGCAGGAATCCAAGTGTCTCAAAGTTTGAGCCCTCTGTTTTGGCATTGATCGTGAAATTGGAGCCAACAAACCCACGACGCATGTGAGGGTCACGAGCCTGCCCGCTGCAAAGAGGAGAGTCAACGCTGTGTTTGGCAACAAAATTCAGAGAGAGTGACGCTCTTGTTGTGGACGCAGAACTTTTACTACAAGACGCTCATTGAGGATTGGAGAACTCTGCAGAGCGCTACTTGCTACTTTGTGAGCTGGATTGGAAGGACAACTTCATATCCTCGTTACATGTGCGTGGCAGTGCTAAATGTTGTGTGCCTACATTTGTTATCGTAGCAAGGCAACATCACGGCCCGGTCACTAAGCTCAAGGTCACACACACACACACACATAGACACATAAGGCAGCAGCACAGTAAAAAGACGCGGCGCTTGATTTAACTGCCGTCGTGCAATTCGCAGCTAACAGACGTTGTAACAAGCAGTCTTGTGACTGGTCTTCATAGCTCACATCTACAGCCACACCTAGGGAGTCGGAAGCACGCCCACAGCTGGCGCCAGATCTCATCGCCCGTGAGCTGCTGCCGGCTCGAGGATGATGTTAAAGCAGCAGCAGCAGGCTGCTGCTCGCCCCCCTCCTTTAAAGCAGAGCACACTGCAATAATTATAGCGTGCATGGTGCTGGCTGTTAGTTATTAGGAATGCTAGAACCGTGGTGACTAGCGGTTTATGGTATGACACACTTTCTCCTCACTAATGTGCATGTTCTTCTTTTATCCCCAGTAAAACGATCCTTTTTCATTGCAACAATTGGTTTGCACGTAATGATCCTCCGTTTTAATACCTTGCAAAGAAGGCAAAGGTCGGCCAGCGTTGGGTCTAGCAGCACCTCTCTCATTGGCTGCTGCATGCATAGTGGCCCTGATACGCCAGAGCGTGCATGTCTATCTTACGCTTGACAATCGTAAATGTACGTAAATGCAATGCAAACGTGATCAGTTTTGGGATCATTACAAACAAACATTGGAGCCATCATGGTACCTGCTGGTGGACGTAAACATGCTGGTGGGCGCAAACAATTTTGGGCCGCTGCTGATGACATAAATTGAGTGCATTGGCAACTGGAATCTGTTTGCACACGCACGGAATTTGTGACTCTGACCAATGGCGTAAAAATAAACTTATTTGGTGCGCTGGTACGCACTTTACCTGAAAATTGACCTCAATATTAACATAAAATATTATGCGGTGATATTTTTGGAAAAGCACGAATATTTTAGACGAAGAGAAAGAGACCCGTTGTTGTTGTACTCATTCAGAAATTTAGGCAATTACGGAGTTTCAATGGATCATGCCATTCACGGCATACCCAAGGCCATGCCTTCCTGAAGCCCATCCTCCCATGTATTTGCTGCAAAAACGTACAGGTCAGGTCCAGTCAGGCCGCTCTCCCCTATACTTGCAGACAATTATCAATAGGAGAAACCTTTTTACATAACTAGCATACTAGCATAGATAGGCCCCAGCAATGAAGAAACTCTGTGGCGTGCTTAACAATTTGTGTGTGATTGCCGGTCTTTTGTCGAGGATATGATTGCTGTACCACAAACTCGTACTTGCGTCAAATTGCAAGCTACTCAGAAAATTCACTGCGTTGATCGCACAGATCTGCAATGAGGAGCTCTGAGCTTGCATGGGCGATTCTGCAGAGAATGGTTTGTTCATTACGTACTTCTGGCCTCTTTACTATATCTCTCGGAAGAAAAGTTTGACTCGTGCCAAACAGAGACGCTTTATCGAACGATTAAAATTACAGCCAAGGAGGTGGGTATGGCTGCTCTTGCACACATCCCCTTGATCCTGCTCATTAACCGGCAGGCGGCATAATTTGGCGGAAAGGGCTTTTATGTTTGCTGGCTTTCGACTGATGGCTTATCTGTAATCTGGCGGTAAGGGCTTTAAAGGGCTGCGGTGATGTAACCTTACCTTACCTTAAAGGGCTGCTGGCACCAAAGTGCCCCCTTCCTAAATCAATGCTGGATGTGTGCACGCACACTATCAGCGCAACTGTCTTCGTCCTTATATCTGAGCTTATGAATTTATTTGTGGCTGGCCGAGAACAGCAGGTTAAGAGTGAGCGCTCATGTATTGTGACCATAAAAAGGTAGAATTGGTCTCTGGTTTACTACGCATGTACACATGTACCATGCACTACAAACTTCACACACACACACAGACCATGCACAAATTACACACGTGCACCACGCTGCTGCCGTTCTGTGAAAAGGGAACACCAAATATCTCTGGCTTGAAACATAGATACCACAGATCGTTTGAGGGTGACATAACGAGGGTGATCAAGGGGGGTTTAGCGCCTCCTCCACAACCAAGCATTTGGCCTGGCCTGAAATGGGTGGCTGTTTGATCTTCACTGCTATTGTAGCAAAAAGTAGCAAACCACCGAGCTACACCACTGCTGCTGCTGGTGTGTCTGAGCCGTGCTGCCAGGCTTCTGGCCTTGCTTGCGTGATGCGTTAAAGCTACACCACTCCTGCTGCGGTTGCTGCTGGTGTGTGTGAGCCGTGCTGCCAGGCTTCTGGCCTTGCTTGCGTGATGCGTCCGTCGGAGCTACACCACCGGTGCTGCGGCTGCTGCTGGTGTGTGTGAGCCGTGCTGCCAGGCTTTTGGCCTTGCTTGCGTGATGCGGCGGAGCTACACCACCGAGCTACACCACTGCTGCTGCTGGTGTGTCTGAGCCGTGCTGCCAGGATTCTAGCCTTGCTTGCGTGATGCGTTGGAGCTACACCACTCCTGCTGCGGCTGCTGCTGGTGTGTTGAGCCGTGCTGCCAGGCTTCTGGCCTTGCTTGCGTGATGCGTCCGTCGGAACTACACCACTCCTGCTGCGGCTGCTGCTGGTGTGTCTGAGCCGTGCTGCCAGGCTTCTGGCCTTGCTTGCGTGATGCGTCCGTCGGAGCTACACCACTCCTGCTGCGGCTGCTGCTGGTGTGTGTGAGCCGTGCTGCCAGGCTTTTGGCCTTGCTTGCGTGATGCGTCTGAGCTACACCACCGCCGCTGCGGTTGCTGCTGGTGTGTGTGAGCCGTGCTGCCAAGCTTCTGGCCTTGCTTGCGTGATGCGTCGGATGAGCCATGCAGGGGAGTTGACATGGGGGAAGGTGCGGAAGCGGTCCTGGTGGTAGCCGGCCTGTGTGTGTTTGTGTGTATGTGCGTGTGTGTGTATATGTGCGTGTTTTTGTGTGTATGTGTGTGTATGTGTGTGTGCGTGTGTGTATGTGTGTGTGTGTGTGTGTGCGCGCAACACTTGCTTATGTGAGTGGTAATGCTGATGTTCACGTGTTGGTGCTCATGTGTGCGTGTAAGTTTCTGTGAGTGTTGTTTGCGGGATGTGTGTGTGTATTAGGTGCGACGTGTGCTTAGGGTTGGCCACAACCGTATATGTACACTGTATATGACCGTATGTATGTATGTATGGTTTTGGCCGACCCTACGCATGCACACAGTATGCTACATGAAGTGGTAAGTTCCAGTGACCGGTATCTAGATCGCACACTGTTGGCAATGCATCGTTTATTTTTGCATCATGGTGATCTGACCTATCACTAGGACACACACTGTGCGGCTCACGCTGCAGCAATGAGTGCTTGCTTGTAAGCATTCTGTAGCGAACCACTGTGGTTTGTGACAAATTAAACTATGTTGATCGCTCGCTGACTGCTCGCTGACTGCTTGCTGCTTTTGGAGCACACCACGAGTCAACCTCTGCCTTATCCAAACGAAGGAAGACAACCACGCAGTCACGGTTCAATAAAAAAAGTGTTAATAATCAATGGCCACATGGTGTCATAACAAGCTCACTTCAACTTGACCCCAAAGGCTCTAATTGGAGTCTCCCGTCCCACCAGTGGTGAGCACATACATACAAACACACACACCTTGTTCTCACTCCTTTGCAGCTCTGCCTTGGCCATCATCACCAGTCAAAGTAAAAGAAAATAACGCCATGGTGTGTAAGCGCTTTCTGGCTGCCTAGACACAATCGGTAATTGTCGTTGCGCGCACACACACACACACACACAAACACACACGCACACAAGTGCTTTGAGCATGATTCAGGAAAGAATACCGTCATGGGTTGAGCCATACACAGGACTGGACAGAGCCGTATATAACACCTTGTAGGATTGGACAGAGCCGTATATAACACCTTGTAGGATTGGACAGAGCCATATATAACACCTTGTAGGATTGGACAGAGCCGTATATAACACCTTGAAGGATTTAACAGAGTTGTATATAACACCTTGTAGGATTGGACAGAGCCATATATAACACCTTGTAGGATTGGACAGAGCCGTATATAACACCTTGTAGGATTGGACAGAGCCATATATAACACCTTATGTGACCGTATATGTGGAGATTTCCCTGCCAAAAATTATGTGTATCCACCGAAGTTTATGGCTCTGGCCGACCCCAACCATACAACATCACAGTCGAAATAAAGGAAAGAGCGCTCAGGTGCCGGCCCCGAAAACGTTGGACTAATGCATACGGAAGTGGAAAGTGTGCTTCCGGTAAAGATGAACGAACTGCATTGTATTACATTACACACTCAGTTCATGGTTACATTACACACACTCAGTTCATGGTTACATTACACACACTCAGTTCATGGTTACATTACACACATCTGTTTATGAGTACAAACACTTAATACATGGTTACACACATCCGAGCACCCAACCACAGCAAAAGGGGCAATGTTCATTCTGATTCTGGTCAGCCCTGCCTTTCAGGCTATTCCGAATTCCGAAGCCTACTCGGCATATCGCGCGCCGACACAACACCAGCCTCCCTTACTAAAATCACTCCAGAAAAAACTGCCTGCTTTTTGATCTCTTGTGTGTGTGTGAGTGTAATTCCATCATGTGTATGTGCCTCCCTTACTAAAAAGCACTTCAAAATCTACTGCCTGCTTTTTGATCTCTTGTGCGTGTGAGTGTAATTCGATCGTGTGTGTGTGTGTGTGTGTGTGAGTGTGTGTGTGTGTGTGTGTGTGTGTGTGTGTGTGTGTGTGTGTGTGTGTTTGCAGCATTCACGTGCGTCTTGTTCGCCTGCTCAGCCCTATAACAAACGCATCCATCCACCATATAAATCGAGTGTGTGTAATGTAGCCATGAATAAATTGTGTGTAACCATGAACTGAGTGTGTTCACCATGAACTGAGTGTGTGTATCCATAAATCGAGTGTCTGTAACCATAAAACGATGTGCAGGTATTGTTTGCCACTGCGGGTTAAAGTTCACACCTAACTACCGTACCAAAATTTAATCATCCCGCACCCCAAAAAAAAATATTTAGTTTTGCAAATCCGCAACCAATCCGCACACCCTTCAATATTTATTATAATCCAATCCGCAGGCCATTTTTAAGCCATTCTCACCAATTTAGGCCATTTTCACCAATCCGCAGGCCTAAAATTATTTATTTAATTTTCTGTCCGCACTTAGCCGCACCCCTCAAAAACATTATTTTTGCGGGGTGATATAATTTTGGTACGGTATTACCTGCTGGCATGCTCGGCCAAGAACAACTGACGCATCAACATTCTTTGCCACACCCACCTACCTGCATCTACCACTTGCGCTACCTTGCAGTCAACACAGCAATGCGGCTTCTTTTTTAACTCGACAGAACTGGTCAAATTTACCACCTGCACGTGTATTGGCCACTTGCGCTACCTTGCAGTCAACGCAGCGATGCTTTTTTTTTATCGACAGAACCGGTCAAACTAACCACCTGCATTGTATGTTGGCCACTTGCGCTACCATTTAATTAACGTAGCGATTCTTTTTTATAATTGACAGCGGTCAAACCACAAACCTGCATTGTGTGTTGGCCACTTGCGCTACCTTGCAGTCAACACAGCGATGCTTTTTTTTAATCAACAGAACCGGTCAAACCACACACCTGCATCATGACAGCCACTTGTGCTACCTTGCAGTCAACGCAGCGATGCTTTTTTTATTGGACAGAACCGGTCAAACCACACACCTGCATTGTGCGTTGGCCACTTGCGCTACTTTTCAATTAACGTAGCGATGCGGCTTTTTTTGAATAAACAGAACCGGTCAAACCACACACCTATATCATGATGGCCACTTGCGCTACCTTTCAACTAACAATGTTATTTTTGAATGGACAGAACCGGTCAAACCACATACCTGCATTGTGCGTTGGCCACCTGCACTACCTTTAAATTAACGTAGCGATACGTTTTTTTTAATCGACAGCACTGGTCAAACCACACACCTGCATCATGTTGGCCACTTGCTCGGCTCGGCTGACCAGGAGCTCCACACGTGCCAGGCGGCTGGCCAGGACCTCGACCTGATTTGCGTACGTGTTTATGCGTGTGCTTGTGTTGTGTGTGTGTGTGTCTGTCTGTGTGTGCACATGTGTATCCGTGTGTCTCCACACGTGCCAGGCGGCTGGCCAGGACCTCGACCTGATTTGTATATGGTGTTTATGTGTGTGTTTGTATTGTGTGTGTTAATATGTCTGTGTGTGCACGTGTGTATCCGTGTGTCTCCACACGTGCCAGGCGGCTGGCCAGGACCTCGACCTGATTTGTATATGGTGTTTATGTGTGTGTTTGTATTGTGTGTGTAAATTTGTCTGTGTGTGTGCACGTGTGTATACGTGTGTCTCCACACGTGCCAGGCGGCTGGCCAGGACCTCGACCTGATTTGTATATGGTGTTTATGTGTGTGTTTTTGGTGTGTGTGTAAATTTGTCTGTGTGTGTGCACGTGTGTGTCTGTGTGGCTTCACACGTGCCAAGCGGCTGGCCAGGACCTCGGCCTGATTTTTTTGTATATGGTGTTTATGTGTGTGTTTTTGGTGTGTGTGTAAATTTGTCTGTGTGTGCACGTGTGTATCCGTGTGTCTCCACACGTGCCAGGCGGCTGGCCAGGACCTCGACCTGATTTGTATATGGTGTTTACGTGTGTGTTTTGGTGTGTGTATTTTAATTTGTCTGTGTGTGTGCACGTGTGTGTCTGTGTGGCTTCGCACGTGCCAGGCGGCTGGCCAGGACCTCGACCTGATTTGTATATGGTGTTTATGTGTGTGTTTGTGTTGTGTGTGTGTGTGTGTGTGTGTGTAAAATTGTCTGTGTGTGTGCACGTGTGTATCCGTGTGGCTTCACACGTGCCAAGCAGCTGGCCAGGACCTCAGCCTATTTTGTCTAGGTATTACGTTTATG
>Ga0307948_1004498_pt1 | contig 10296 bp, 15 predicted proteins | sample OrgLakmetagen280_FD_201824 | JGI IMG/M metagenome (GOLD analysis project Ga0307948, IMG submission 201824) | Saline water microbial communities from Organic Lake, Antarctica - #280 | ecosystem: Environmental > Aquatic > Non-marine Saline and Alkaline > Saline | place: Antarctica: Organic Lake...
TTGACAGAAGAGGGAGAGCTGTGTGAGGATGCAGGAGTGGAATGTGGGCGTTGGGGGTGCTTGGAGGTGAGGTCATGGTTGCTTCTGGAAGAGGAGGAGGATGTGTGGGGGGAATGGTGGTGAGTCTCGTGGAGGTCGCTTGTTAGGCCTTGTGGCTGCTGATGCCGCTGCTGCTGGAAATCTGAGGGGCATGTGCTGTGTCCGCGTTCACTTTGCTGCTGCTGATGCTGCTGCTGCTGCAGACGTGTCAGTGCAATGGTCTGCTCATCTCCCTGCTGCTGAGCATGTCTGTCTGTTTGGCAGGTTGGGGAGGGTGCCAGTGGCTCGCCAAACGAGCCGTGCTGAATCTGAAGGGGCAGAGGATCTGATGCAGTTTGCATGGCCAAGGCTAATGCATTCGCAGGCAAGCCGACTTCTGCATTGTGGGGGCGTGGCATGTGGCAGCAAAGGAGGGTAAATGTGAGTGCTATGCATGCAGTTGCAGGGGCACATGCACCTGAACACACAAGACACGTGCACACACACACACATACACACGCACGCACGAACACACACACACGCACACACACGCACACACACACGCATGTATGAACGTACACAGGCACACACAAATGCATCCACACCTCCGCTTAGCTTGCCGCTGAGAGAAGGCGTGCTGGGTGCATGCACAGAGGCAGAGGACCTGTGCGAGGGCAAAGCTCCATCAGAGCTGCTGGTGGAGGAAGGGGCAGTGCCGGGGCGCGAGGTCACGTGCTGTGCGTGCATGGGGGCAACCCCTGTCGCTTCTTTGGTGCATGCTTGGGGTGCGTTGGACTGAGGGCGGCTAGGCGGCTGCTTTCTGCCCATTGAAGTTGATCCCACACCGTCTCCGCCAAACACAAGACTACTACGTTGGGGCGGCTGCTTCTGCGGGCTGCTCCGGCCGTCAGCTCTTACTCCGCCTCCCCCTGCTGCCAGCGGCTCCCCTTGCTTGGACTTCCCCTCCCATCCTTCCCTTTGCATTACGCCCTTGCCATCTGATATCCCACCTCTCGTGCCGCCCCTCTCCCCCCCGCCCCTACAATCGTGACCCACGCCTGCGCCACCCTCGCCAAAGGCATGTTTTGACACATCACCATGCTGTGCTAGGGAAGAGCTCCCGGGGCTCAAACTACTGGGCAAACGAAGGTCGTTGCCTGAAGTAGGCACCCTGTCCCCCACATCCTCTCCACCTACTGCCCCTTCGTGCAGAGTCGGCAGTTGGTGTGGTGGTGCAGGAGCGTTGCCGGAGTCACAGGAAGGAGGGGGAGAAGGGACCCTTACCAAAGGAGAGGGGGCAGGAACTATGCGGTTGGTGGTGCCCCGCAACATGCTCATCACCGTCATTGGTGGTTTTGGGGGGGGAACCGTAGAGGTGAGGCTTTGGCCCTATGTGTGTTTTTGTGTGTATGTGTGTGTGTGCGTGTGTGTGTGTATGTGTGTGTGTTTGTTTGTGTGTGTGTGTGTGTGTGTTTGTGTGTGTTGTGTGTGCGCGTGTGTGTTTATGCTTTTGTGTGTGCGTGCCAGTGTGTGTGTGCGTGTGTGTATGTCACACACAAAAATTGGGCTGGCAGCCTCAATACCCACCTGCCCTTGCACGTCTTTTTCCTTATCAGAACTGCTCAAGAAACGGCTCCACGCAAAACTGTCTTGGCCTTTGGGCTTCGTGCTGTGTGTCTGATCCAGCTGCTCTGCAAAGCTGTCCGCCGACGATTTATGAGCCAGGCCCTTGCTAGAGCCTTTAATGGAAGGGAGGGCCTTTGAAGAGGGCATGTCACCTGGATGTTTACGGTGGGATTTGTCAGACCTGCGTACGGTACAGCAGTTATGGGTTGATGTCATTCGAGGGAGGTTGGATCACCTAATCTCAAAATTACGCATGCCTGGTGAAGTTCTGAGCCTAATTCATCATTAATGACGGTCACCTGCACCAGGTTCGAGTTGGGATGCATTTCAGTGAATGCATGGCAGTAGTAGGTGCGTGGGTGTGTAAGTTTCTGGGGGGGGAAGAGGAGCAGGCATATCGGAGAACAGATCAAAGCAGCTGCGAGCCGTTGAGGCTTGAAATACTGAAGTATCTGTAATACTGAAGTGTTTGAAATACTGTAGTATCTGAAATACTGAAGTATTTTGAAATACTGAAGTATCTGAAATACTGAAGTGTCTGAAATACTGAAGCATCTAAAATATTGAAGTATTTGAAATGCTGAAGTAATTGAAATATTGTTTTAGAACGGGAGCTCTTCGTACATTGACGTCACGACATCATACACTGACATCACTCCTACATATGTTATGACACACAAACCACGGGAGATGCAATTGGCAGTGCCAGATGGGTCTTTGCGTGCACACAAGAAGGAAAGTGGCGTGCACCCCCTTCTCTTGCGGACTGTCTGTGCATCTTCATTTCTTCACACCCTTCCTTTGCAAACTGTGCTGTGCATCTTCAATAATTAACACCGCCCTCAAGGTTGAGCTGTCCAGAGCGCACACCGAACACACTTTCAGCGCGTGAGGGTTTAGCTCTACCAAACCTTACTTGCAGCTGAAGGGAACAAAACAGGGGAACTGCGCTGGCAAGACGACACAGCCGGTATTATGGAGAGAGAACATTCCCTCTGTCGATACTTGCATGCTTCAGCAGAGCCTAAATGTAGTGTGTGCCACTGAGCTTGTGCGCTGTGTACGCCTGTTGCTTCTGGCTAATTGGCCAGAACCGTATATATACACCGTGTATGACCGTGCATTTGGTAATTTCCCTGCCAAAATTACCGTATGTACACCGTATATATATATGGTTCTAGCTAACCCTACTTTTGGCATGTGTCCCCAACCCAAATACGCGAATTGGGCTCATCACGGAGCCATGAGCACACGTTATCACGGAGCCATGAGCACAAGTTATCACGGAGCCATGAGCACAAGTTATCACGGAGCCATGAGCACAAGTTATCACGGAGCCATGAGCACAAAATTTACCACGGAGCCATGAGCACCAAAGTTATCACAGAGCCCTGAGCACAAGTTATCACGGAGCCATGAGCACACGTTATCACGGAGCCATGAGCACAAGTTATCGTGGAGCCATGAGCACAAGTTATCGCGGAGTCATGAGCACAGGTTACCACGGAGCCATGAGCACAAGTTATCACAGAGCCATGAGCACAAGTTATGGCAGGATTGTGTGTGTATACGCAGGTGAGCAGGTGTTCATATGTATGCACGTAAGTGTGTCTGAGTAGGTGTATGTTAGCAGGTGAATGTATGTTCCCATGTGCAGGTGCGTGGGTGTACATGTGTATTTGCATAGGTGTGTATGTAAGTAATGTATGTACGTGCACATCCATGCCCCTGTGCGGGTGCATTTATGCAGCTGTGTGTAAGTAGGTGTATGTATGTAAGTTGAAGCACATGTGCATGTGTGAATGTGCGCGTGTGCAGGTGTATGTGCATGTGTGTGTGTGTGTGTGTGCGTGTGTGTGTGTGTATATGTGTGTGTGTGTGTGTGAGCAGGCGTAAGCATGTAGGTGCATATACATGCGCGTGTGCAGGTCAACGCGTGCGCAAGCGAACACATAAGCACGAGTGGGATTTGACTCACATGGACATCTGTCTGACTTTTGTCATGAAGTTCCTGGAAGCTTCCCTAGCAGCATGCACCACAGTGGATGCCTCCATCAGCTTTGCCAACGACTTTTCTTGCTGCTCATTCTTCAATTCCTTCTCCAACTGCAGGGTACAAAAGGCTTGGGTGCGTCAGCGTGGGTCGAATGATGTTCAAGCAGTGTCGTGATGTTTTCCATGTACGTTTGGTCAACGGCAGCATACTGTTGGCGTCGTGGTTTGGTCGCATGCTGCGCTTTGAGAAAGCAAGGACAAATTCACTTTGGGGTGGCTGATTTGAGGGCGGCTATGCCCGTAATTGTAAGTGTGTGTATTAGGGTCGTGTATTTCTAGGGTTGGTCAAAACCATACATCTTCATGCGTGTGTGGTATACAGTGTATATACGGTATTTCAAGGAGAGTAATTACCATACATGCGGTCATACACGGTGTGTGTATACAACTCTGAACTACCCTATGTATTATACTTTGGCCGAGCTCCTGCTTTTCCTGTGATGGTATGTCTTTTGAAACCATGTAAAATATTCCAAGTAGCACCAAAACTTTCCCCGGATTATGACAATTGCAAATTTCCAAACACACCTAACCCTGAACTTCAACACATGCACATCCGTCACCCACCCCAGCTAATTTGTGAGAGCGGAGTGTTTCATTGTGCCTGGGGCAGGGGGTTCTGTCATGGATAGGGTTGGCCAGAACCGTATATACACAACGTATATGACCGTATATATGGTGATTCTCCCGCCATAGATACCGTACAAACACCGTATGTACACGGGTCTGGCCAACCGTAGTCATGTCCAATGAAGCCTTACATGGAACCTTACATGCTGTGCTCAACATCATCATCATGATGTGCACGCTTCCAGAAATATGCTGTGCTCAAATCATGCTGTGCTCAAAATCATCATACTGTGCACCCTTTCCAAAAGCCATAATGCTGTACAAACACGCACTCCCAACCTCATACAAGCCTTGTTGCAGTACACCTCTTACAAGCCATGCTGCAGTACACCTCTTACAAGCCATGCTGCAGTATACCTCATACAAGCCATGCTGCAGATCACCCCTTGCAAGCCATGCTGCAGTACAAACATGCACTCCAACGACTTTCAAGCCACACGTGTAGCAGGATGCAAGGACAGCGGCAAAGCACCATGGAAGCACTTGTTACTAGCATTATAAGCGGCACCATGGAGGCGCTTCTTACTAAGATCCAAAGCGGCACCATAGAGGCGTTTTCTACTAGCATCCTAAGCGGCACCATAGAGGCGTTTTTTACTAGCATCCTAAGCAGCACCATGGTGGCGCTTGCTGTAGCATCCTAAGCAGCACCATGGTGGCGCTTGCTATAGCATCCTAAGCAGTACCACAGTGGCTCTTGCTACTAGCATCCTAAGCAGCACCTTAGTAGCGCTTTTCACTAGCATCCTAAGCGGCACCATGGAAGCGATTCCTACTAGCAACCTAAGCAGCACCATAGTGGCGCTTGCTGCTAGCATCCTAAGCAGCACCATAGTGGCGCTTGCTACTAGCATCCTAAGCAGCACCATAGTGGCGCTTGTTACTAGCATCGTAAGTGGCACCATAGTTGTGCATGCTGGTAGCATCACACCAAAGCATCACCCTAAATCGCACCACACACACAGCCTACACTGATTGATAGGAATACATGAATATATGTGCCTTACCTCTTCCAAGCCGCTAAGCAGAATGGCCAGGAACAGCTGCAGCATCATGAACGCCCCAATCACGACGCAGAACACAAAGTAGACTGCCACCCAAGGAGTCAGCCTCTGCAACGTGCAGCAAGGTCAAGGAGTTTGATGAGCGGTAAGGTCTGTTGCCACATATTTAGGGTTGGCCAAAACCGTATATATACACCGTATACGACCGTATATTAGACTATTTTCTGCCAAAAATACCGTATACACACCGTATATATAGGGTTCTGGCCAACCCTACACATGTAGTGAGGAGCAAGGTCAAGGAGCATTATGGTGAGCGCGATAGCATGCAGAGAGGTTAAAGAACTTGTGAGTGACTTTGGGCAGCAAGCAGCAAAGTTGGTTGCTTCCAGTGAATTTTTAACAGAGAGCACAAAGTCTATAGCTTGGTTCAAAAGGCGTTGAGGCGGGAACTTTAATGGTCCGTGCCCCTTGTTTTCCGGGAGAGGCCTTGCTTCCTACGCTTTGTTGTTTGCTCTTGGGGGCATGTTGGAAACCTTGATGACTGCCACCCTGAATGCAGGACTTGGTGGTAATATGTGCATGTCACCATAACATGTGCATGTCACCATAATATGTGCATGCCACCATAATATGTGCATGCCACCATAATATGTGCATGCCACCATAATATGTGCATGCCACCATAATATGTGCATGCCACCATAATATGTGCATGCCACCATAATATGTGCATGCCACCATATAACGTGCATGCCACCATAATATGTGCATGCCACCATAATACGTGCATGCCACCATAATATGTGCATGCCACCATAATATGTGCATGCCACCATAATATGTGCATGCCACTGTAATATGTGCATGCCACCATAATATGTGCATGTCACCATAATATGTGCATGCCACCATAATATGTGCATGTCACCATAAAATGTGCATGCCACCATAATACGTGCATGTCACCATAGAATGTGCATGCCACCATAATATGTGCATGCCACCATAATATGTGCATGCCACCATAATATGTGCATGTCACCATAATATGTGCATGCCACCATAATATGTGCATGCCACCATAATATGTGCATGCCACCTGACGCCACAGAGCATTTTTAGACACGTAACTAAGGGGTGACCCTGCAGGGGTGTCAGGATATGGCACCTCAACACATGCAAACACAAGATCATGCATTCACAAGATATGACTCCACGACACATGCGTACACAATGTCAGCAATGGCCAAAGCCGTTTGCGTGCAATTTACGTGCAGTATGCCTGGCAGGGCAGCAAAAATAAAAGCCCCCATACCATAACAGTGTATCCTACACGATGTTGGTCTACATAATGATGGGACGGACTGCAAGATCAAGATGTGGGTGATTCAGAAAATTGAAGATGTGGGTGATTTTCAGGTGTAGGGAAGACCTGGCTGTTCACTAGGTGCACAGATCCCTGTGGAGGAGGGGGGTGCACATGTTCAGCAGGGGTTCAGGTGCCATAGGTGGCAATACGGGTGGGTCTTAAGTGCTGCGTTCCCTAACTAATTGTCCAGCCGTTTGAAAGAGACAAAAAGTAAAAACTCAGTAGTTGACGCGCAGCTCACGCGTAAAAGACAGTTGCTCCTGATGCTTTGTAGGGCAGCATTCTGACACAACAGGAATCACAGATACGCTTACACATTACACATCAAGATCCACTGACTCCCGGTTCACGCTATTTTCCAAGTGCTGCAAAAGGTGTGTGGCTTGACGGGAGAGGCGCTGAGAGCAGACTCACGCTCATCAACGGGAACATGATGTCCGTCCAGTTGTCGAGGGTGATGATGACAAACACGGTGATGAAAGCGTGGAACATGTCGTCAAAGTGGAAGTCCATCCTTTCAGGCCGCCCAACCTGCGCCACGTACAATGAAGTGATGATGACAAACACGGTGATGAAAGCGTGGAACATGTCGTCAAAGTGGAAGTCCATCCTTTCAGGCCGCCCAACCTGCGCCATGTACAATGAAGTGATGATGACCAAACACGGTGATAAAAGCGTGGAACATGTCTTCAAAGTGGAAGTCCATCTTTTCAGGCCGCCAAACCTGCGCCATGTACAATAATGTGATACAGCTGGAGTCGTGGCAGACGAGGAGAAGAAACGAGGAAACGAAAAGGAAGGGGTCGTGAATGCAAGGCTGACCCCAGTGAGCTGCTGAGCCTGGTATGCTCTGATGTTTGCGACTCAGTGTTTGCAGCATAGGGTGCTCCATTGTATGCAGCTTGGTGCGCAAAAACATACGCAGCCTGGTGTGCTTTTTGAGTGTGCAGCCTGACATGTGCGGCCCACCATGATCGAGCACGCTAAATTGCAAACGGCAAGATTATACATGCTGCTTAACATACACAGTAATGGCTACAGTAATGGCTACAGTAATGGCTACAGTAATGGCTACAGTAATGACTACAGTAATGGCTTCATTGCAAACGGCGGTATTACACATGCTACATTGCACACAGTAGCTTGACACATGCTGCTTAACATACACGGTAATGTTACACATGCTACATTGCACACGATAATATTACACATGACATCACACATGCTGCTTAACATACACGGTAATGTTACACATGCTACATTGCACACAGTAGCTTGACACATGCTGCTTAACAAACACGGTAATGTTACACATGCTACAATGCACACAGTAGCTTGACACATGCTGCTTAACATACACGGTAATGCTACACATGCTTCAATGCACACAGTAGTTTGACACATGCTGCTTAACATACACGGTAATGTTACACATGCTACATTGCACACAGTAGCTTGACGCATGCTGCTTGACATACACGGTAATGTTACACATGCTACAATGCACACAGTAGCTTGACACATGCTGCTTAACATACACGGTAATGCTACATGCAACATTGCACACAGTAGTTTGACACATGCTGCTTAACATACACGGTAATGTTACACATGCCACATTGCACACGGCAATATTACACATGACATCACACATGCTGCTTGACATACACGGTTTGGCGTCCCTCACTGTGTGCAGCCTCAGTAGAACAGAGTTGGTTTATGCAGCCAGACCTCCTTCGGTAATTGAAACACACCTTCTTACGCTCGTGTTCAAGGTTAGCATGTTCCAGTTCCTTTTCAGTGCCTTTTTACTTGGTTTGTTTTGAGGTTTACCTCGTTCTCATAGGTTGAGCAGCCATCTCAGGTTGAATGCCTTTGTGTTCCAAACTAACTAAACTAAACACACCTGGGCCCAGAATACGGGCGAGGCTGAGCTGCTGATGTCTCTTGGGAATCGCTCGCAGTATGCCATTCCACCGTAGGGCGAGTCCTCTACCTGTCACACACAAACACATGTACAAGGTACACCCATAAGGCACACAGGCACAAGCTTGCTGCCGATGCCTCTCGGGAATTGCTCGCAGTATGCCATGCCACCATAGGGCGAGTCTTCTACCTGCTCACACACAAACACATGCACTAAGAACACCCATAAGGCACACAGGCACAAGCTTGCTGCTGATGCCTCTCGTGAATTGCTCGCTGTATGCCATGCCACCATAGGGCGGGTCCTCTACCTGTCACACACGAACACATGCACAAAGCACACCCATCAGGCACACAGGCAAAAGCTTGCGGCTGATGCCTCTTGGGAATTGCTCGCAGTATGCCATGTCACCATAGGGCGGGTCCTCTACCTGCTCACACACGAACACATGCAGAAAGAACACCCATCAGGCACACAGGAAGAAGCTTGCAACGACCCAGCCTTTCCTTGCTGCTCAAGGCAAACAAGCATGTGCATACAAATGGCATGCATAGGGCAAGCAGACGCATACATACACAAGGCGGTCTTCTCCTGCGTAGCATAAATATACACACTACAAACATGCGGCACATAAAATTAAGACGCACATAAGACGCACTTAGTTAAGACGCACTTAGTTAAGACGCACATAAGACGCACATAAGACGTACTTAGTTAAGACGCACATACGACGCACATAAGTTAAGACGCACAAAGGGCATATCTTTGCCTGATTGAGGCAAACAAGCGCACAAGCACACGCCTTCAAGGCAAAAGGCACATAGACTGAGATGCTTGAGGGTATGTCCTTACCTGCTAAGGGCAAACAAGCAAACACATGCATATGAGATACAGACACAGACATACAAAGGACATGTTTCCGCCTTGTCAGAGCAAACAGGAACGGACACGCGTGCCTCACGTGGTAGGGCAAATGCGTCTCACGTGTTACGGACACACGTGCCTCACGTTGTACGGACAATGTGTCTCACTTGGTACGGACACACGTGCCTCACGTGGTAGGGCACACGTGTCTCACGTGGTACGGACACACGTGTCTTGCGTGGTAGGGCATGCGTGCTTCACGCGGTAGGGCACACATGCCTTGCGTGGTACGGACACACTTGCCTCACGTGGTAGGGCACACATGTCTCACATGGTACGGACACACGTGCATCACGTGGTATGGACACGCTTGCCTCACATGGTAGGGCATGCGTGCCTCACGTGGTAGGGTACACGTGTCTTGCGTGGTACGGACATACGTACCTCACGTGGTACGGACACACAGACACAAGTCTTTCCCTGCCCAGGGCAAGAACACAATCACGCGAGCACCAGAAAACTAGGCCAGCACTCTGTAGCTTGTTTTTAGGAGCAAAGAAAGGAGCACGTTAGCAAAGGAGAAGGAGGCAACCCACTGGTACCTGGGAGGTAATATTAGTGAATAAGAATGCACAGGCGGTGGGTAATAAGAATGCACAGGCGGTGGGTAATAAGAATGCACAGGCGGTGGGTAATAAGAATGCACAGGCGGTGGGTAATAAGAATGCACAGGCGGTGGGTAATAAGAATGCACAGGCGGTGGGTAATAAAAATGCACAGGCGGAGGGTAATAAGAATGC
>Ga0307948_1004504_pt1 | contig 10293 bp, 9 predicted proteins | sample OrgLakmetagen280_FD_201824 | JGI IMG/M metagenome (GOLD analysis project Ga0307948, IMG submission 201824) | Saline water microbial communities from Organic Lake, Antarctica - #280 | ecosystem: Environmental > Aquatic > Non-marine Saline and Alkaline > Saline | place: Antarctica: Organic Lake...
TGCTTGTGTGTGTTCATGCGTGTGTGCGTGTGTGTGCGTATGTGTGTGTGTGCGTGTGTGAGTGCGTGTGTGCGAGTGTGTGTGTGCATGCGTGTGTGTGCGTGTGTGTGTATGTGTGTGTGTGTGCGTGCGTGCGTGTGTGTGTGAGTGTGTGCGTGTATGTGCATGCGTGTGTGTGTGCCTGTGTGTGCGCCTGTGTGTGTGCGTGCAGGTGTGTGCATGCGTGCGTGTGTACATATGTGTGTGTGTGTCGGGATGACTTGCATACATTTTTAGCAAAAACTGCATTGGTGCCACAAATTGGCACTCGGCCGCGATGGATGTGTTGTGCACGTCCAACTCCACGTTTTCGACCCCCAGGGGTGTGTGTGGCGTCAGCTGTATCTGGTTCTGCACTTGTGCTCGCAAGGGCCACATTTTCCATGGTAGGACGCGCTTGCATGCAATGACCCCCAGAACGTCCACTCCGGCATCTCCCACTTGCCTTAGGCTACGTTTTTGATTATTAGAAACGCACACAAAGCGTCGGTTTTGCGTCATTTGGCCTGTGTGTGTGTGTGAAGCAAGGACCTGGTCGATTTACAGCACGCACAGCATGGTGCTCAGAACGGCCCCCACAGTCGCAGTGGACGTGTAGCACGCATGTTTCCCTACGTTTTTGACACCTAGGGATGTGTGTGTGGGGTCTGTTCCGGCTGGTTTTGTCATCATTTTGCAAGTTCTGCAAACAGCTTGCACCCTAGCAGAGCAAACCATTGTTGCCTGAATCAGCAGAAATTCAGAGTCCAGAGTAGTGGCTGGCCTGGGCTTAAAAGCTCTGAACAGGCTCTTCTGTAAATTGAAGGGTGCCCAGACGAAATCGAAATCGTGGGGGCGCGCTCACGTAGAACACCACTTTTTCAACAGGCACATGGCGGTGTTCTAGACAGACAGGGTTGGTGTACACCAAATGGAATTGGTGGGAATTGCAGGCACAGTGGTGCTGTGCAAGCCTCAGGAATTGAGTTGTCAATTTGACGCACAAAGCCCCAATTTCAAAGATAATATTCACCCCTCCTGCTGAGAGATGGCACAAGCAGGGGAAATCACACTTGCTCCGGGGAAGCCCACTACTGCATACTTAACCCACTTCTGCATATCGGCAACATACTGGCTCTGGGTGTGTGTGTTTGTGCCTGTGTTGCAGATCATGTTACTGCCTGGCCGTCAGGATGGCTTGAACTACGGCAGCATCTTCCGCTTGCTCAGCCTCGCTGTAGGGGACCCTAAGGAGCGGGTCAAGGCTGGAGGCCTGGAGGGCATGGCAGTGCTTGCAAGGTACGTAGCTGCTGCTTGCTACCCTGGGTGTGAGTATAGAGTTTGTACAAAACGAATATTACCGTTCCTAATGAACTTTGGGTGGGATCAAACTGCTCACACGGTTGTTTAATTTTATTTGTCTTATGAGAAGGCAGTTGGTGTACAACATTGTAATAAAAGCAAGCAAGCATTTATCTTTGTGTTTTTCAGGCCTGCAACACACACACACAATTGTTTGGCTGGGTGCATAAAACAAACCCCATAGCTCTTATGAACTTTGAAAAGAGGCCCGAGAGAACAGTGGGGCGGTTGCTGTAAATTAAATATTTCAGGGGGGATGCACTTGGAGTTTTTTCCAGGGAGGATGGTGAGTACAAGTATGTACGGTTAAGGACTATTTCCAGCAGCATTTCCTGGGTTGTGTGGGTAAGTGCCTGTTGACCAGCGTTTAATTGCATGAGCAACTGATGCAGGGTGCAGCCCGACGTGTCTCTGTATTTCTGTGGTGCCCATCGCTTAAATTCTCTTCACCCCAATCTTACTTCTTACCTGCAGGTGTGCGGGCCAGTCAGAGGTGTCCTCTATGCTGGCCAAGGGGGGCGCAGGCCTAGGCAGCGAAGCCAGTGCTCAGGTGGGGAGCAGAAGCAAAGAGGGCCCTCTGCCAATGGTGTTTACATGGCAGGCATCAACGGGCAAAGTCTGTTGCACATCCTTGCTCGTCCCTGAGCCTATTAAGCCACAGGCAGCTCTGTGCTGCGACTTTGGAAACAAATTGTCGAGAGAGCCAGACTGCAAGATGCTGATTAAGCGATGGCTAGGGAAGTATGCATGCTCCATGTTATTCTTGTCTACATATGTCTATATTGCCTGACACATGGATTGGCCCCTGCCACAATCTTAACAGCTCCCACCTCTTCACACCTTTTTCCTGGCTTCCACACTGTGAAGGTTCATGCACGCCTAACCAATCCGGCGCTTCCCTACCTTGGTGTTGATGGCATAGTGCAACATGTCATGGATCCTCGCCCAGATGTGAGTGTGTTCAGCTCTGGTAGATGTCATGCAGAAACAATGATCAGTATTTGATTAGTACTGATGAAGATTACACAGTAGTTGGCGTTTTTTGTCTGGACTGGCGGCCTCAGTACACCTTCCTCCTCACACCTCAACAATAGCCGTTGTGGCTTTTCTGTAGCCTGGATGACTTTTGTTGCGTACCTGTGGCGTGCTGCTACCACAAGTACCTGTAGATACTTTATTTCTGCGCATTCTATAGCTGTTTTGACAGTGCCTCCGTCACTCGTGCATACATACACAAAAGTAACACACAATACACATACCTCAAATTTCCTCACAGGCGCTAGACAGTATCTCCTCAGACCTCCCTGCCACTCGACGCCCAGTCATCCAGGAGCAACCGCCACAGCAGCAGCAGCAGCAGCAGCAACAGCACCACCTCCACCACCAGCCACAGCCACAGCAACAGCAGCAACGGCAGCCCATCTTTGGCCCTGGCATTCTTAATGCTGGCAAAGCACCTTGGGAAGCTCCAACCAGGCCTCGACCGCGGCTGCGCCCTGACAGTCTACAGGTGCTACCTGGGTCTATTCAAAGCATCTGCGCCTGTTTTCTAGTTCTGTGCTGTATGCAAAATACAGTCTCAGATGCTGCCTCTGTATATGTCATGGTGTATTTGCAGAGCGGTAACCAGGTTCATCTCCCGTACAGGGTTTAAGGTGTACATACACTGGGTCGTTCCCAGGCATAATTCTTCCCCAGTCAAACAGTGCCGGAAGCGTAAATCAACCGCATGTCCTTATCCACTTCATTGTCTTGTGACCTGAAAATTGTGTTGGATGGGTAGCTGAGTAAATCCTTTATGAATTCGAAGGAAGCATTCCCAGGTGGCTTGCATTCTGGAACATCTTTCAATGCCAGTTGTCAAAACCTGATAGACTGCATCAACCCTTCGCTCTGAAATGAAAACTGTTGCGCCTGTTCCTGCCAAAGTGGATGCAAAACCGATAAGGCACTGGGCCCCACACTGCTCCCCAGGGTGCCAAACTATTGGCAATTATGTAAGATTGCAAAGCAAGTCTGCTGCATTCAGATGAAGTAGAGGGGACTATTAGTTGGGTGGAACGCTTACTGGCACCGTTGGGGGGGGGGCTGATTGACACGGGGACGACCATGGCTCTGGCCCCCCTTCAACCCCTTCAATGAAAGACAGCTTGTGCAGCTTTGATTGCATTGGCGGGGAAGTGCCTGTGAATCTGCTGATATGCTAGGAAACCATGCGCCAAGTCCATAGCCTCGCTAGAGGACCAAGCATCTAAAACTTCCATTTGCGAAACAAAACCATTGCATTGCTAGACTCAATTGAAATGAATTGAGGACCTGTAGTTTTTTGTAACACTGTGGGACACTGGCGTCAGATTTGGAACAAAGCCTAACTTTTCCCCCGGTTTTGTACACAGGTGAAGAATAATAACTTGGATGGTACAGGCCCCACCGGACCATTGAGTGCAATTGCTAATGGAGGTGCTCAGGTGACTAGACCTCCCAGTGATTCTTTTAAGGAGCATTCTGTGTTGCTTTTTAGTGGTGATACAGCGACGCACCAGGGTGTCGCAGGGTACCCTGTGTCCCAAAGTTGTGACATCGAGCTTTTGGGGAGTACCTGTGTAGCAATTTTAAACTGTATACGTTTGGATTTCAGGGCACAGCCCGCAGCAGCTTCCCCATCCACCCCTGTCAATGCAGCAGCAGCAGCAGCAGCCACAAGCATGCAAGCCACACACCTGCCTCCATTCTGCGCACACATAAGCATAAACGCTCGCACAACAACACACAGCACGCACGCATGCAGACGCGCATGCACGAACACTGATGTTGTACGGGCTAGCCTGTAATGGCATATACGAGCCCTTTGACTTTGCCGCCCTTTTTTAGTATGCATGTCTGATTTCCAGAAAGCTGTGTAAGCCTTGCTCTTTACAACTGCATGTATGCCAGGGCGTGCGCTCGAATAAAACGTGATCTATGCTGCCTAAACGCCGCTGCTGCAGGTGAGCCCCTCCTCCTCCTGTGCATCCCCTGCAAACAATGCAGCCCCACCCCCCTGGTCCAAGAGCTTGGCATCTTTACAGGAAGGGAACAGCAGCGGCAAGCTGGATGCCTCAATGCGAATTTCCCTAAACTCTCATTCACATGGGGCTGATGAAGGAATGGAGAGACACGAAGCAACTGAGCAGGTCAGGCAGGGAGGCAGCATCAGCGGCATAGGTAGCTTTGGGCGGTATGCCTCCAACAATTTAAAGGCAGCCGGCTTAGGCCTACCTGGAGGGAGTGCTCAGCAGCAGCAGCAGCAGCAGCAGCAGCAGCAGCAGTTGAGGCCGCAGGGGGGCTCAATTGGTAAAGAGGAGCACGAGTCCTCTCCTCAAGAGAAAAGATGTGTCGGCAAGCTACAGGTGAGGATTGAGATGGCAAGAAAGCTGTCTGTACACGCATGTGTGGACACACACAAATGCATGCGCACTTAAGTACATGCATGGCCCCCGAAATGTACACTTGGTTCCTCCCACTTGCCCGAGGTCAAGCTTTTGGCTACCAGGAACACACACAAAGCGTCGGTTTTGCACCATTTGGCCTGTGTGTGTCGATGGCATGTTCAATTTCCAGCACGCACAGCATGGTACTCAGAACAGCTGCACAGACGCAATAGACGTGTAGCCCGCATTTCACTTGATGTTTTCGACCCCCAGGGTGCGTGTGTAGGGTATGTTTTGGATGGCTTTACTGTTGAAAAGCCAATTTCAGAATCAGTTTGCACTTCAGGAGGTCAGTCTTCTCCTGCCTGAATCAGCAGAAATTCAGGACTCAGACTGTGCCCTTTATTTAGGTTTTAAAGTCCTGAGCAGGTTGGTTTCTAAAGTGGAATGCGTGCAGACGCAAGCGTATGCTCATCCTCAACGTAAAACCGCACTTCCACAACAGGCACATGGCGGATTATCCCATAACCACAACCTAACCCTTTCCGCCCTACCCCTTTGCCCTGTGACATTGTTGTTGACACAGGGTAGCTTGCAGGGCAGCCGTGGCCTGCCTGTAGGTGTTCTGGATGGGTTTCAAGCCCATTCAGCAGGGGAGGCAAACAGAGCGCTCGGGGGCTTGGGGGTGAGTGCCAGCTCTGCTCATGGGGGTCCATCTCCAGTCCCTGTCGCCCTGTTGGCCTCGTTCAACGCCAGTCCTTTACCCCCTCCCCTTCCACTATCTCACGTCCCCCACCCTCCCAGCCCGATTCACAGTATCGCAGGGGGAGACAATTGCGATCAATCAGGGACGTTTATGGGGGGTGCAAGGGGTGTGGTCAGACCCAGGCCCACGCTTTGCAGCCCTCCTTCAGTCCACCATGATCCCTCAGCCGTCCCTCGGCCTGGGTCCTCGCTGGTGGGTGCAGGGAGCAGCCACAGTCAACCTGAAGCTGGGCGTGAGCAGTTGGGTGCAGTGTCGTCCCCTGACGTGCCTTTGCCGACAGCATTGCATGGGCAGCAAGCCCGGAAGCCTGAAGAAGCGGGGATACTGCAGCAGCAGCAACAATCAAGCCTAATGGGTCTTGCAGCTTTGAAGCAGAGCCGGCAAGCTTCAGGTGAGGTTTAAGGTGGCAGGAAAGGGTGTATGTGTTTGTGTGTGTGTGTGTGCGCATGTGTGAATGCATTAGCCTTTTTTAAGGAGTTTGGAAATGCTGGCTATCACGTCTCACCTTTGTATGCTAATTTGAAATTTGAGCTTACATCTACCTTCTTCTTATGCTGCCTAAGCCTGCTAGGTGGCCGCAGGCCTCCCGACGTATGGTGAATGCAGATTGAGTTGCAAATGCTGAGGAAGTATCAATACACAAAGACATCTGTAAATCGAAGAGGGGCGCCAAAAATATCTGTTCCAACTGAGATGTTTGCATGTAAACCTATTTCCATTGCGCTTCTGAGCACTGAGCGACTCCATACTAACTACTTTGTATCAATAAGGAAAGATCTCTCTTTTTCGAACTCTCTCTCCTGTAAGGACAGATCTCCACCCTTAGTGCTACATTCTATGCCTCCAAGCACACTCAGGTTCTGCGCTTGTAGGCAGGAGGATTATGAACATAGCAGCATCCTTCAGCCTGCAAGCCCGAGCAGTTCTCTATGACAAGGGAGGAGGGTGGTGCTGCAAGAGAGGCAGAGGAAGAGAGCAGCACGGTTGATACTTCTCTGGACCTGCATTCCTCAGCTAAATGCTGCAGGCAATACCCTTGTCCTTAAATGTGGGAGCCCCATCCTTCAGGCTGCATGGCTGTGCACTCATCATCTATATTCCCTTTCCACTCTCCACTCTTTACCACTCCTGACCCTTGAATTTTTTGTGAGGCAAACCAACCATTGAAAACAAAATTAAGATGAACCAAATTTTGGCCCAGCCAAGCCCCAACTGAGAAGGGGGGAGTAGTGCCACTTTCCTGAATTGCACATCTGAGGTCACCCAGTGGTTTCTATACATAAATGCAACACTTCTGCATAGAAATTAATGAGTTTGGGGTCAAGGGTGTGAGAGGGGGGCTGGGTTTGTGCCATTTTCCTGCCAGGAAGGTGGTATGGGTGTAGAAATGCGGGTTTTGGTCCGAATTCCACCAAGTCCTTGTTCCCAGATAGAGTCAAACCATACCCATCAAAGAAAAATAAGGGGGGTTGAAGTATTGCGTTGTAAGGACTGAGTGCTTGGGCCTGTTTCCTGGGCCAAAATGATGCATTTCTGGAAACTCTGAACACACGCTTTCTGGCCACCACCTGAGTGTCGAACGCCCTTCAGCATGCCCTGTCAAGTTTGAAGGTCAGGAATGCTGGGTTTGGGCCGTGGTGGGCAGCAAAAGTTGAGATTTTAAAATGCCATCTGCTCTCAACTTTTGTAGTAGACTGTCGGCCAGAACTCCAATCAAAGTTCACTTTTTAAACAATAAATTGTCGAACTCATTGCAAAAAACGCGCCTGGATTACGTCCAGTATGGTAAAGGCCTTTGCATTTATGGTTTCCCTGCCAAAAGGGGGTCCAAAACCGGACCTTCACCCCAGACTCCCAGACCTACACCATAATGTCCCCAATATTGTTTCAATCACCCCTGGTAAGTTACTGATACCGGGGAGGAGCTTTTTATAATCTACTTTCTGGCAGAAATTTCCACCCTGCCCACCTGGGCACCTCCCACCACAAACTGAGTGTTGCAGGGGTGCTTAGATGCATAATTAAGGTCACTACATACTTAAATGTACTTTTCTGCTTTGGGGCAAGAACTCTCACAGGGATGGCTGGCCTGATCAAAGGCCTCAAAAGGTCCTTTAGTGAAATTCTACCAGGAGTCCCACCAAGGCCCAAATTTTGGGTCAAAAGAATTGGATGCGTGCAGATTTTAGTGCTGGATAAGCAGAGGCCGATATTCGTCCTATCATAATAAAAGGGTCAATTCAAGGAGTTGCTGTGGATATAGCAATTGAAGCTGCAAGGAACCAACAGCATCAGTGCTCTGGCTTCACAGTAGCCAGAAAAATTACAAGTTCAATTGAAATCAACATGCAAAATTATAGACACTGTATTAAGGTATATTATAGACACCCGCACTAAGATATTTCGATTATACTGTGTTCTCAATCACTTCAAAGAAGGATTAATTATTCGGCCAAAAAAAGAAAACTGAAGACCTCTCCGAACTGGATTCGAAGTCAAAAATCAATTATTTTTAGTGGTTTTGAGGGCACTTCTAAAAATGGCCTTCCAGTGTGTCGATTTGAAACCCCCGGCCCTGTTCTTGAAGCCCCATTCCCCTGCTGAAGGGCTGCTCAGCAGAGTGGCCATGTGAAGCTGCAGAGGGAGAGGCAGCTCAGGGAGCTGGCAGAGGCATAGGCAAAGACTAGGGGCGCGGCTGTGAAGAGGCCCGCGGGGCGCCCATGCATGCTGCTCCAAAAACAAGCCTCCTCCTCTCACAGCCCCTTCGGGCCCTTCTTCTGGGGCATCCTCACAGAGTGAGTGAAGATGGCAAGTGGGTAAGAGAAGGCTGCTTCTCTGATTGAGGGAAGCACACGTGCTTGCACTCACAGCTGTCGTTCTCCCCATGCAGCCAATGGCCCAGCAGCCTGCACAGCAACAGCAGCAGGGGCAGCAGCAGCAGCCAGCACTGGGGGCTCTCGGATTCACAAATTAATTCCTGACAGGACCCTGACGAAGTCCCTTCGATCTCAAAAATGAATCCCCAGCCCCCCTTGCGAACTAAAAACGTTAATTTTGATTTCGGTGTCACGAAGTGATCGAGGATCTACGGTATTCATATTTGCACGACAGCAACTAAGTTTTTACCAGCCTTTAATGGACCAGTATAGTGCTGTATTTCTTCCTGGGACCATTGCTTTAAGTAAGTAGTAATGCCAAGATCAATCAGGCCCAATCCCCAGCATAAGCAGTGTCTTTTGCTATCACTGGCCTATTTTCTCCTTCTTGTGCTTTCTATTGAGCAATTATTTTGCTTGCTACTTTCTAATCATTTACGCCTTAAGCCTAGGTCTTGTTGTAAGTAGGAAAGGTGGTATGCTTTGAGCGCAGGTTTGTGTAAACAAGATAGTTGGTTGGCTCATCTGTGCACTGAAAAGGCTATTATTTATTTTCCTTGGCTACAAGCAGGCCTAGCTCCCCATCCTTTCATTTTTGGGGCTCAAAAGATTTGGTCACACGCTATAAGCCCGTCAAGAGCCTTACAGTGACCCCTAAACAAATCATGTGTGAATCCAATTCTCCTATACGGTTGCGGACATACATACAGGCATCCATGGCGTACTACAATAGTACACGGAGTTCCCATGTAACGTCAACGCGCCAAACATGTTTATCTCCTGTGCCATGCGCCTGCATTGTAGGAGTAGCAGTTATCATAAGTTACACAGTCTGCCTTACCACACTCTCTGAGCCATAAAACTGTCAGTGTGCATGCGCCCCTGCCTATCATAAGCATGTGTATGCGACTAACACATGTGTGCATGTATAAATTCATTCTAGGCACACAGATTGCGTTCTTTTTTGTGTCTTTCTCGCTTGCAGCTTCCAACTCCCACGCAGCCCTCGGTTCAGGCCTACATGACCATCAGGGCACTAGCAGCAGCTTGCCACAATCGCACAAGCTACTCAGCAAGGTGAGACGGCGTGCTCAATTATGTAGATGTGCTTTAATTCAGGAGATCGGGCTTTGAGGCGACTATGCCAGCCTTGTCAGCCTAGATAGGCGATGCTCATACTTTTGTAATGTGCACTATAAGCCGGTGATCTTGTGTGAGCACAAATCTGGATAGCAAGTCTCAAGTACCTTCAAAAGCCTTAGTAGGTGCTTCTACTTTGTTTTCTAGCTTGCCTAATAAGACCCCCCTCTCCTTCCCTCTCTCTTCTAGCATGCAACGCACAGGCACACATGTGCACTTTCTCAAGCATGCTATGAAGTAACGCATGCACAAACACGCATTTGCGTGCTGCCCATACATATACGCTGGAATTTGTGGCCTACCTGTTGCAGGGTTGTTCAGTTCGTTCTTTGGGAGCAAGGGCTTGATAAAGTTGTGAAAGCTCTAGAACCCTAGAACTGTTCAAAGGGTTTGATGTGCAATTTTGGGAAATGGGCCCTTGGGCTCCTCCCCCCGCCTTCAAATCCTCCCAATTAGTTGTGTATGTTTATAAATAAGTATAGGGGGAAAATAGGGGCTGAAATGGGACCATGTCATCATTGTAGAGCAGATTAAGGAGAACCTTCAGGTGCAGTGCAAGTGCCACGTCGTACAAATCCTGAGCAGTTTAAAAATGTGTGACAAGTTTGGCCTTAAGACCAAGGAAACTTCCTGGCCTGATACAGATTATAGATCATATTTCGTATATAAATCATTGAACATGTTACTTTACTGCAAGGAAAGAGTGGGACTGAACTGGGGG
>Ga0307948_1004509_pt1 | contig 10289 bp, 8 predicted proteins | sample OrgLakmetagen280_FD_201824 | JGI IMG/M metagenome (GOLD analysis project Ga0307948, IMG submission 201824) | Saline water microbial communities from Organic Lake, Antarctica - #280 | ecosystem: Environmental > Aquatic > Non-marine Saline and Alkaline > Saline | place: Antarctica: Organic Lake...
CCCACACACACACACACACGTGCACACACACACACATGCACACACACACGCACACACGCACTCACACACACACACACACGCACACACGCACTCCTCACATTCTTCTGGACGTGATCAGAGATGCTGTGCACAATGTCCAGGCGCTCGTCAGTGATGCTGTGGAGGACTTGGTTATTGATGATAATGGGGGCAGGCTTCTTGAGGCGGGGGGCTTCCTCCAAAGCCGCAGCCCTGGTCACCACGGGGCTCGGCTTGTAGCCACTGCCACGCCCCTCTACTCCAGCAGCTGCCTGCACACAGCGAGCAGGCTTGCCTGCGCAGCATCGTGCAAGGGTGAGAGTCAGGGAGTGTGGTAATGCAGGGGTAATTGCGCACTCAGAGGCTGGGTCACAGGAACCTGAGCAATTGTACTACCACTCACCTGCCACTCAAACCATCATTTACACAAGCAAGCACACCAATGAGCACAATGCCGAGGGCTGTCAGTGAGCCTCCCCGAGGAGTGCATAACGCTCACTCAAAGAGAATGCAGCATGGAAAAAATCGCGGGAGTTGAGAGCCAGAAGGACAAAGACATATTTAGCGTTTGCCGCGTCTTGTTCGTGTGGGCATAATAGAGTTGCAGCAAGCTGAGAGCTAGGTCTTGAGCGGCGCGGGGACGAGTCCTGACTGTGCACGGCTTCCACGGTTTAGAGTCAAAATATCGACTCATCTCAACACACGCAGTCACCCTGCTACTTCAAAAGAGCCACGCTCTTTGCTCACCATTCGCAGCACTCAGGGGGGCGACCTTGCCAGCCAGCATTGCTTCGTTTCCACTGAGATTCGAACTGAGGTATTAATAATGTAAAATTATATGTTCATGAGTTATCGGCTTTTAACCGAGTCGAGATTACCACCAACCATTGAATAACGAATTAATCCATTATATGAATTGAATAATAAATGAAATAAAATAATCACTGTCTCGGTCGGAGCGCATACATCCTGACCTCGAACAAATCCTTCGGGAACTGCCGCTGCTTGACGTTGTACAGTAGCTGCAAATATGAGGAAAATGGGGGGATACGTTAAGCTCGCAAGCACGTTTATTTGCTTTCAGAACTCTGCGTGCAAGTTTGTGCAAGATGCAAGCCTGCCTGCCAAAGTCTGGTCAAAGAGCAGGACAGCGACACACCTGCATGTTAGCTTTCTCAAACAGTTCTTGCATGTAGGCATTGGAGCGTGTGAGGCTGGAGTCCTCCTTATCCACTAAGAAGCCTTCCCTGAAAGGACGGAAGAACACGGCAAAGGCAGCGTAGAAATTGTGGAATTACGCGATATTACTAAAGAGAGCAGGATGGCTTGGCCCACACGTTGCATTGCCCTGCCTCAGCTACACGTAATATTTATTTGTGGAACAAACTGCTATTTTTTTACTGCCTCATCCGTGGACAGATCTGCATGACACAAATTAGACTTCAGTAACCCACTTCTTAACCCCATTATGATGACAGTAGTCTTGCCGCACCATCCACAATATAAGATACCCAGATTTCTCCTCAAATAACTAGCCTTGTACCCAAGATGCACAGCTCAGGTAAGAAGAGCAGTGTTATAACGGTTTGCCTAGCCAGCCTAGTTCTGTGTATGTACTATTTGTGCATTCACAGCTTCAAGGCCATGCCCTCTACTCTTCTAAAATGCGGCAAACACAACTTACTTGCATATGTTTTCTTTGACAAACACAATTCCACCCGGCTTCAAGCCAGACCGGCAGCGACTGAAAAGCAACAAGGCATCGTCTGCGACAAAGAGGAGGGAGACATACATGACCTAATACCCATGTTTACAAGGAAAAGTGGTCATACCAAGAAAAGGGCCACTTTGAAGAAGACTACACCGCTTATTCATTTTAGTGCCATCCGGTTACATCGTTATATTGATGCACGGTCAAGTTGACAGCGCTTGCGTGCATAACACAGACACAAGGGCAAACCTTGGTAGTCAAACGGCAAGCAGGAACTGACGCTGGAATTGGAAAACCACATGTTTTGCAAAGTGGGCAAACAGGCCTTTCAAACGACTGAACTGCCTATATATATAAATATGTTGGAAAGTGACTGGTCAAGAGCACATTTTCCTAAATAGTAACACCACACTCACCATCCGTCAGGTACAGAAGGCACCACTGGATCCAGATGGCGTCATACCTGTAATACAATTCAATTAACATTGAAAGTCAGCAAGGAGCACACAGAGGGGCAGAGGCAGGCACAAAAAAAACGGGAAGCTACCTAGAAATGAAGCCACTGGGACTTTGAGACACAGCCCAAAAAGCACAGGTCGAGTCTACTAATCCACACACCATACTCTGTTTTTTCACACTGCTGCCTATCCGGCACGCACCTCTGCTGTTCAAACACGTGGTTTTGCAAGCCCGCCAAGTAAAAGTTGACTGCCTTGTGCGTAGGCGGGCTTATCAACTTATTGCTGTTTTTCTTGAGGTCTTTCTCTGGATGCACGACAAAACAAGCAATGGGGCAATAAGGGCGACTATAATGAACACATGTGACGCAGCAACGTCTGGAGCACAGCATTGCTTATGTCCCCATAACCCTTAACCTGCAAGACGCACATGAGTCATGACTCTAAAGGTACCAATTCAACGCAAGGAGTCGTTATGAGTATGCAGTATGCAGAAGTAGAAAAGAGCTGAGGCTTTCCATTGCTACTGCAGCAGTAAGGGATTTGGCTAAAGGCTAAAGGCCTTGTTTAGATTAGCTCACTTGAGGAGCTCGTAATCAGTCATTGTACGGACCCTCCTAATTCTCATTCACCTGATTTCTTCTTTCTGTGGTGGAGGAGTTTTACAGTACTCGGTATTCAAGTGGCTCATTGTCCTTAATTAGTGAAAGGAGTGGTTTTCTACCGCATGTGTGATTTCTTTTAATGAACAGTTGTGTCAGTGGTTTGGTCTAAGGAAGAGCACTCACTGGCTGCTTCTAGCAAGTGCTGTGATGGCTCTAATAAATCCACCTCTTGAAAGACATGCAGCAGCAGCTCTTTGGCCACCCTGCCTACGCCGGCTCCACAATCTGCGTTAAAGAGCATAAGTAATAGCGATGGAATTCTGGAAAAGACCAACAAAAAACGTTCCAAGCCCATGATTTTGGCTGTTTGTTGGTAAATTACCAGACCAGGGATCTGGTCTGACAGCACAACAAGACAAGTGCGGGAGGGGTGGTCCACACTAGATTTCATGGGCACAACACAGAGTTTTAAAGTGCTGCAAGCACGCAGCTGCCTTTGCATGTGCTCATAAGCTAACACAAGCTCATGCTGACTTGTCTCCAGGAAATTATTGATCTGTCCTTTCGTTTTTGAGGGCCTTGAGACACTAATATTATTTTGCCTCTGGCATCTGGTCGACTCAATACGCCATACCTAAGGCCACAAGGGTGCGCTGCCCAGCAGCAGCTTCTTCTAATTGAGGCTTCATCGCCTGAAAGGTAGCAGCGGGTGTGTAAGACTACGGCTAAGAACTAGGAGATTCGTTTATTGAATTACCATTGCACGAGAGGCAAGCAAAAAAGAAGGGAAGTGAACAGGGGTTGTAGGAGGTTAAGGGCATGGTTAAACAGGGGCCTAAACTGAAGCCACGTTGCCTGAAAGGCAACCACCTAGCAAAATGTAGGTGGGCAGGGAGTGAAGGGTGAATATGATGGCTCAGTTCATAGCCTGGAGAGTGCAGAGGTTGCACGATACGCCAGTACCCCTACCCACATGAGAGGGGGAAACCTGAAGCAGCAGTATAGTATGTTGGCTTCAATCATCCCTTGCGAAACACTTCAAACCACACACGCACACACATCCCACATCAGGTGCATATTAACTACATCGAGACCCACTTGCCTTCTCTAACAATTGCCTGCTATCGCGAACATCGATGTCCGACACAAAACCAAAGCCACCCTGTGGATTACAACAATGCCAGGGTTTGTGAGTGCGCAAGCCAACATGCATACCCATAGGGAAGTGCTTCTAATGCAGGGGGCTGCAGGCGTTTCGTGCACGATTGACCTTCGTGTCGTGCAGGTGTGTATGTGGGCGTACGTGCCATTTGTGCGTTCATCCATGCACGAGCGTGCACGTGCAGCGTGTGCGCTAATAACCAGAAAGTTTGCAAAGGTTAATTTCTTATTTTGCTTTGACCTGTTTGTGTGCAGGCACAAATGACAGGACATTACAAAAAGTAGCTACCCTCACCAGCACGCCATTGTACGATGCATCCTGCCCATCCCAATAGTCCACTGCCTTCTTGTACCAGCTGTTGTGGCTGCCATCTGCGTCAGCCTCCCTTTGCCACAACTCCTCTGGCCTTTCATAGTTCTGTTTGTGTATTGTGTGCGTTTGTGTATTATGTGTTAAGTGTGTGTGCGTGTGTGTGTGTGTGTGTGTGTGCATGCGTGTGTATTACGTGTGCGAGTGTGCTTGTGCATGTGTGCATTATGTGTGCGATTGCGCTTGTGTGTATGTGTACGTGTATGTGTGTGTATGTATATGTATAATGTGTGTGAGTGTGCGAGTGTGCGTGCGTGTGTGTGTACGTGTGTGTGTGTGTGTGTGTGTGTGTGTGTGTGTGTGTGTGTGTGTGTGTGTGTGTGCGAGTGTGTGTGTGTGTGCGTGTGCGTGTGTGTGTACGTGTTTGTGTGTGTGTGTGTGTGTGTGTGTGTGTGTGTTGAATTTGAGGATACCTGTCCATCTCCGGCGCCTCTTTGATTCATGTAATTTCAGCTTATTTTCTACGTAAATAGTGAGATGCTTTGACTGCGAGTTTAAAATAAAATGGTTAGAAAGGATGCTTCGCAAGCTGCCCCTCAACTGAGGACAAGTGATCCTGCTAAGACCAACCAGAAACTGGGAGAGAAAAGACAGACAAGAGCCTTCATCAAACTGGCGCTGTACAGCGCGTTGATGTTCTGCCTGCCCTTCGCTGTGTTCCTTGCCAACGCCTACACATACCTGGACCGTGAGTGTGTGTGAATGCGTGTGTGTATATGTGTCTTATGTCTTTGCCTTCTTCGGGGCCTGCTGCTCACCCTTTGACAAGCAATCAAGATTCAAATCTTCTCTACCTCTGTTGCAGCCCTGTACGCTGCTACCATAGGCATTCCCAGCCCTGGAAAGCGCACCACTGCTGGAGGAATCCTTGCTGTAATTGTGGCCAACATCGTGAGTGTTCAGAAGCCTGACCCATGCACGTTGTGTACCCCACAACCGCCAACTTGCATCACCCGTGCATGAAGACCCCCGACTTCACGTAATAGCTACAGCCAGTCTCTGCAGTCACTACAGCCACTCATAACAATGCGCGTGCATACGCACATGCTTGAACGTGCATGTTTTTATTTGTGTGGGGCCTTCAATGCGTGAGCATTCCACTGTGTACCTATGATTGAAATACACCCTGTTTGGTAAACATTACCTTCGCAGGTGGTTGCTCTGTTTGTCTTCACCGCCTTCCAAGATTCTGACTCCACTGACGTGGACGAGAAACAGGACTAAGCCAGCAAAGTGTCTTTGCACTAGGCTAGAGAGATTGAGATAAGAGAGCTTTTAGCATAAACCAAAGTAATGTCCACACCATTTAGAATTAGCAACATGATGGCCCAGCCGACTGCCTCAAGCACAGAGCAACCTACAGGCTACGCAGCAAACGCCATCGCAGCAGGGCTGCCCAACAAGAAGGGCAGCAAGCAAAGAACACCCCTCGCCCCCTTCCATCGTGAAAGGCATCCGTCGTACAACGAACGCAGGTAGTGTGAGACGCTGGGACATTGATGACGCACACCTTTACACATACAGTTGCAATGATGGCTTCCTTGTACATCATGCAATACAACAACTGCAAGTTTTGAGTCATTTGCTAGTTATTCTCCTGAACACACCTCCGGCCTACATGGGGGCATTTCATGCCAACCTGTGACCAGGCACGCAGACCCCACTTCCTTGAAAACTCTTCTATTAAAGGTTCCAATCGACTGGGCTGTGGCACGCCACTGCTTGGGAGAGGCGGGGCGGTTGTGGGGTGCATGCAAGAACGACATCCTTGCAACTGCATGTGTGTATGTGTGTCATAATGTCCCACACCCTGATGGACTTGCATCAATCTGAGTGGTATGAGGCACTGCTCTGAGTGGTGTTGGTGGCACTGGTACGAGGCACTGCTCCAAGTAGTATGAGGCACTGCTCTGAGTAGAATGAGGCACTGCTCTGAGTAGAAAGAGGCGCTGCTCTGAATAGTATGAGGCATTGCTCTGAGTGGTAGAAAGAGACACTGCTCTGAGCCAATGAGTTTGAGCCTACACACTATAAGCTCAAGGTTGCATGCCGTACAGGCTTACACGTACAGGTGCACATGTGTGTCCAGTAGGTGTATACCTGCTTGGTACAAGGTTGGCACCACACGCAGCATGCGTCGACCTGTCCACACACATCTATAAACCGCTTACGCACACAGATGTCAGTCTTGTTTTGACATCAACTCTTGCTGTTCAGGCTCTTGGCTATCCAGAAGCTGGACCAGCTCATGGCCAGTACTGATCGACTAGCCAATGCGCACTGTCCCAAGTGAGTAATACAGTAATATACACACACACGCGCAAGCACTTACGTGTTCATGTTATTTCTTTGTGGCACGTTTTTGCTTATGTTGCTTGGTGGAATCAACGATCGACCTGAGAGAATGCTTTAGAAGTTGAGCGTGGGGTCAAGGCGCAGCGTTAGGGCATGACCTGCACGTCTTGAGTTTTCTCAACTGGAAGTCTGTACGTACACTGTGCGTGTACCAGGATGTATGGTTCACCTGTCATATTCATGCACCACACAATCCGTGCTGTCAAACGCGTGCTCTCGCCTGTGTGCCTGTTGATTGCATTTACTCTGCTTATATGTTTGTGTGTGTGTGTGTATGTGTGACCGCCTCGACCGCCTCGACCGCCTCTGCTGCCACGATGAACGACACACGTCCTTTCTACGTGATGTGCTCTCGCATGAAACCGTGTCTCATGTGTATATTATAATTATAATTGCATCAATAGCGTTGCGCACAACGAATACCTAGGGTTGGCCAGAACCGTATATATACATCGTACATTGTATATGACCGTATATTTGGTGATTTACCTGCCAAAGATACCGTATATACACCGTATAAATAGTTTCAGTCAACCATACAAATACCTCCTCGTGCCTTTCCCCATAATCCCCACTGAGCAACGTTGCCTTGCATGCCGCACTCAGCCTTCTCACTCGCCCGAAGCTCATGCCTGTGCTTCACTTGCATGTTGCGCACACAAGCCTTTTGCCTTGCCATGTTGTCCAAGAGCACGATCACGTTGCATGTTGGTGTTTCGCCTTGCCGAGAGCAAAGTTCAAGCTGCCAGGTTGACAACTAGTATGTGCTTATGTGCTTCTTGCCTTGCACTTATACAGGAAGCCTCGTCTCCTGCTTATCTCCCCTCTGGGCACTGAAGCAGCAGCAGCAGCAGCTGCTCAGAACGGAGTGAAAGCAGCAGCAGCAACAACGGGAACAGGAGCAGCGGCAAGCTCAGATAGAGCAGCCCCATCTTCCCATACAACTACCCCTGCCTTGCGCTCTCGTGCCACTCGTGCACAGACACGTGCGCAAGTCCAGCCTGCAAGTCCTGAATTAATCAAGCAGGTGTGTCTGTAAGTTTTCATTTTTTAGTGTGTGTGTTCACTTTTGTGTGTATCCGTGTGTATGTGTCTGTGTGTGTTTTTGTGTGCGAGAAAGTGCACAGGCACGTGCTCAGGTCCGGGCTGTACAGCCGCCAAGTCCCTCAGCTCCTCAAGAGTTCAAACAGGCATGGCTGTGTGCATGCATGTCTGGGTGTGTTGTGTTTGTATGTGCGCGTGTGTGTGTGTGTAAGTATGCATCATGTATGATGCTCACCCACTTTGTCACCAAACGTGTGTTGTGTCTGTATGTGCGTGTGTGCGTGTGTAGGTAAGTATGCATCATGTATGATGCTCACCCACTTTGTCACCAAACGTGTGTTGTGTTTGTATGTGTGTGTGTGCTTGTGTAAATAAGTATGCATCATGTATGATGCTCACCCACTTTGTCACCAAACGTGTGTTGTGTTTGTATGTGCGTGTGTGCGTGTGTGAATAAGTATGCATCATGTATGATGCTCACCCACTTTGTCACTAAACGTGTGTTGTGTTTGTATGTGCGTGTGTGCTTGTGTAAATAAGTATGCATCATGTAATGATACTCACCCACTTTGTTACCAAACGCCCAGGGAAGCAACCTGTGCCCACTAGTCTTTGTGGCTTGACAGGTTGCATGCTCTCTCATTCCCCACACAGCCTTCTGTATCTGCTCAGACGATTGAGCATGTCCCCCAGACCCATTCTGGTGACGCTCACTTATTTGCACCCATTCCCTTACCCGTGCCCACACACACTTTCTGCACACACTCACCAGATTGCCCTCTTTCTGTATATATATTATAAGTCCTCTATATGCCCCAATTGCGCAGGAAACTGGGGCCCTTCCTACAAAGCCTCGTGCCATCTGTCCAGCTGTTCGGTTCTGTGGCTCAGTTCGACAACAGCAGCGGCAGCAGCAGCAGCAGCAGCAGCAGCAGCGTGGAAGGATCTCACTCCCGCAGCAGCAAGGACGGCAAGGTGCAAGCACAACAAGTGGCAACCTCATCAACGTGGCAATCACACGCTCAGTGACAGGTACCTATTTGTGCATCCCATCACCTGGTTGTGGATTTGTCCTTCTGAGAAGGCCGTGATTTTGTCACGATGCGGCTTTGGATTGCTGCTTGCTGCTTGCTGTTGCTTTCGTTCCTGTGCTGCAAGACTTTGGTGGCAAGCTTCAAAGATTTGTTATGAACTAATTGGCATGCGCTGTTTTGAACTGGATTGCTTGCACTGGAGGTGCTCTGAGAGGCCCGCGCAGGATGGTCTACGTATCATTTATGTTTGCGAGGTCTTCAATTTGTAGGTTGCGCGCATCGCTGGACTTGCTCTGACAAAAAGGCACGCACAGGATTTTTTGTGTTCACGGAGATTTCAGATTTTATGTTATGCTTAAGGTTGGCCAGAACCGTATATGTACGCCGTATAACTGCATTTTTGACGAAATTCCTGTTAAATTACCGTGTATACACCGTATATATATGGTTCTGGCCAACCTAAGTTGTGCTAGACGTGCTCTGAGAGGCGCGCGCAAGATTGTCTGCGTATCTCTTGCCTTCATAAGCTTGTCAATTTTTTAGAGTTCTGCAAAAGAAAAATAAGATGGTTGCATGTGCGACATTGCTCATGTATTAGTAGGGTTGGCCATAACAGTATATACACAGTATACGACCATATAATTGGTGATTTCCCTGCCAAAAAGACCGTATATACACCGTGTACATATAGTTCTGGCCAACCCTATGTAATAGTGATGCATGATGATGTCTGACGACTTGTGTGTGTGTGTGTGTGTGTGCGCGCGCGCTTGCTCGCACTTCTGATACATGCAGAACATCAGGGGTACATGCAAATCGTCTGGCAGCTCCTGAAACCAGATATCCTCCTAAGTCTGAGGCAAAATAGAACTATAATTTTACTCCTTGGGTCGGCCAGGCCCATGCACACACATAGTGCCGCCAGACTTGTACACAGACATATTATGCCGTCATGATATACTGCCAGGCCTGTACACACACATAGTGCCGCCAGACCCGTACAAACACATTATATGCCGCCATAATATGCCGCCAGGCCCGTACACACATAATGTTGCAGACGTACTGTCGGTGCTGATCTCAGCACTCATTCCATGCAATGTATATGCATGCAATGTATATGCAATGTGTACAGAAACCTGTCCTCATACGCAGGTGGGCAGCAGGTGCAAAAATGTATGCACACAGACAACAGGCAACCCATCTGTTCATATCCGTGCAAATCTAGTTTATGCTCTGGAGAAAGAACTGCTGTCCACAGCACGCCCCTTTTGTTGCTTGCACTTGTCTTGCAGGCTCCATCGTAGCCCGGCAGTGCAGGCGACAGCTCGGGCTGAAAGGCCTGTATGCACAGGCCCCTCGATCAGGCGTACCCAACCCGCTGCATCCCGAGCCTGGGGAGGTGGAAGAGAGTGGGGCATTGAAAGGTGTGTGGTGTGGAGAGAGAGAGAGAGAGAGAGAGAGAGAGAGAGAGAGAGAGAGAGAGAGAGAGAGAGAGAGAGAGAGAGAGAGAGAGAGAGAGAGAGAGAGAGA
>Ga0307948_1004510_pt1 | contig 10288 bp, 11 predicted proteins | sample OrgLakmetagen280_FD_201824 | JGI IMG/M metagenome (GOLD analysis project Ga0307948, IMG submission 201824) | Saline water microbial communities from Organic Lake, Antarctica - #280 | ecosystem: Environmental > Aquatic > Non-marine Saline and Alkaline > Saline | place: Antarctica: Organic Lake...
GTCATTTTGGGCCGGAGCCCAAAATTTACACGTGACTGTCATGCATTTTTATTGTACCCTCCTGGTTTATGTAAAATGTAATTTCCTCCCTCATTCTTGGTATCCTTATTGTGACAGTCCGTTGTTTTCATGTGCCCAAAACACACAGATGAGGATCCCCCCTCTTTGATTTAATGCGGTCGGCTGGTCCTGGCATGCTTGATAGTCTTTACTGGTTCTATTCAGTGCTGCAATGCCACAAACAGCATTGTCTTTTTCCCCTTTTCAAAGGCTTTTTCGTTGGTGCTACAACAACAACGATCACATACGCAGCCAAGCAGTCGCACGTTTTGACTGATGGCTTTATCTGTAAACTCTGTTATTCAGGTGAATACATTACACTGGCACTACTCACACGACGAAGAAGTCGGGAAAGCACCATTGTTTGTCTTTCGGCTCCCCACATATCGTCAAAAAATAATACACAATAAAGGCTAGCAATTTGTGCTGATCAGACAAAAATCACGCTACTGTCAAATTGTACACACGCGCACGTACTCAAAACAAAACTTTGTTGCAATGCTAACACACAGTAGTGCTCATAATATAATACTTAACACAAATAAGTGCATCAAAAAGAAGCATGCCGACTTTTCACCCTAGCTTATACAAGCACATACAATGGCAACTTATTATTACAACTTTACTGCAAGACCTTACTGCAAGATACACACCACACAGAAATGGTAGAAGCAGGAAATGCTCCTCACAGGCACAATGCATCAATCTTCTCTCAATATTAGTAGGGCTGCACGTTGCTAATACGTATACAATCGGTACATTTTCAAGAAAAGGCCGTACGTCGTTGTGAGTATGGAATCACAGATGTATGCACAAGGAGAGCCTGATCACAGCCGTTTTGACACTACTACTTCTGTAAAACGCTCTCACTTATTGCCATGCTGCTTTAAGTCAGCATCTCGCAGCTGAAAAGTACGCAGCAGTGTCCTAGAAATCAGTTCCCTCCACGATTGTTCTCAAGGTCTTGCTCCCCCTCCTTTTGATTAGTCTCTTGGATCGCATTATTCAGTTTCTTGATGCTGCGTGTATTAAGTGTGCATGTGGGGGCGATATGTGTGTGCGTGTGTGTGTTTGTGTCGTGTGCATGTTTTGGAGTTTTACAGAGCAACAGGAAAGAAGCAAGTCTGTAGCTGATCATCTTATTATTATTTCCCATTACATTATTCTTGCAGGCACAGATATTCCGCTAAAACGGCATATGAAGCTCTCTGAGATGACTTGAAATCATGCTCCACTGCACTAACCTGTTGTCTCCCATGGGCACTGAAGGGTCAGTCTCACGGTGGTCATTGGGTACGTAACCAGGCAAATCGCGGATCAGGATCTGTGATAGTTGAAAGAGAGGTGAAATAAGCACACTGACTGCTGATACACATAATACATGGTTGGTGTAAGGTCACATTGCCATAAGCACTGTGTCTCCTTTTCTTCAACACTTTTTAGGGGTTGATCGCTTACTAAGGTTGATAAAGTCTTTGCTGGACCCAGCAAGCAGGAATGACATGTCAAGCCTCCAATCAAGCTGCAAAAAGAATGCTGCTGGGTACAACGCGTCACAACGAGAAACCTTCTCACACTCACGTGCTCATAGCCAAATGCCAAGTACCAGTTGGACCAGGTGTCGAGCATCACTATGTACATCGTCTTCCCGCCGCCTTTGCCGCACAGAACGAGAGTCGTCTACAAATTGTTGTGTGGATAGAGATTGCTCAGTATCATGTTTTGGCGGCCGCGCTTGTTACTTTGTGGTGTGCAGGCATTGCAGCTGACCATGCTTGCTACCCTATAGTAAGCATACAGGGCGGCCACTCGCTTAGTAGACAAAGCCATGCTACACCTGTGCCACTATTGCACTGACCCTCTCTAAGTGTGCGTAAACACAGCGTGCACACAAATACACACACCTCCCATAGGAAGTCGCAGAACCAAAGCAAAGCAGTGGTGAGGAGACCGATGACAAGGCCGTACGCAATGCTGTAGGTCAATGGCATTGTGGCAATGGTCAGGAATGCTGGGACCGCCTGACGTGGGTCGTCCCACTCAATGAATCGCACACGCTCCTGAGGGTGTAACAAGCATTATCATTGCGTCATGTTTCGAGCAAGTGCAAGGTCTCAAGTGCAATGCATATGTGCGGAGCAAATGCGCAAACACAATACTATGATGATGAAGGTCTAAGTGATTAAGGCACACATTTCTGTAGGCTTGTTCCACCGGAATTTTAGTCACTGAGGACCCGTGATGAAAACCACTTAACATTGCACTACATCATATACAGAGGCAGAAGAGCAAGCATTGAAGTTTTAAAGAGGCAGGCTGGTCGACAAACAATACCGGCTCCTTCTTGTGCTCTAAAGTAAGAATGTTGTGCTTATTCACTAGGCCCACATCAGAAGTGCTGCACTCGATATTCCCTCCACAGATCTCACCATTACGAGTGCTCCCACCAATACAATGGCACTCACTCCCACCATACAATGACACTCACTCCCACCAATACAATGACACTCACTCCCACCATACAATGACACTCACTCCCATTACAATGACACTCACCAACATGAGTGCTCCCACCAATACAATGGCACTCATCACTCCCACCATACAATGGCACTCACTCCCACCATTACAATGACACTCACTTACCATCATGAGTGCTCCCACCATTACAATGGCAGGGCCGGTAGCAAACGGAGGAATGGATCCGAAGATGGGTGCCAAGAACATGGAGCAGAAGAAGCCTGTTGTTGGAGAGAACAGTGGACAGCGTATGTGTGTGCTAGGTTTGGCTTTGATCTAGCAAGCATGATATTTGTGTAAGAGATGATATTCATGTAAGAGCATGGCATTTTCACACGTAATCCTTACCAACATAAGCACGAGCTTCAACTTTGGGGGACGGAGGCAACAGTAGGCTTTCCAGCTTCTAGCAATTAGCAATACTAGCATAGGCACGTGCTTTGACTTTGTGTGGAGGCGGACAGGATGCTTCCCAGCTTCTAGCAATGTCAGCATATGCATGTGCTTTAACTTTGTGTGGAGACGGACTGGAGGCCTTTCAGCTTCTAGCAATAGGCTGCTAATTAACTAGCAATACTCTAGGCTGCTACGTGGCTCTTGAGACCTCACGCTGGCAGCCCAGGCAGGGGTGAGAATTGCAGGAAACCTCATCATCTCATCATCAAGTCATTCAAGAAATGTGTGTTGCAAGCTCCTATGACTTGCTTCTAGCACTTGGCTAACATTTCAGCACATCCCACGTGCAAAAATTAAAGGGAGAAAGGAAAGGCAGTTCTGTATCTGAGCTCCCTCACATGGTCACTGATGAGGAGCTTGACTCTTCCAGTCCGCCACTCGCTACTAACACAACCACTCACCAAATGCGACTACAAAAGAGGTGATGCCTGTCTTTCCTCCGGCGCGGATGCCGACGGCAGACTCAGCAAAGATTGTCAGAGGTGACGTACCAAGAAGGGAGCCTGCATTTCACACATGGTTCATGGTCAAAACTAGGGAACAAGAAACTTCATTTAGTTAACCATAAATTCCATGGTCTCTATAAACTTGCAATACCAAACCATGGTGCTGCTTGCGCTCTCAGGTAGACCTGATGAAATTGTCATCCAGTGTACACAAAGACATTGCTTGTAGTCAGATCAGCACCAAACACATGACCACACGATGCCACCAGCTCACAAGAGCAGATGCGTCGAGCCGCTGTGCATGCTGTGATGCAGCCATAAATATTTTGAAAGGCAACGGACATCATGCGCACATCCTCAACTGCTCTGCATGTGTATTGTGAAGCAAAAGCAACAGATTAGCCAGGAATTAATTCTGCCACTCACCAATGATAGTAGCAACACCATCTGTTGCCAAGGTAAGCATCTGCCGTGGCCAGTGGCCTTGCGCGTCCATGAACCCAGGAACCTGAATTTACAGAAACATTCATGTTTTTTTCATTTTTAGACAATCTCCTAGCAAGTCGTGAGGCTGGTACGATATTTTGCAGTTTTGTGCGCAATGTTGTTTGAGTCAGAAACTATCGGAAAGCGACCAGGAATCTTGCAAAGACACATCTTTGCAGTTTGCCATTAATTTCCCTAAAGCATTTCCGGACCCGAGGCTGGGCAACACATACACGCACACACAAATGCACGCACACACACGCGCACCTGTTTGGCCACCAACTGTGCAAGCGCAAAAGCCGTTGCTGTGGCATCAAGAAAATCCAGGTAAAGAAAGGTAATGAGTGCCGCCCACACGTTGCCCTGGCTCAGTGCGCTGAACTCCAACTTGCCCCCAGTACGAGTGGTGTAAGGAAGCTCCGCCCCCTGGCCAATCATGGGTGTGCGGGAAAGTGCATTAAACGTTTCATGCTGTTAGTTTGTTGCTGATTGAAGTTTGAGTTTGCTGCACGCAAACTGGAAAGTTTTGGATTGTGGACGTCCCAAAAATAACGTTGGCGTGATCATGCTGCCTCCTGCAATATCCACTCACTCATTCTCTGCATCCATTACTCAGGGACACACCTTCCGGAAGAAGTCATAACGCTCACGGCCATTGAGTCCTACACGCGTCCCAATAGGGCTCTCCCCACTATAGCCAGGCGCGGTAAAGAAGGAGGCATCGTGCCCAGGAATCCTGCGAGCAAGGTGGGGAAGTAATTATTAGCGTGCAGACTTGGAGTATATATATAATCAGCGTGGTACTCAAACAGCAGCTGAAAAAGCGGTGAGTGCACTTGAAGTTTTTGTTACATTTGGCCAAACTGCAAGTATCAGTCATCAATTTATGGTTTTGGGTGATCAGATGCACAATATCGGTGCAGGCAGTTCCAGCAGGATGCATCTGTAGCACATGCGTGCACAGACACAGACACACACACACTAACACAGACATGCGTGCACACACAACACAAAGACACACACGCAAGCTGCACTAAGCACCGACACCCAACCTACCAGGATACAAAGGTGCAGAACAGGAGACCAAACAGGATGGCTCCATGAATGCCCTGTACAAGAACGTAAGCAACATTACAGCAGCGATTAGAAATTACATGATGGCAGACGCAACTGCAGCATTTGACCTGCGGATATTATAAAATCTTACTGACGACACAAATTGAATAAAACAGGGCGAGGTAGTATCACGCGCCTGGATGATCATTACTTGATCAATTGCAGAGGACAGGACCAGGGCGACACATGTCACACATACAAGCCAGCAGGATAGGCTCCCCACCTTCATCATAAGAACGGTCATCATGATTCCTGACATAAATCCAAGCCACAGGGTGCCTGAACTGATCTCTCCACCATTGCACTGATAATTGGGCCCGCCAGGGGGTAGGCCCAGTGGCGCATTGGGCCCAGCTCCACTGCAAAATCAAGAGGAGCACAAGCCAAGTATATTTAAAGAAAAAAGAACAGGATTTTTGAAGAGCACTGATCAATGCAGCAATCATTGTCAACTATTAATGATGAGTGATGAGAAGCAGAGAGGGAAAGAGAGCGAGAGAGAGAGAGAGAGAGAGAGAGAGAGAGAGAGAGAGACAGAGAGAGAGTGAGTATATGAGCATGTGCATTTGTCTGTGTGCATGGGTGCGATTGTGTGTGTGTTTGTGTGTGCGTGTATACGCATTCGTGTTCGCATCGTGCTTTGTGTTCCCGTGAGTGCATGCATACGTGCGTATATGTTTTATGTGTGTACGCATATGTGTGTGTGTATGTATCAATGTGCGTTTGTGAGTGCGCGAAGCGCATGCGCGTATTCTGGTGTGTGCGCGCTAAATGAGGGCATATTTTTTGTGTACATGCATGTATACATGTGCACGTGATTGCCATTAGTTGGATGTATGAAAAGCACGTGCGCGTGTATGCTTGCATCTGTCTGTGTGCATTTATATGAAGGTAAGCACGTATGAATATGAGCGTCTTACGTTGCAAACATATGTCAGACCGAAGTAGTCTGCGTACAGAATACAATGATTGGGCTGGTGTGGAAGTTGCTATCAAAGTGCCCATTAGCATTTTTCTAACAAGTTCATACTTGTCTTGATTGGCGACACACGCACCTCGTTTTCCTTTGACCACTGAAACGTTGCGTAGAAGGCCAGGCAACAGCCCCTGCTCATTCAGTGTGTGGAAGGCAAAGTGTCATACATTGCTCAGTACAGTCTGCACAGAGAGTTTCAAAGCACGTGTTATGCGTATCTACGCATGGCCTTTCCTCACCCCAGTGCGAGCAACGTGTTCCTCCTCCAGTGCTTTGGGTCTGGGTAGAAGCCTCCATGTGGATACCTGCCGCACGATTCACGAGATTTGGGCTCAAGCTCCACCAATGGCAATTGTGCTCTGAATGCTCTAGCCAAACACAAGTGCTCACCAAACTTCTCTGGAGTAGTGGAAATCCGGGGGACACAATCCCGATTTGGGGGCTAGCTCTTTCATGTACGCGGGCCCGGTTTGAGGGGGTCCCGTGGAAGGAGGCCCCATTTTTTTGATTTGTTTTTTGATTTAAAAAAACCGTGTTAATCGTGGTCATAAAGCTGTCGGTTATATATTCATAGATAAATATTAGCGAACCATGCTCCAGAATCCTGCCGTGCTGGGGCAGCAGACGGCGCTGGGGAAGCGCCAAGGTGGCCGTCATCAGGTCCAATGCAGGGCCGAGCAGGCGCCTGCGGGTGAGTTGTCAGGCCCTTGCTGCGAGGTAAACCGGCTAAACCACTTTTTGTGAGTTGGAGGGGGTAAAGCCGCCGAGCTTGCATCTGTGTTCAGAACCTCTGCCTTCTCCAGCCCCCTTCCAAGGCCTCTCCCACCTGCTTACACACAGGACTGAACAAGTACAGCAGCAGGATCACGCAGCCCAAGTCCCAGGGAGCCAGTCAGGCCATGCTGTACGCTACGGGCCTCAAGCCTGAGGATATGAGCAAACCTCAGGTGGGCATCTCGTCCATCTGGTACGAGGGCAACCCCTGCAACATGCACCTCATGAAGCTGGCGGAGGAGGTCAAGTACGGTGTGCAGGAGGCGGGCATGGTGGGCTACCGCTTCAACACCATTGGCGTGTCGGACGGCATTTCCATGGGCACAGATGGCATGAGCTACAGCCTGCAGTCCAGAGACCTGATCGCTGACAGTATTGAGACAGTTATGTCTGCACAGTGGTACGACGCCAACATCTCCCTTCCAGGTCAGTGTGACACAGACGTACACGCATGCGAGCGTTTACACAAACTCTGCCTTCACAGAACTGCACAACCAATACACAGACCAAAAATGTATGCACTGTGCACATGTGCATTATCGTGGCATGTGTGTCTACTCAGTATGAGTAGCACGTGCATTCGCTCGTGTGCGCCACAATTACAAGTTTGTGAATGGCAGGCATGTTCTTTCAAGGAACCTGGACTCACATGCTTTCTCTTGAACCGTGCTTAGATGACGTATGCACGTAAACAAGCCCAAGATTACAAGTATGTTACAATAACTTTCGTTTGTACGCATCTACATCCGTGCACATACGCACTCACGCTCATGAAGGTGCACGCACACACACACACACACACACTCTCACACAGGCTGCGACAAGAACATGCCCGGCACTCTCATGGCTATGGCTCGCTTGAACCGCCCCTCTATGATGATCTACGGTGGCACCATTAAGCCTGGCATGAGCACAGAGAATGGTGGACTGCTTGACATTGTCTCTGCCTTCCAGAGCTACGGTATGTGCTGTTTGTGTGCTTAGGTTGGAGTGTAGGCAGGGACACACACACACACACACACACACACACACGCACACACACACACATACACACATTCAAACATTCAAAATAATATGTTTATAAACAAACACACACAGCGCATCGTACAACCACACTTGTTTTTCTTGCTCTTGCGGCCGTCACTCCTGATTTGGCGGTCTGTTTAGGCCCATGCGTCTCAGCCCGATATCGGCAATCTGTAGTCGCATGGGGCCATGAAAGCATGAAGCTCTGCCCGTCTCTTGCTGCGGAAATATATTGCTGTAGTTGCTTCGTACCATCGATTCAGCTAGCGGCATCGCTGTTGTTTGCAACATAGCTATCAATCGTGCCTCCTTTCCCATCCTGTCATTTTTGTTACACAGACACGTATTGTTACACAGACACACGTATTATAGCACAGAGACAGGAGTTTGTAAGTATGATAACTTGTTGACGTCACGTGTTAATTGAAATGCAAATTACATATTCGGAATCTTAACCAGGCCTGTGCACTTACGCCGTAATGTTGGATTTTTGACCGTAATTACGGTACCGACCGTAATTACCCCGTACAGTACGGTCCAAATTACGGTTGGCCAAATATACGGTGTCAGGCTGTACAAGACGGTTCCCACCTTGGATTCTGACCGTAATTTGGCCATTTGGCTCAATTTCAGCCCAAAACATTTGTTTTCTTTTTACAACAATTGTTTATGAATGAAACACAAATTAACAACCAGGAATCAATTACTGCGTCCAACTTTAAATTCCATGCAAACCACTACTGGGCCCTTCCCCTGAGCTGATGCAGCCCCAACCCAGCCTCAGGGTCGTTCAGGGAAGCATTGTGTGGCGTCAGCACATAAGAGGAGCACGCTGGAGGTAGAAATGGGAGGTGTTTGGGGCGGAGAGGCCTTTCTGAGGCCACCTTTGCACTGGCAGTGCCAGCCCCCGAGCTAATGCATCCCCAACCTAGCTTCAGGGTCGTTCAGGAAATTTATGTGTGGCGTCAACACATAAGAGGACACAACGGGGAGCAAAAATGGGAGGTTTTGGGGTGGAGAGGCCTTTCTGAGGCCATTTTTGCACTGGCAGTGCCACTTGGCATCGAATTGTACACCGTACAGTAAATTGCCGTAATTACGGTAAATTACGATCCTCCAAAATCGTAATTACGCCGTAGTTTACAATTTTACGGTACGTACAGTATAAAGCGTACCGTACAGTGCACAGGCCTGATCCTAACGACAAAGAGTGATGATGGGTATATAAATGAGTCGATGCTGAGGGGGTCGGGGGGGGGGTGTCGGGGAAATTTTGGGACGTGCTCCAGAATGTTACTGGGCCACTATCGACATACTAATATATTTTGGATTCCTCAGCTCAAGCTCGTTGGATTGGCACCCTTGTTGTTTATTATGCATAAGTTGCATGAATGAAGTTAAGAGGTACTTTGGCAAAGGTTTTGGCTGGATTTGTGCACTAAACAGGCAGTCAGTGCGAGAGCGTGCGCATATCAGTCCTTGCCCTATAACTCCTCTACAAGTTGCTCACTGGAAGTGATAAGTAGACAAATGAATACCTACTCATAAAAGGGGCAGATTGAAACCCTTTTTATGAGTCTGGGGGGTCGGGAAGGGGGGTTAGGAGAAGGGGGGGGCGTTTTGGGCCGGAGGCCCAAAATTCACACGCGAATGTCTGGAAATATTTCTTCAGACTCCTGATAGAAACATGTATTGTTACATAGAGGCACGTATTTGTTACATAGAGACACGTATTTGTTATACAGAGACACATATTTTTTACACAAATGCATGGAGGCTATAAAACCACGGTTGGCCGTTTCCCATTGCCTGTCCGAGGCAGCAGCGCGACCTAGACACGCGCTTGTCTTCTGTTCCCCCCTTTCCAGGATCTTAGACACGCGCTTGTTTTCTGTTCCCCCCTTTCCAGGATCTTACTCCGCCAACCTCATCACGGAGGCAGAGCGCATGGACATCGTGCAGCACGCATGCCCCGGAGCGGGGGCCTGTGGTGAGTATCCCTGCTATCATGCTGTAAAGCATCTCTTTGTTAATTAATGTAACCCCCGCCCCCTTTGGGCATATGGCGTGTGGCTATGTGTATGCTGCAGTGTAATGATGGCAACCCATAATACACACGCAAATTACGCACACGCACACACACTCACATACACACACACACAATGACGCACACCCGCGCACACTGTAGGAGGCATGTACACCGCCAACACCATGGCTTCAGCGATTGAGGCTATGGGTATGGCCTTGCCCTACGACAGCTCCATCCCTGCGGAGGACCCCTTAAAAAAGGATGAGTGCCGTCTGGCTGGCAAGTGAGTATGAACTTCAACCTTGTATTTGAGTGCTGGGTGATGCATGTTTGTTGAAGGCGCAGAAACAGACATGAGATGAGTGTAAGGCACACGTATTGAGCTGAGGGAGGGAGGGG
>Ga0307948_1004511_pt1 | contig 10287 bp, 10 predicted proteins | sample OrgLakmetagen280_FD_201824 | JGI IMG/M metagenome (GOLD analysis project Ga0307948, IMG submission 201824) | Saline water microbial communities from Organic Lake, Antarctica - #280 | ecosystem: Environmental > Aquatic > Non-marine Saline and Alkaline > Saline | place: Antarctica: Organic Lake...
TTCACAGTCAATCCTTTCTTCTCAGCGTACTTACGAAGCTTGTTCAGCATCGTCTGCATTTCACCAGGGTCATTAGTAGTTAATCCAAGGTCATCAGCATACAGCATGTGGGACACACAATTCACTTAATCACCAGTCACGGCACCCTCAATGCCGGGTACCGTAAAATCCTCCACCAAGCAAAGAAAAAATAGAAGAGCAATGGGGATCAAGAGGGTTGCGGGCTTGACCTGAAACCGTTTCCATCCTGATGATGCTTGGCAAGAAATTTTAGCCAGTTTTGTTGCAAGCACTGAGGCAGTTTCTACCTTCAGTATTCCATATGGCAATGATGTGCATATCTCAATTGTGTTTGGGAAGGGGCGTCTATGTATTGTTCCAGAAGGGTACTTCTGCATATTGGGGTTGGTCTAATGGTATGGAGCCCAAGAATTTGCATATGTGCGGGAATCTGCAGTGGAGCAATGCGTAGGGATTTGTGGTCATTCTTTTACTCCAGGAGGGAAGAAACATGAAGGTAGCTGTTGCCTCTGTGCTAAGGGTAGCAGGGTAAATGGCACGCCTTGTTGCTAAATACATGGTGTTTTCATGGTAAATGTGATGGCAAATAGAGTAACCAGTGAACTTGGAGGAAAAGGCGTTGCATTTTCCCCAAAGGCCTTATCTATCCCGTGGGTGTTCACTCCAGTATTGGGGGAGTGTGGGGTCATGGTCAAAAGGGGATGACATCTTTTCTTTAGTGACTAGGGCCCAATTTTGTAGGGCGGTGATAATGTGGGGGGAAGCATCCGTGAAAACGAGTTTTTTTTCTTTTGGCTTGTATGTTTGGAGGTAGCAATATCTTTGCGTGTGATGAGGCCTACGAGTTTTGATGCAAGATGGGGGTGGGTGGATGTTGTCACGTAAGTCGCTGTATTTTGCCCTTTCAAAAGCCCTTTGAAGAATGTTGAAACACTCAGGGGTGAGCATGTCTTTTCATTTTCTGTCTACGTTGTAGATGCAAGCTACTGTGGCAGTGTAAACTTCTGGGAGTACAGGGTCGTCTGCGGAAGATTCGGTGTCATTTGTTACGAAGTGCGTAGCGTACTATGGTTGACCAACGGCTAAGGCAGTAGGGTGGTGTATATTACTACTTATATTAAGAACTGCCTTCTGGAGTTGAACCAGCTTCACCGGTCACTGTTGGACTAACCTCCAGTTAGTTATACACCTTTTCACAAGGGACGTGTACACACCTAACATCATTTCCTTGGTGCTTCATGAGACCAACGGCAGTGATCCAGTATGTACTCGCAGCACCCAGTGGCTACAATGTCTGCTTGAGGGTTGGTGGGCTGGATGTCAAAACTGACTTCAAAAACTGGGCTGTATGTCAAAACTGACTTCTTTGTTCCGAAGTTTGATATCTTAGGGCTGGTAGGAGTTTCTTTCTTGGTTGGCTGAGGACCCTTGTTTCTGAAGATCACTGAGATGTATGTCCGGTGCAGGTTGCAGTAGGGGGTGTCGTGATATGCTCTTCGTACATTTGGAGGCTGCTTCCAAAACTTTCACGAGTACTTTGCAGTTCTTCTGGATTTCATATTAAGTTCCACGAGACTTTCAACATTTCTCTTTGAGAGATCTAAAGATTCGTTCTTTCTTTTCTTCTAGGTAAACACAGGCTGGGCAGGCCCATGGTGTCAATAGCCTCTCGCTCAATGGCATTGTAGCAATTGGTTTCTAGTAGGCACTGCCAATTACAGACGCTGCATATGTACATGCCTTTTAAGGGAGGAAGCATATCCAGTGAGTCAAGTCCTAGATGGTAGGAGCACATTTCACAGGATGCACATGCACATGCAATATCAGTGCGAGCAGGGGCTTGAATGGTTTTGGGCACTAATCCAACTGCTTCGGATAGGGGTAGGGCCCATCTTTCTAAAATCATAGGAGCGTAGTATGTATGGTATTGCTTCTTTCTGGGGGGCCAGCGTCTCTACCCCTTTTGTTGCAAGATTAAAACTTCCAATCATCAATGTTGTGGACACCCAGGTCATCATGATAAAGCGTCTTTATGGCCTCAGTGGGTGTCATAGAGAAGACCCGGTCTTTCTTGTACGTCCAGAGTTCTTGTTGGATGTGGGTACTAGTGCACGAGGGGGTCAGACTCAGGACTCAGGCTAGGTAGGCAATGTGTTACATCAAGGATTTCACAGTTGGGGGGGGGGGCGGTTCCAATAAATCTCCAACACCGACTAAAAAACATTCATAACTACACCAAGTTGTGTTGTGCACGTGGTTCTGTGTAATATGTATTCAAGAAGGTTGGGTTATTGTGGACGCAGTAGATTGAGTTTATGATGAGAAAAAAAAATACGCAGGCAGTGAAAATCACTCCCCACATTTATTTAAGAACAAGGAGCCTCTTTGGTACCGGATACCGTACAACTCCTCCACCAAAAGAAACAGAAAAAGATCAATGGGTATTAGGAGGGCTGCAGGCTTGACCTGAAAGAATTGAGTTTATGTCACTTATCTGCTGTGTGGAGGGGTTGGTATTGTCTTGTGAGATGGAGGAGGCAGTTGTCTGTGTAAGCATCTGTGTTGCAGGTCGCTCGTGGCAAGCGGTATGTGAGCGTGTTATGCGTTTGTTGGGTTGGCCATTGGTTGGTTGTTATATCACTTATATATAGGAGGGGAATAAATTTTGCGTGCTGAGGAGATGCTCCTTGCTTACTATTTGGCTGCGTTTTCTCTATTTAGTGGTATGTGGGGGAGCATATTGTGTCTGCTGCGCACGTTTTGTTGGCTGATTCTGTGGGGGAGCGGCAATCTGGGAAGTAGGTGCGAGTTCAGACAGGCATTCGATGGCTGTAGTTTGGGGCGGGTTGGGGGATGGTCTAGACAATGAGCCTACAGAGTTATGGCTTAACTTTGTTAGGTTGGAACTTCTTTGTGAGTAGCGTTGTGAGCGTGGGTTTTGTAATGGAGGGGCAGCTGGCATTGTTGTGGTGGGATGATGGTGTTGTGTCTGAGAGGGCCCCGTGTGGGGTATGTTGTTGTATGCTGTGTGTTTCCTGGGCCGAGCATTGGCGTCTTAAGGGAATGTTTGTATTGATGAAGGTGCTAGTGCGTTTTGGGTGGCACATCTTTGGATTTGATGGACATCCAGCTGCTATTGTGGCGGGAGAAGGGGATGTATGTGGTTCTGGGCAAGGTTCAAACACAGAAGTCTGGCTAAATCGCCTAGTATCTGCCAGTAGATCCGTGGGAGGTGGCCGTCTAATGAGGTTATTTGTAATAGGACATTTAAAGTGTGTTGCTGAGCGTGGTTGTGTTGCAGATGTTGCATGGGTGGGCACACTCTGTTGAGGTTCAACGTCTGCGGAATCAGGGGGCACGTCATCATGAGCCAGGATATTGATATGTGTGTCCAGGACGCCTGTGAAGGAGGCATTTCTTGTTTTACGGTGGACAAGCAGGGTGTTTTGACTTGTATTTCTGTCTTGAAGGAGTTGTGTAATGCTGGCAGTGCTTAACTCTTCTGTTTCTGGCATGTTAGCGATGGCTGCAAGTCTGTTAAGTGCTTTTTGATTTATTATTGAGTTGTTTCCTAGAGTTCTCTAATGTGGTCCTCGTTTGGACTTGAGATTGTGAAAACCATTAATGCCTAGTCTCATAAGTGGTTTGGTAAAGCAGTTAATGAGGGTGATCATTGTTCAAAAGGGGAATTGCGGTTGGAAGTGACCTCTGAATACACAATTTCTTTTCAGAACTAGGTGGTTACTGGCGTGGATGCAGGCTAGCTGGCGCGCTCGCATATGGAGGTAGAGTCGCTTCTTTAGTTATAGCGACGTTCCTTTGTTGTGGACGGGAATGTTGTGGTAAGGTGTTTTAATTGGGAAACCTGGTGGGTGAGGAGACATTGTCACAAATCGGTGTTGATTAGAGAAGTCCTCTAGGCTAGTTACAAGTGCCACTGCTGAGCGCCTGTGGTATTCTACGTAAATTGAGGGGGCGCCTATTCCAAAGTTATGTACATCTTCACGGATCATGGCCGTTAGAGAGCTGCGCCAGAGGTTGTGCTTGCTTTTCATCACCCTTCCAATTATTGCATCCCATTTGTCTAGGTCTGGGTAGGAGCATTGTGTAACGGCAAAGGCATAGGCCAAACTAGGGATGATAGCTGTGCGTATTATGTTAAGTGTTTGTCGTGGTGAGGCATTTTATCCTTCAAAGGCATCAAGCTTTTGTTTTTGGTTTTTGTTCAAGCGCCTGTTTTGGTGCTTCCGGTTAGGGTCCATGGTCAGAGGTGAAATATATATTGTTGCCTGGTTTTGGACCATTATTTGTTGTTGATGTTCGAGGGCTTCTTCAGTAGGTATTAAACCGTTGATTTTGATTTTGAGGGTATTACATTTCAAGGGGAGATAGCAAACTCCCTACCACGTGAGTAAATAAAGGAAAATTGAAAGAAGGGCAGCAAGAGAGGCTGGTTGGACAGAAAAAGGAGGCGAGGGGGGAGGCTTTCAAGGGAAAACCCGTTATCTTTGGGATTTAACACATTCAAGCTACCTGAGACCTTGGTTTTGCTGCCAGAAATAACGGCCCAATTAGAGTGTGAGTTTACTAGCTTGCACTTTGAGGTTGTGCAGGTCACCAGTGGGGCAGAGGAGGACGTCTGCAAATTGCGGCACTAGTGATGTTGTTGGGTAGGTTTGAAGCGTGTTATCTTTTGGGACACAGGTATGTGTGTAACCGTGTCCTCCTACGTGTAAGCATCTTAGCAGGGGCTCCCCATAAAGAGTAGGAAGAGAAAAGGGGAGAAAGTGTCACCTTGTATAGTAGCCCTTTCTATGGGTATTTTGTTTGTACAAACCCTGGAAGGGAGATTTACTTTAGTGGTGGCATGTTCATAGAGATTTCTGACAGCATCTATGGCATCAGTAGGAAAGCCAAGATCATACATGATCCAAAGCATACGGTCATGGTCAGTGGTGTTATAGCATGACTGCTCGCCTGTTCATAAAGTAAAAGAAGTTTATGAGGAAAAAGTTGGAGTTTGTCGTCCTCCTGGTGCAAAAAAGCAGACACATCCGGTATGTGAAAATAAGATCCTGTCTGTGAAAGTAAGGACACATACTTCCTGCGAAGAGAAACCTGTGAAAAAACTTATTTTTTATATCCTGGACATCATCATCAGCCTCACACGATTCACAATTAGGGGAAGAGGTGGAATTCCAAGTAAGTTGCTGCTTCAAAGCAAAGGGCGTGAACACAAAGTCTGAAACGAGCCATACTGCGAATGACATCTCTAGGAAAGACATGGATAAGGAACATTTACCCGGAAGACTGTAAGGAGAATGGGTAATCAGAACTCTTCTTGCAGGCAGTGCGCATCACTAATGACAAGTCAGCAATTTGCTGTTGCGCTCTCTCGGATGGCCACCAAATAAGTTTCCAAGAAAACCCTCATTGCTTGACCCTGAGGTCCACAACAAAACGACTGAGATCAATAGGCTCACAGACCAATAACTTCTGTTTGGACATGTATGCATGATTGTGTCAAGCCATGGCTAGCCTGAAAGAATGTAGGAGGACCAGCGGTCGTGTGTCCTGGAGCTAAAAGCCTTTCTAGTCATTCCTCGATGCCTTCTGCTTGCGCATTTTCAAGCAAACAAGCATTCTCTTTCTCTACTTCACATATTTGTTCCAAGTTTCTCATGGACGTTTCCCAGAGGGGGGCGACTGACCCCCCAAATGGGGGTGTTTTTCAAATGTTCCCAGAATATGGGCCCCCTCATTGGCAACTGTTAAACTCAGTTCCGAATGGTAGCTCCATAGCAGTTGAGTTTGACTGTTGCCAATGAGGGGGTCCATGCTTATTCGGCTGCGCCGTGAAACCTACTTTCCAGCCACCTGTGTGCCAGATCTGACCACCCCCTGCACCAAATCACATAATTTCTGGTGGTATGGAATCCTTGTAACAAACGAATATCATTGCAAAAAATGGAGTGAAACGACTAAGCACTTGGGGATGTAGGCCAACACAGGCTGTTTTCCCATGCAAATGCACCCTACTTGGGTTTTGGTAGTCAATGTGAGCTTGAAGCCCTGCCAATTTGCACACAGAGTGACCCACATGAATCCAAGCACATCCTCGTGTAACCCATAATGCCAGCTTCGATTTGAAGCAAAAATGGTCTAAATCGGATTAAAGGGTAGTGGAAGACCGGCTTCTGAGTGCATAAAAGCACATATTTGGACATTTCCCCAGTTGACCCCCTCTGGCCGTTTCCCCTTTTATTTAGGTAGGTGTGCTCGTGTGTTTACAGTATTTTATTCCAAGGTTTTGCACGTTTTACATACGCAGCCTAGCAGTCGCACGTTTTGACTGATGGCTTAACTTATAAACCTTGTAAGCTTTACAATCTTTTTCCAAGCTTCTGCTCAGATGCCCCCTGAGGCTTATATAGCGATGCAACTTAACCTGAACTTGATACATGGGTAGCTGTACTCCGAGGTACGCTAAAAAACTCATTTAACAAAATATTTCGTGTGGCTTGCCCTTGGAGTTCCTTAAGTTAACGTGAGGAACATTTCACTCCCTGCAAGTTTTGTTGTCTTATCAAAAAATGGTTTTCAACGTTAATGCGTTCAATAAAAAACTTCACTACCTGCAAAGATTTATCTTTTCAAAGACATGATTAACAGGAGACAGCAAACCCCGAGAGAAGGAAAAAAGCTTTACATTTAAACAGCCAAACAACATGCCCGCAGGCTCAAGGTCACCCTTATTGTATTAATTGTAACCCCGGTAATGGGCAGTGACGGCAGGCAGAAACTTGAACGAGAGTAAGGAGGGCAGGAACAGGAGCAAGAGGAGGAGGTGGAGGAGGAGGAGGAAGAGAAGAGTTTGTTTCACAAGTGATGTTTTAAAGTAAAGGACATCAGCACGATTAAACAGTTTTTTTCCTTCTACTCCTAATTACCCAGATTAAAACCTTTCCTACTCCCAGGAATGCACAGACCGCTCCCTGCATAAATCTAGTAAAATTCTTAGACCACTATGTTCATTTAAATGTATATCACATGGAATCGAATACACTGGGTACAGGTCAAGAACTGCATCGTGTACATTTGGACATCATGTAACACAGTATTGATGTCTTTCCTTCTCGGTGGTCATACACACAATCGTAATAGTACAATTCCTAGTATACACCACACCAAGGTACTGTGGAAACTGTTAGTTTTTCAAATCAGTCAGGGCCCCAGAAGGAGTGTGAGCTGCGAGCCAACAAGCTCACATATAGGAGCTCCCTGTGCTTCCATAATTAGAAAGCTCTATTCATCATCCCTGAATTAAGATTAAAAGGCAAATTGAAAGCATGGATGGTCAGGGCGTGCCCACAGTGCTTGCGTTGTGATGTAGTGAAGATTATTGGAACAAAGGTTGGAAAGTCACTTGAATTCAGGCCACCAAAGCAGGTCAAACGAGGTTGAGCTATATCTTTCCTTACCAATGGGCCTCCGGCATTGCGTCCATCAAGTACTTGGCCAAACATGCCGTGCTCAGCACGAGTATCTGAAGACAAGAATTGACGCAAAGTACAGGAGCTGAAGTACACTTCCAGTCACCGCGCGGAGTGCGTAACGCAGGCACAAACAAACACTCTTCAAGAGTCGTACCACCTCGCCATGTGGCAAAAACTCACAATCCCGTGGCAACTGCTGAGAAGTAACAGTGCAGACACTCTGCTATTTGTAATTGTCGACTTGATTCCTACACATGCACACACAAACATACACGCACACAAACACATGCACACATACTAATGCTTATACGCAAGATCTGAACATAAAGCCCACCTGTGCAAGTTCGAGCCAATCCTCTTCAGGCATAGGCACGTGCGTAGCTTTTTTGGCATGAGAAAGGCCCGGAGGCAGGAGTGAGGACAACTGCGTTCAATCATGGGTGCGACGAATACGCGTGTGCTTTACTTCTGTGACGCAATTTAAAAACCGTCCTCCCTGATACAGGAGTTTTGAGGGGCACCGGCAGCTGGCCTGGAAAAGCACACAAAGGCCGCAGACAACATCTTTAAACACAGGAGCCTATATCGATATATTTATAGGCTCAGGGCAAAACGAGGAAATGGGCAATTGCGTCTTCAAAATCACCTGTTGCGGTAGGAGTGCGAACCCGCCCCTCTCCTTTAGCGTAGCATCACTTTCGTATGCAGAAAAACTTGTGAGTAGCGCCACCTGCGAGTGGGCGCAGGTGCGTTTGCGTTTGTGGAAGTAGCATGAGCTTTGCAATCTAGGTTCTGGTCCTTGACATTACTTTTCAAAGTTGATGTACCAGACAAACACGGGTGCACAAAATTAGTCGACATGTGAATTTTAAGCACGATGCAGCAAACAAGTAACGCCAGTGATCTAGGTAATGTTATGAGGGCTTACACGCACAAGTCCTAATGTTATGAGGGCTTACACGCACAAGTCCTAGCATACTTACAACCTTGTGGCAATAAGCGGACTAAAACTTTTTTTACCATAGAATGTACACAAACACACAAATGCTCTGCAAAATCTGCTTTTGCAATGTAAAATTCTGTGGGGAATAAAAAAGGGTGCGGTCTACTCCGCACACTTCATACCTGCCAGCGCAATGTCACCAGGGCACCAAATTGGAATTATTTATTTCACCTATACAACAGGAAGTGCCTCACCTTTTCTTCGTAAGCTTTGCGGTAGGGAAGTGGCACGGTTTCTAACACCCCATTTCGTATTTCCTCATCCATACAGATGACAAGATTGTGGCTGCAGCATGTGTGTATATATATGTGTATGTGTGCAAGTGTGTGTGTGTGTTTGTGTATATGTGATATGTGGTGTGTATGTGTGTATGTGTGCGTGTGTGTGTGTGTGTGTATGGGCAAGCAGTGTGCATTGCTGTGCATTGCCCCATCCATTTAACAAACAAGCATGTGACTCAGCCATACAACCAAAAAATCAGGCTTGGGTGATCTGTTACCTGCCTGAACCCAATTAGCCTTTCTAGACCCTATCTGTCATCTTGATCAACCAGGACATCGGAGGACAGACACTCCCACACATGTATGCATGTATTTTGTTTTGGCACACAAAAAAACACAAAACACACACACCTGTCCAGATCATCCACTTCAAACACTTCAGGCACTCGAGCGACGAGTTTAGTGTTTATTTTGAGCCTGTCCGCTCGAGACAAGATAGAGGCCATATAGTCCAAGCTTGCTAAGCGTTCCTGCTTGCTGGCACTCCTGTGACCGTGTGATGAAAAGGGGAGCAGACACGCGACACAATCAGAAGCCACGCACGCGCAATGGGCAAGCGAGCAGGGTTCGAACTTTAAAGGAAATATTCAGTTGCAAGTGGCCAGCTTAGTCAAGAAGCGCTCAGCCGTGAGCACTGCTTTAACAAAGCACCCCACAGCATTTTTGCGTGGTAGAGCGGTAGAGCGTAGAGCGGGTGCCTATCACTCACCGATTGCTATTGCTAGGTGTGAGGTCCTCCTCCGTCTCTTTGCTGCTGGCACTGCCACTGCCACTGCCTTGAAGGTCACAGTTGTTTTGATAAATAGCTCTTCCAAATCCGTTCCTGTGCAGGGATGACAACGTGTATGCGGATGTTTCTGAGGTTTCTAATTGCGGATGGCGAAGGTGCTGGGCAGCAGCTGCAGCCACAAGGAGCAGCACTTATAATGGTTTCTCTTGCTTATTGACCAAGGCGAAAGGCCCGACCAGGGTTCAGCGTCACCAGGGGGTGCACCACAGCAGCTGATGGTTGTGATGATAAGTGCGTGCCCTTTTGTATGCTTGACATGAGAGCAACCACCTTCTGTTGACTTGAGAAATTACGCCATACAGTCGTACACGCGGTTATACACAAACCACGTGCTGCTTACCACTCGCTGATTCTTTCGAAAATGCCTGCTGCCATTCGTGCCCGTGGGTCTGCGTGGTCTCGCCCCACAAACAGAATCTGCCCAGGAAGTCAAAATGGAGTGTTAGGTATGTGACGGCGTTTCAGTGCTTTCTGAACAATCAGGAGGGGCATTTGGGGATGGCTGTAGACTTGCCTGAATGTAATACAAACTCCAGTCAACGGGCGGAGCGGAGAAGCCCACAGTGTGTTGGGTGGTAGAGGATTCTTCACGGGTAGCTACTTGAGTGTTGTCCAAGCTGAACATCCTCTCCAGCGCATCCTGTGTGTGTGTGTGTGTGTGTGTGTGTGTGTGTGTGTGTGTGTGTGTGTGAGAGT
>Ga0307948_1004512_pt1 | contig 10286 bp, 13 predicted proteins | sample OrgLakmetagen280_FD_201824 | JGI IMG/M metagenome (GOLD analysis project Ga0307948, IMG submission 201824) | Saline water microbial communities from Organic Lake, Antarctica - #280 | ecosystem: Environmental > Aquatic > Non-marine Saline and Alkaline > Saline | place: Antarctica: Organic Lake...
AGCAGAAACAGGCAGAGGTGTGCACCTTTTCCAAACTGCATGCATGCAATCCTTAAGAGTATTTAGCAATACAACGCAGGTGCCGAAAACCACTCTCCACTTGGAAATCACCTCGGTTTATTAGGTTAACAAAAATTCCAAACCCTAAACCCTAAACCATAACCCTTGGGGTACTGTACACTCCTCTATCGAAGCCACAGGACAAAAAAAGAGAAAATCAGTAGTCATGGTGGGGGAGACTCACGGCACTTCGGGCCAATGTGTCTCCTTTTCCTTAATTGATGCAGGGAGTGTTTTTCTGCCTGCGTAGTTTTTCTTTCCTTTTCCTTCATGACGTGCGGCAAGACAAGGTAGGGGTAGGGGTTGGTGTTGATCCCCCACACGAGGGTGGCACCACTCACAAGTAGGGCTGGCTAGAACCGTATATGTACACCGTATATGACCGTATGTATGGTATTTTCCCTGCCAAAAACACCGTATATATACAGTATATACGTATGTATGTATGGTTTTGGCCAACCCTACTCACAAGCATTGTTGTGTGCGGTACATGTACCCAGTAAGACAGATAATTGACATCAAATTGATTTTTCACCCTTTTACAACGCAACAAGCGACACCACGCAGCAAGCAGCACCACTCACGAGCAACACTACTCACAGCAGCACCACTCACAAGCAGCACCACTCACAAGCAGCACCACTCACAGCAACACCACTCACAGCAACACCACTCACGAGCAACACTACTCACAGAAACACCACGCAGCAAGCATAACCACTCACAAGCAGCACCACTCACAGCAACACCACTCACAGCAACACCACGCAGCAAGCATAACCACTCACAAGCAGCACCACTCACAGCAACACCACTTACAAGCAACACCACTTACAGCAACACCACTCACAGCAACACCACTTACAAGCAACACCACTCACAGCAACACCGCTCACAAGCAACACCACTCACAAGCAACACCACTCACAAGCAGCACCACTCACAAGCAACACCACTCACAGCAACACCACTCACGAGCAACACCATCATAGCAACACTCACAGCAACACCACTCAAACCTCAATGCCACTCACGTGCCAACGGGACTGACCTTCTGTTTTCTTAGCCCTTGTAAAAAACATATCTGGAAACGACACCGGACTGGCTAGCCAGGCGCGCCGTGCGAAGCAGAGCACGTTTAAGAACTGCTCCACACATTTTACTATTCATTGTCTAGTGGTCTCAAGAGAAACTCACCGCGCAAGCAAATACGATACGGTACTGTAATTACAGTCAAAATTGCTCTAAGACCGTGTAGTCGCACCAGTCTGAAGCCAACACACACCTGCATGGGGGACGTGGGAAGGATGGGAAGAACGGCTCCAGTCAGGGCGGCCTCTTGTCCGTTGGTGGAGTCGTCGTTCCCTCTGTCGGGGCCTAGCAATGGCAGAATCGCCCCTGCGTGTGTGTGTGTGTGTGTGTGCGTGCGTGTGTGTGTGCATACATGTGTGTGCGCGTATGCTATTGTGGGGAGAGGGAGTGTACATATATTTATGAGTGGTGCATGTGCAAGGGTGCTGATGTGCTGATACTTAATTGTTTACGTCAGTGCTCAAGTATTTCCCTGTGCATTTGATATTGAGCGTCAAAGAGGCCTCTGTGGCAAGGGCGTGTCAAATACACACGTTCAGATCATTCAAGGAGGCCTTGGAACTGTGCAGTGCACGCAACACTTTCCGCCCCACAGGTCTGACTGCTCGCTCATGCACCTGCCCGCGTACAAGCATAAACGTCACGCATACCAGTTTTGTCAAAATGCCAGCATGATGTCCATGCCGGAGCTGCACTTCTAGCCAGCAGCAGTCAAAAGACCTGCACTACAGATGTGCCTATGCTACGTTTGGCGCAATCATGGAATGGCACGCAATCATGCCTCGTATTGACAATTTGTTGCGCTTGATCGCATGATTGGCACAATGAAGCGCAACAAATTGTCAATACTTATTCGGCACCTCAGTGCCTCCCAGCCTTGATTGATGTGGGGAGTGGTGTTTATTGATGCCTACGTTTTTCTATTTCTTGTTTGTTACCTGGCTGCTCCGCAAATCCCCGGAGAGATGTCTGGCTCTGCTGCCCCTGCTCCTGCTCCTGCTGCCCCTGCTTTTGCCGTTGCTGCTGCTGCCCCTGCTCCTGCTGCTGCTCCTGTTCCTGCAGCTGCTGCTGCTGCTGCTGCTGCATTGCAGTTGCATCGGGAAGGTAGCTGCTGTGAGAGATGATAGCTGTGGCAGCCTGACGAATCCTCGCGTCCAATGCAGAAAACAGCCTCGACCCACGCTTTGAGGGTTCACTTTGCGGCTGCAGTGCACCCAGCGAGTACTGCTGCTGCTGCTGCTGCCGCTGCCGCTGTTGCTGCTGCTGCTGCTGCTGCTGCTGCTGCTGCTGCTGCTGCTCAGAGCCTTGATTGTGTGACCCCAGCTGTCGTTGCTGCTGCTCCTGCTGCTGCTGCTGCTGTATGTTTTGCTGCGGTTGTGACAGCTGCCGCGTAGGAGTGGCTGCTGCTCCTGTGAGCCTGGAATGGCTGACAGCCTGCTCCTGCTGTGTCAGAGGCCGAAGAGCGGAGTGCTTCACCGGGGTAGTGGCGCCAGCTGTCCTCGCACACGTGGGAGGTGGGAAGGGGGTGCGGGTGGTGCAGACGGGAGTGGTGGAGGCGGTGGAGGCTGTGCTGGCAACGGAGCTGGCAACCTCCAGTGGGGGCATGCTGCGGTGGCTGGCGCAGCTGGAGAGAGCTCCCTGCTCTGACCTGGAGGACGCGTATGGCGTACAGTCGTTTTAAACTAGAATGTGCAAAGTGGGAGTACATCAGAGGTAGAACCTCCAGTTGGGGTATGCTGTGGTGGCTAGCACAGGTCGAGAGTACTGCCTGGTCTGACCTGGAGGACGTGTGTGGAGAACAGCGGTTTTAAATTTAAATGTGCAAAGTGGGAGTACATCAGAATTAGCTCCAGTGGGGGCATGCTGCAGTGGCTAGCACAGCTTGCGAGCGCTGCCTGCTCTGATTTGGAGGAGGTGCGTTGCGTACAGCGGCTTTAACAAAGGTGCCAGCAGCATTGAAAACGTGCAGTGATTAGTGCACGGATTTAAATTAGTCTGTTTATCAGCCATGGATTGATTGCAAACAAATCCAGGATCGTTGTAATTTTGTTATTTGGTTGGCCCAAACCATACATAATTACATAAATATACAATGTGTACGAGGTATTCTTAGCAGTTCAACTAGCATCCGGTCATATACAATGTGTATGTACTGTTCTGGCTATCATGATGTGTAAGATACTCTCAGTACGTCCTATTACCTAAAGCAGTATCACAAGTGCGAAATCTGGAGCTCCGACGAGCGTACCCCGGAGCTCTGTCTCTTGATTCTGTGCCGGCATGTTTGCCTGGCCTTCTGCAAAGTTTGCTCCAACTTCCGTTTCTTAACCACACACGTACACACAATACACTCAACACCACTGAGCAATTGCAAGGAGGCACTCTAGCATTGATCCCGGCATCGACCCCTGCCCCTTGCCTGCTATGAAAATGAACCGGTCAAATAATGTGATCTGGTACAGTCTGGTACAGTCTGGTACTGTCTGGTAGAATATTTGTTGGTGGCCTTCCGTACATAACCTTTAATGTGGCTTGCATGGCTATCTGCATCAAGCATGGCAAGCCCCAAAACAACACTTTCCTGACCCATTACACTAGTAATCTCCGCAATTGCTTTTTTTAAGGGTTGGCCAGAACCGTATATATACACCGTATATGACCGTATACTTGGTGATTTCCCTGCCAAAAATACCGTATATACACCGTATATATATGATACATGGTTCTGGCCAACCCTGCTTTTTTCAAACACCTGGGAGGTGATGCAGCGTCCCAATCAGATCTGAAGTCGTGCGTTTCCAGGGTCAGGCGCCGTCGCTCCTCCGTTTGTTGCTGCTGCTCTACCTGCAGGTACGTTTGGAACGTCACCTCTGTCGTCAGGCAGTCCTGTCCTCCCCACTGCTGCTGCTCCTGCTGCAGCTCTCCTCGCTCTCCTCGCTCCCGCGGTGCATCTCCGTGGGTCTGTTGTGTTTGCTGTGCGGCTGCGGTTGTTGTAGGTAAAATTGCTGCTGCTGTCGCTGCTGTTGCTGCTGTTGCTGCTGTTGCTGCTGCTCCTGCTCCTGCTGTTACTTCCATTGCTTCCAGTGAATGGCCAGCAAGAGGCTCAGCAAAAGGAGATGGTGAGCGCATAACAAAGGGACTTTCACTACTCACACTCGGGATTACACCCACGTTCGCACCACCGTTCGCACTTGCAGGAGTACGGAAGTCGTCGCCCATGTCTGATGGCCCCCCTGTTTGACTCTCACGCCAGATGCTTCCCCACGAAGGTTCCTCATCCAACGCTCCCCCACCCCCACCCTGCGTGCATGGTTACCAGCGTCGTATGGAGCAGGGGGAGGAACTGTGTTTGTGCGCTGTGTTGTATGAAGAGAGTACATGTATAGTGTACACAGATACAGACGTACACGCATACACACGTACACACGTACACACGTACACACGAACACACGTACACACGTACACACGTACACACGTACACACGTACACATGTACACATGTACACACGTACACACGTGATACAATGAGTGTGTGCTTTGGGTGCTGTGGTCCAATGGATTTGTTCAGAACAAGGCACAGGCCTTCAAACAAATATGGGCCTGCATGTGTATGTGCTTAAGCAGGCGTGTGTGTACACACGCTTGCACAGGCATATGAAAAAGCATTGCTATGTGTAGGACGGTAGGGTACAACGATGCCAGGTGTCGCTTTTAAGCAGATTCAAATATGGCAGAAGGCTGTATTAAATGAAACGCATAGAAGCACACGTGCCCTTACAACCGTGGACACGCTAAAACACACACGCCCTTACAACCGCAGATACGCAGAAGCACATGCGCCCACACAACCGCAAACACACAGAAGCACACGCACATCTACCACCGCAAACACGCCAAAGCATATACGCTCTTACAACCACAGATACGCAAAAGCACACTCACAGCAGCAGAGGAAGCCACACTGTCCGCGTCCCAAACGCTTTTGACACTGCTGCTGCTTCGCACAAACTGCCGCCCCAGCAAACCTGCGCTCAGCTGCGCAGTGGAATGAGGTGCAGATGATGACGGCAAACCAGGGGGAGGGTCAGGCATTTCTCCTGGGAGGAGAACCAGCCGCGGAGGGGTGAGGGTTGAGGAATGAGGGGGGGGGGCTGGTGTGATGGTGGGTACTGCTTGGACTGGCGGTGCTGTGCCTGTATGGGCTGCTGGAGCTTTTGGTGGGATGCGTGAGCATAACAGGAGGGCCTGCGTGTAGGTACACATGTGATCGCTTGTATAGGAACCAAAAGAAAATCAAATTGTAGTGATATCACAGCCAGCGGGACTACGGGAGGGGACTACATGGTGAGGTAGAAGAAATGCACGAGGGGAAGAGGGGAGAAATTCACAGAGGGGATTACGTGGTGAGCTAGACAAAATTCACAGAGGTTGAAGTAGGCCTGCGAGCAAGCACATGTGCTTGTGCGCGAGGACCCTGTGATGTACATAATATGAGGACGGAACGACTGAGAGTATCTAAGAGGGCGTGGTTGTGCACTTAATTAGGCAGAGTAGAAAAAGCCCGAGATTGAGCAGCTGCTGAACATTGTGTGGTTGAGTCTACCAGCGCTGCGTGCTGACTTATTTCAAGTATACAAGAGGATGTGAGTTGCAAACACAGGGACCTCATGATAATAAAATTGGGAGCTGCAGAGAGGACGCCAGCACAAGGGATGCTGCAGCTTGAACAGGTAATAGGTTTGTCACATGGAACGACATGATGAGAAGGGCTCTGTAAACAAAAGTAAAAGCTACGCAGCTACGCAGAAAAGAGTCGGCAAGCTTTCAGGCAGGCTCATTAAATCAGTGCTCAAACAACCCCACCAGTACACTGCGCTGTGGTGAGGCTTGCAGTGTGATCACACTCGTGGGCAGATGCAATCGAGCTGAAACTTTTGTCAATTGCAAGGATTTTGAGTCAAATAGCAAAGATTCATTTTCATCACACTCCTACTCAGGGGAATCTTAGTCCCAAATCTTGGAAAATAGGGCACTGTCTGACGAAGGGGGTATACAAAATGCCGGTGTATGCAGGGCCCCTCAGACACGCATACACAATCTGTTTTATTTTTTACAAGCAGGTTCTCACAAAGTCGTGTCTTTTACAAATAACAGGTTGATTGTTTAGATGACAGACTATGCAGATTCGTCTCTTTCAACTTTTCTTTCCTTCATCAATGCGGGGAGCGGTTTTCACTGCCTGCATGATGGCTGCATCGTTATTTTTTCCCTTTTCTTACAACACCCAACACCCCCTACCTTGACCTCAACAGTGCACCCTCCAGCCCGCCATTGAAGCTTGAGGGGGGTCGTGACCACATTGTTTGAGGTGGACGATGGGTCACCCTCCATTGCTGCTGCTGCTGATGCCACTGCTGGTGGTAGTGCATGCGCCGCCACGTTAACCAGAACTGGCTCACCAAAAGGAATCCATGAGCCAAGAAGTGTGCGCCTCTGCAGAAGTAGAGCGAAGGGCACCTCCTGCGTGCAGATGTGTCGGTTTTGCGGTTGGTCAGACATGCATGATGGGCGTGGGATCTTGGATGTAGTAATGTGCGTCCGCCGAGAAGGTTCTTATGAAATATCAAAAATGATGCTTTCGTTCAGTAATTACACAAAATATCCTGCTCTTCTGTATAAGAAGGAAGATGTGCCTCTGGCTTTGTTTCTGTTGCCCTATAAGTCCTCTATGTCATTAGGCTCGTTGAAGCCTACCTTTCTCGCCCATCCCCCGCGATTGTCTGACTGAAGGGTGATAGTGAACAGCAGCGCGTCGTGTGGAGGCGACCAGTGGGCTTCCTGGGCAGTCAAAGCCTCTTTAACGGACGATGTTGAGCGCAGAAGGGTTCGTGGGGGGGCTGTGCAGCGCAGTTGAAGATTTCTTAACTTCAGAAATAAAACAATCATGTACAGCAGTGAGCATGCGAACAACAAAGCTACCTTCACTTTCTCCGTGAGTAACGATAGGAGCGGCAGGGCCCTCAAGTCCTTCCTTTCCCTTGGCCAGCTTGACTCTAACCGTGGTGAAACCAGGAGGAATGCCATTAGCGCTGTCTAATTTGAGACGGAAAGTAAGCTTCTCCTTTTTGCCTGTGAACCAATTCATGACATATACTAATTAAAAATATAAAGTTCAATTAAAACCACGACTTGTTCGTTTGGTTAGAAAGCAAAGGAATGTTTACAGGTGTCATTATTTTTTCGCTTTTTCGGTGGGATATTTAATCAGCCATCCACCCATGCCTGATCCAGTACAGATTGACTTCGCAGTTTCTGACATGAGGCGGTATGGTGTGATCGTAGCTGTGCCTCTCTCATCCAAAATTTCATTTTCTTTTTAAAACACAAGATCTAATAATTGGTCGAATAATTTGAATTATTAGCCAGAGACACCTGTGTGCCCTCTTGTGTGCTGCGTCTCAATATACATCCATGCCTTCATAACTGCATTACAAATACTCAGTAGGGTCGTGCATTTACAAACAGTGTCTTCCATTTTGCGTCATCGTTCATCGGGCCCTCACCCTCCTTACTGCTCAGCGCAAAGGCCTTGTTCTCTGCTTGTGGGCACATCAGAGCCTGCACCACGGCCTCTGCAACACATAAAAAATACAGAAATCAGGGTGACGTTGAACAGCTTGAACAGGTAGCAGCAACAAAACGATGGCAGTTTGGCTTGTTGAGACAGATGCGTGAGTAAAGACTAAAGAAAATCTTCAGCTATCCACTTTTAGGTCCCGACACGGTGAAGTGGATGGGGAGATATGGCTGGTTAAAGCGGCTGGCACTGTATGGCCAGGAAAGGGGGGGGATGGGGTTGCATCGGAACGACCGCACACTCAGGGCACTTGAACCCTGTATGGGTGCTGTCCGTGAGGAAAGCATATTAAAATGCGTGTCTTGTGACCCGATTAGTATTTTCTCCATTTCTTTTGCAATGTCCTTGTTGTAAGGACTCCAAAATACAAGCAATGACTGGAATTTCAGCGGGTTATCTGTTATGAAGATTTAGCAGCAAAAAGTGGGGTCATACCACAGCAAATTGAGGATGTGCGGCCCAATCGCCTAGCTCCAAGATTACACCCACAGACAGATTCACAATATGTAGAGATTGGAGGTAGCCACTAGGGCGCACACGAGCCAAAGAGCATAGTACATGCCCAACTGGGGCCACTTGTCCCCCGCTTGTATATTGTATTGATAGTCGTGCCAGGCTTGGGTGTGAAGTTAGGTCGGTGATCTGATCCTGACGCTCAAGCAGGCAGTAATTTGTCCCAACATAAGACATGTCTAGGCTCATCAGCCTGTTCTGGGAGCAAACGCTCATCAGCCTGTTCTGGGAGCAAACACAGCAAGCAGCAGCAGCAACAAGATTGGCCCCTTGGACAAAGCAGTCTGCGAGACAAATTCAAGGCAGCAGAGAGTGAGAACCGTGCAACCTGAGATCCCAAAAACTTTCCCCATTCGCAAGAGGTCATAAACCGGCAGCCTAAGGGCATTTGTGACGTGTTTACTGCTCACAACAGCCACAGCAATCAGCAGTTTACAAAAAACTTAGAAAGAGCTTATACACTTGATGCTAACTCCAAGGGTAAGAGACAAAGAGCTTCATAAAAGGGAAGACATGGTCATCAATATTCATCAAATGGTGAGCACGAATCGAGGTATTGAATGGTGGTTATTTACACCTAGCACGACAAAAGAAGCAAAAAACTGACCGGCTGTGCTGACCCGTGAAGCCTCGCCCGCAAGGGAGTCCGAAAGTGAGAGCGTCACATCTTGCCTAGATCCAGCCGTAGCTTGCAAAATAGAGTTCAACTGCAAACAGGCAGATGATGAAAAAGGGGGGAATTAATAGGCTGAAAGTCATGTTGATCACAGATCACATCCAGCTTACTGCAATGATGCTGACGTGGAATATAACAGGATTGCTGCTGAACACTGAGCACAAGCTCAAGTCAGGCTGGTGAAGAGCATGTGTGTAAAAGGAAACATACAACGCTTTTCCATCACCATCCACAGGAAAATTATGAGGATTTGTGAAGAGACACACATGTACGGTGTCGAGACACACATGCACATGAGCGCCACCAAGAAAGGCACTCACGTCAAAGCTGGTATATGGCCCGTCAGTCAAGCGAGATGGTCTCACAACGGTCCATGGCAAGCTGCTCTGCTTCAACAGCACCTCAGCGTCCCTCTTGAACTTTAGCACACCTGATGTTTAAAAAAGGTATACACAATCAAAAAAATAACAGCAAGAGAGTGTGATTTGTATGGGTGCAGTGAGCCATGAGCTAGCAAAAGTTTATATAATAGGTGTGTACCTGTCACCCCCCACGGATTTTGTATATATGAGGCCGTCCTGGAAGCAACTCGCAGATCTTGAGTACGGCCCCCCTCCTCCTAAGGAGGAGAGGAGCCGCCCTCGAAGTCTAACGTAGACAAATTGATGAGTCAAAAAGCATCAGAGCAACGTTGCACTACCAAAACCTGCACAAGTTGACATGCCACAAAGTGCCAAAACAGAGTATCCACAAAGAAGGTAGCAATCACATTCACTACTCTTCAAATTAGAAGTTCCAGGTATATTTAGTTCATCATTAGCTGTGGATTATCAATTGATGTATGAAATACCACGCACCAAAAAGGTTGAGGATGGCCCACGGTAACTCCTTCTGCCTTTCTACTCCTGCAACCACAGGGAGGAAGGGAAGAGAGATGAGGTATTGATGTGCATGAGTCAGGTCATGCATACAAACATGGAATAATTAGCACAAACACACCAGCTCAAATATAAGCATGCACGCATGCCAGGGAACTTCAGGGGGTTTGAAAACCTACGGTTCGCCCTCAGCTAGTTTTTTTTTTGTGCGGGTCGCCCTCAGTTGATTTTCTAAATAGTGAAGAAATGTGCGGCTGCGCCGCACATTACTTCACAAAATGTGCGGTTATACGAGGGTTGAAAATTTTTTGCCTGGGCTGCTGACGCAGCCCAGGCTTTGGGGAAGGGGTATTGAGACAAGGAAATCGGGTTTACATGCTTGGGAAAACTTCAAACATCCAATTCATTGTAACCATCAGCGCTCCTCCGCA
>Ga0307948_1004515_pt1 | contig 10278 bp, 9 predicted proteins | sample OrgLakmetagen280_FD_201824 | JGI IMG/M metagenome (GOLD analysis project Ga0307948, IMG submission 201824) | Saline water microbial communities from Organic Lake, Antarctica - #280 | ecosystem: Environmental > Aquatic > Non-marine Saline and Alkaline > Saline | place: Antarctica: Organic Lake...
GACCCCCCCTGCATCCCCCCCCCTCTCAACCCCCTCAGAATCGACTCATTTATATACAGGCCTGTGCACTTACGCCGTAAAGTTGGATTTTGGACCATAATTACGGTACCGACCGTGATTACCCCATACAGAACGGTCCAAATTACGGTCGGCCAAAATTGCGGTGTCAGAACGTACAAGACGGTGCCACCGTACAGTACGATTTGACCGTAATTTGGCCGTTTGGCTCCAATTTCAGCTCAAAATAAAATGTTAGATTATGAATAAAACACAAAATATTGACCAGAAATCACTGCGTCCGACTTGGGTTTCAACGCAAGCCACTGCTTGGCCCTTCCCCCGAGCTGATGCAGCCTCAACCCAGCCTCAGGGTCGTTTAGGGAAGCATTTTATGGCGTCAAAACATGAGGGGAGCATGCTGTAGGTGGAAATGGGAGGTGTTGGCAGAGAGGCCATTCTGAGGCCAAAATTGCACGGGCAGTGGCAGGCCCCGAGCTGGTGCAGCCCCAAACCAGCCTCAGGGTTGGTCAGGGAGGCATTGTGTGGCGTCAGCACATGAGAGGAGCACACCGTGGAGCAAAAATGGGAGGTTTTGGGGTGGAGAGGCTTTTCTGAGGCCATTCTTGCACTGGCAGTGCCAGCTTAGCACCGTACCGTACACCGTACAGTAAATTACCGTAATTACGGTGAATTACGGTCCTCCAAAATCGTAATTACGCCATAATTTTCAAAATTACGGTACGTACAGTAAAAAGCGTACCGTACCGTACACCGTACAGTGCACAGTCCTGCTTATGTACCAATCGGCAGCTCTAGATGTCAGGATTCCGAATATGTAATTAATATTTCAATTGACACGTGACGTTATGATATTTACACGCTTCTGACTCAGGGGTCCAAAGCACACCGGCAAAGGGCCCCCTTACAAATCTCAAAATTAATATAAAGATCGTTCTCCAAACTGAAAACGGAATTTTGGGTATTATGAAGTGATCGTGGAAAAATGGTGTGTTTTTTCAATCCTGCGGGGTTGTGCAAGTTTGGTAAAAATAACCCTTTTTGGGTCACTGCCAGTCATGAACAGTGAGAGGCACCCCGCGCCCCGCCCCCTGTCCCACAGCACAGGCAGCCTCAGCAGCAGCAGCAGCGGTCCCAGCCCCAGCCCTAGCACCGGTTGCTCCCCAGGGGGGATTATAGCAGAAAGCAAGCCGCAGCGACAGCCGATCAGCAGCTGGCATCGAACAGTACGAGTCAGCAAGCAAAAGCGGAACGGGCTGAGCTGCTGACGGAGGAGGCAGCCAACAAAAGACCGATTGGTAGGCCAGAGAAAGATTGCTACGGTCTCATACTTTGGTTGTGGTTTACCTCAGGGGTTTACCTCAGGGGCACAGCTGTTATGCACAGGGGGATTGGCACGCATGAGGGGGAAGCCGTATGGCAGGGGAAAGATGAGTGGGAGGAAGGCGCAGGGGTTGAAGAAGACCAATGCTTGCGCATGCAGAGCAAGTTAGAGCAACCCAGCAGCTAAAAGATGAGCAGGTGGGTCGGACGAGGTCACAAAGGCTGCTTGCACCCAAGCACCACCATTAGCACACACGAGTAGCAGCAGCAGCAGTGATAGTTGCTAGCAGAGGAAGAGGAAGCAACCCTCTTGGAAAGGGCGTGTAGTAGCAGAACTGAGCTTTTAAGTGCTGAACAGGGCTAAAGGCCCTGCGGGGTTGATGATGGAAGGGCAAAAATATACAATTTGGCGGTGCGGGAAGGTGCGGGGTTGTACTGAATATTTCTGAAATTTGGGGTGCGGGAGTATGAGAAGGTACGGTTTACTATTTTTCCCCAATTCACCACAAAAAATTGCCTACTGACGTCCACCCTGCCTCACCTGCTTGCTTTCTTGGAATAACCACTGATCGAGTTGCTGCCTAAGACGCGCAACCTTGGCTTTACGTAGCATGGCACCTTGCTGCAAGGCGTACATAAGAGCAGGGCGCTATAATGATTTTGTGATGCAAACTTGTTGCTAATGTGCTATTACACGGCATGATGAATGAATGCAATATGTGCTCTCTTAATCGACCCTGAACAACTTTGCCAGACTTTTTAAAACTAAGGAAAGCACTGAAGGCATGGCATCGTCTTGGCACCGCGTTTTCATGCTTATTTCCAAGCGCTGCTAGAAGACATATGCACACACAAGCATAGGCTCGTGCACATGAGTAGACAGACTCGTATCCACACCTGCCAAAGTTCGTAATTACAGGCTGCCAGTTCAGCCCAAATCTCATCCTTGATGGAGTCACCTTTTTGGCGTGCTGCTTCTAAGGCCTGTGCATTGGTCATCCAAGGAAGCACTTTCATGTAACAAGGACTGGACTTAAACTTGAAGTATCGTCGTCTGCGCTGTCGATCACGGCTCAAAGGCCTGCTTCTTTCCACGGTTGGGTCTTTGAGAGACAAACTTGTGGACGTTGTTATAAACATTGAATGAAAAGCATCCACTTTTGTTCTAGCAGCTATTAGCAACATTGCTTCACCTGTGCCTTTCACTCTCAGACCCCAGTGTTTACTTATGGACAAGAGGCAATGAGCAATGAAGAGAGCAGCGAGACAGTCGCAGCTCCTATCCTTTAAATCCATGAAAACTTTATTCGCAATAATTCAAGTTGTTAACCTACCCTTCGTAGGTGGTAGGCAGCAGAAGGCAAGCTGCTTTCCAGCCTGAGGGCCGTGCCAAGCAAATAGTTCCCCTTCAAGGAGGAGTGAAAGGATGGGGGCAAGGAGGTCTGCAGGCTGGTTAGTTATTAAGGTGTTGGTGCCTCAAGTTTCAACGCAATTGCCACCTATTGTATGATTAAGGCTCTCAAGTATGCTGTGTCCCTCATCCCTCACCCTATACTATGCTGGATGTGTTTTCACTAACTGCGCATTATTTCTCAATTCTTTTCCCACTCCAATCGCCACCTTCTGTAACTTCAACACAACAGAGGCAAAAAACCAAACTCTACTTATTTGCTTTGAAGGTGCAACCACTCACATACCACTTCATCATTGGAGCCAATCTAGCATCAAACTGAAGCTGACGTATTGAGTTATCATGCGCTCAGATTCAGTTGAGCCGCCCTGCATAGAGGTTGCTATCCAATGGCATGTTAATATGCATGTTAACCGACCACTTGATCTTACTCACTCCATCTTTTTGAAGCGATCTTTGTTCGTCACAAAAGATTTATTTAATTTTGTGATCTGGCTGGTCAGATGCAGCACAGGTGCTAGAAATTTAAGGCTCAAGCCGTGGCAGATGCAGTGTGCCCTCGCTCGCTACTTTTTCCCCCTGAGCTATTTCAAAGCCTGCATACCAGTACTGAGCTTTAAAAGAGGAATGGGGCGCACACAACCTAGCAGCATTTGAAAAGTGTTCGCATCCTTGGCCTTCGTCGCCCCCCCGTTGGAATGCCCACTTTCATTCCTGACTTACAGCGCGTGCGTTTGCTTCTTTTGTTGCTGAAACATGATCTATGTCGCCTGTCTACGTTTTGCACATTTTATTTGCATAGGTACACTCATTCTTCCAGACCACGCATATACCTCCCCCCTCACCTTCATTGAGTCCTTGTCCAATTCAACAGCACATTTTGCATCCTGACCCATTTTCTCCATGTCTCCTGCCAAACAGGTATGGATTGACCAGGAGCAGTTAGAAATATAAAATCACAAGGACAGCGTCCGTGACACGTGCCTTTAGACAAAAGCATATGTGGCCTTTAAATAGGTCCTTCTAAACTAGCCATCCGAACAAACAGAAGTGGCATTTGCTGATATATCATTTGTTCAAAGGTTTCCTTCTATACTACACTGCATTTACCACTCACTTTTGCTTGAATTGAGCTTGTTACTTGAGCCGCTTGGCTGAAGATCACACTGCTACAAATGCAACCATTGTCAGCACTCACCTGTCTTCTTATAGCAGAGGGCGCGGTTGCAATACAGCACTGAAAAGAGGGTGAGGAGGCGGCAGTTAGGTCTTCAGAAACCTTGCACACCTGACTGTGAGGAAATGCCGGTGTGAATTCTTACCGGGCAATGACGGGCAAACAAGGATTCCATTTGTGTATGCATCCTGTGAGAAGAATTGACAAGCAGAAAAGTGAGCGTGCTATGTGTGTGCCTGTATGTGCGTGCGTGCGAGTGTGCAAACGTGAACGCGAGTGTGCGTGGTGCATGCATGTGCATGTGCATGTGCATGTGTGTGCGTACAATCTTAAGCATCTTAGCAGACATGGTAACTTTGAGCTTGTTCTTAATTTGTGTAGTTTATGGGGAGTGTTTTCACTGCTTAGATTGTAACCCATGGCTTTTTAAAACAAATGCGGACAACCATGATATGCACCCGTCAATAGATTTGCTGCTTTTATCTCATGAAATCAAGCGCACCATAGCTGCATGGAACTTCTGCTTTGCAAAAAGGGTATTGCCTGTTGCCTTTAATCCTTCCGCCTCTTCTACTGCCTGTTTCCTACAAAAAAATAGAAATGATGTTTGTGATTGTGTGTGATGTGTGTGCACGCGCATGTGTGTGCGCATGTGTGTACGTAGGTTTTTGTATGCATGTCTGCATGTATGTGTGCATTGTGTATGTGTGTGCAGGCGTGTGTTTGTGTGCATGCTTAATGCACGTGTGTGCATGTACATGTGTGTATTTGTGAATGTGTGCGTGTGTATGTGCATGTACACATGCGCATAAACCTTAGACACCTCTTTGCAGCAGAGTCTTGCATTGCGTTAAACTGTGCAACCCTGCTTTTTAATCCACAAGAGGCAGCCTCAAACGGGTCTTGTCTGTATTTTTCCTCTTGAAGATTGCTGCTCTGTTTTGGAGGGCCCTCCCATCTGCTCTGAAGAGGCGGGCCCTCTCCAGGTAGAAGGCGTGATGTGAAAGAACCTATTCCTGTGAGCGTACATGTGTGTATGTGTACTTATGCATGTATTGTGCACGCTTGTGTGTGTACATGTGTGTGTGTGTTATGTGTGTGTGTGTTGTGTGTTGTGTGTGTTGTGTGTGTGTGTGTGAGTGTGTGTGTGTGTGTGTCTGTGTGTGTGTGTGTGTGTGTGTGTGTTGTGTGGTGTGTGTGTGTGTGTGTGTGCATGTGGTGTGTGTGTGTGTGAGTGTGTGTGTGTGTGTGTGTGTGTGTGTGTGTGTGTGTGTGTGTGTGTGTGTGATCTGATTCGTACATGCACGTATGCACGTACGGGTATACATATGTTTGCTTCCTGGACTTACTGCAAGGTCTTGCAACTGCCTTTGCATGCGAAGATTCGGGATTTAGATTAATTTGTTCTGTTCATTTTGTTAAAAATGAAAATCCCCGCGCTTCCCGAGAAAGGGAAGGTTGCAATGGACGTGGGAGCATGGATGGTAAGTGACACAGAGTCTCAGGAGGCACGATTCATGTAATTGCACCGTTTGTGCATGCGTTCATGTTTGTGCGCCCTTGCAGATGAACGTCTCCTCCTCAGTATTAATTGGTGAGTGCCTGTGCATTGGAACTCAGCTGCTTAGGGCTCCAAGGCGCTCGCAATGATTCTCTGCCCATTGCCTGCCCATGAAATCATGTTGCATTAGGGTTTATAAGTGCACAGGAATTGGCATTTCATGTTGGGGGTGAGGCGCTTGGGGGTAAGGCGCAAGCTTGCATGCTTGCAGCGGCTTATTTTGAACTGCACTCTCAACAAACGCTTCCCTCTCAGCCCAAACCTGCAATTCATGCTGCGCATTTTGTGGCAAACCTTTCTCAGAGTGTTACAAGGTTTACAAGGTTTACAAAGAAAGGCATTGCCTTCAGTCAAGAAGTGCGACTGCTAGCCTGGTCCTCAGAGTGTTAGCAAGGGCCTGCTTCGCTATAGCAGGGTATATTAAAGCTCTTGGAAACGTGTGCACTACTTCCTGCCTTATATATTAAGCCCCTCTGCACCTGTTGCAGTCTTTGTGAACAAGATTTTGATGGATCCCTCGCGCGGCTTTGGCTTTGTGTTTGCTACAAGCCTGTGCTCCCTCCATTTCTTTGCGTCTGGGGCATTTGTGAGGATGAGCGAGGCCCTGGGCTACGGGGAGTCTAAGGGCATGCCCATGAAAGGTAAATGCCGTTGCAAAGGAAGCAGCTGGGCGGTTCCGCCCTGAGCTCAGCAATGGCCTTTTTTGCATGGTCTGTGCGTGGCCTATACCTTCTCCCCTTCTCTTGATTTTGAAATACCGTGATTACAAGTCTGTTCCCTGAGAAGCACAGCAACACTTATCTTGCACACACAATGGCAACTGGAACAAACAATCCTTTTACTTATCTCCTTATTGCACAGACACCTTGCTCTTCTCGATAGTTGCGGGCACTTCCATTGCCTCCCTCAACTTGTCACTCCTCACCAATTCTGTGGGCTTCTACCAGGTCAGTGTCACGGCCTAGGTGCCGGGTTGATTGGCTAAAACTTCCCACGTTCCATGCATGTCAGACAACCCAGGCCCCCCGTGCTGCAGCATGCACAAAGCTGCTGTGCCTTTCTGCCCAACTGGCCAGGACGAGGAACGTGCTCAATGGGCTGCCCTCATCTTAAAACCTTGCCACTCACATCGCACGCAACCCACCAGCCTGTGTTGGACTCTGACCCGTGCCAAGCTTGCCTTGAATAGTAGAGAGTCAAACAATGTAAAGCAAAACGCAAGCTTGCCTGAAACCAGCTCTCCAATCATGTAATCAACCTTCAGATATCCAAGTTGATGATCATCCCTTTCGTGTGCTTCGTGGAAGCTTTCTGGCTGAAGCGCAAATTCACCCTCCCCATTGTTGCGTCAGTGCTGGTGGTCATCGGAGGCGTGGCTGTTGTGTAAGTGGTGTTATTTTCCAGTCCATGAGTGAGTACAGTGTAGCGTGTGTGTGTGTGTGTGTGTGTCATGATGGCAATTGCACATGTGAGTTTACTGCATAAACATGCGCCTGTGCCTTCTAAAAGCTCGCGCAAGTGACCCTGCATCACTGTCTGTCACAGGCACAAATATGCCGATGTCAATATACAACATTGGGTTTAACCTCTTTTGATTTTGATATTATCAACTTACTCAGCAACGCTTTGGCTCTCAAACCCAGTTACTGTCCCCAAAGCTCCAGACGCACAACTTCACAACAAAATGGGATGATCATCATGGATTTCGAAAATTCCAATGCTCGCTTCGCCTTGATATTCTTAGTGGTTATACCTTGCGCATGGCGTAACCTGACGCGTGATTAAAGCCAACACCTCCTGACCAGTACTCTTGCTCGTTTTCTGCACACAGGACCGTGACTGACATGTCCATCAACCCTCTCGGTCTGGCCGTAGCCGCCGTGTCCGTGGTGACGAGTGGTACGCAACAGATCATGTGCGGCGTGGTGCAGCGGAAGCATAGCCTGACTTCAAACCAGCTCCTGTCAAACACGGCGCCAATCCAGGTGAGTTGACGTTGACAGCGAACAGGGTGCAACCTGGGTACTGGATAGGGAAAGTGCCAGTGTCCAAGTGCCAGTGTCCAGGTGCTGTGCCAGTTGCACTTGGACAGCACACTTGGTTGCAGCGCACTTGATGTATGATGCCCCAATGGCGTGTACCTCCCCCAATGTGAACCATCTTGCTCCCCCTGGATTGCGTTGATCTCCAAGCACATACCACACACTTGCAGGGCACGATGCTGCTGCTTACTGGACCCTTCATTGACAAGCTCGTCAGCCGCATGTGGATCCTGGACTATAACTTCACTGTGCAAGGCGTGCAGTGCCTCGCCCTCTCTTGCGCTGTGGCTGTCCTCGTCAACATCAGCCAGTTTATGTGCCTGGGCCGCTTCTCTGCAATCTCTTTCCAGGTGCGTTTATACGTTTTGAAATGCTGCTTCACATTGTTGTGTTCGTGATGCTTGACTTGAGGCTCGAGTCCTTCCTTTGTTTGTGGCAACACGATATTACTTGCAAAACCCAAAAAAAGCTGTAGGTTGGCAATTGACAATAATTTGACATAATCACGACTACCTCAGACTACCTACTAAATTTAGTGCTGGCCATCCTGCTATCCTTCACAGCCTTCATACATCATATATCATATACCATATGCACAACAAGCGTTACATTGTGGCCCCGATCCATGCCCTGAAGTTCAAATCGATTTGCAAATTTCCAAACTTCACCACAGGTTCTGGGGCATGCCAAGACTGTGCTTGTGTTGCTTCTGGGCTGGGTGTACCTGAATGACAGCATGAGCGTGAGGAAGCTGGGTGGCATGGTGATGGCTGTGATGGGCATGGTGATGTACGGTTACTTCACAAGTGTGCAGCAGGTAATTCAGGCAAGCGTGTGTGTATTGTCTTCTGCAGTGTAATCAGGCACATGCGTGATGGCGTGATGGATACGGCTACTTCACACCATTTTACAGCAGGTGAGGTCGGCATACGAGTCATGGTTAACTTAGCAGTGTGCAGCAGCTTAGGGAGCCTACATGCAGTTTGTGTTCCATCGGTGCACAGCAGTGTAGCATGTGCATAACGGTGGACATTAGTGTATTGGTGCGGAGTAGCATGCGCCTAATGGTGTACATTAGTGTATCGGTGATCAGTAATCAGGCAACTTGTGCCTGTTTGCCAGGATAAGGTATTCAGGGAGCAGCTTCCCGACAGTTTCCACGGTGAGATGCTTATTACAAGACTTGCAGGAGGAGAACGGTTTTTTCATATTGCGAAGGTTTATTGGCAAAGTACTGCGAAGGTTTTTTGGCAAAATACTGTGCAAAATCAAAGCTCATTGTTGACAAGATACGTGCCCCTCAGCTCACTTGTATTGCAGAGGTGCAGATGGCAATTTTGTTTCAATCATCGTCACAATATTTGCAAGGCCCTTTGCCTGCAATTTTCTTTCAATCTTCAACACAGTTTCTACAAATCCCTTTGCACTGCCTCTCACTGTTTCCCATTCCTACAAGCTGAGACATGCACGCAAGCAATCTTCCCCCCATCATCTTTAAAGTTAACTAATGTAAGAATGTAAGTGTCTGGATAAAATCCTCCTTTATGCATACTCATCTCAATGCTGACCAAAATGGCCATTCCTTACAACTGATGCTTATCTACTCTTTGTGCGTTGCTTGCCACGCGTAGCGTGCTGTGCCAAAGCCTGAACCTCAATACAAGAGGATTCCAAGCCCGGGTGGCCAGGACCAGGAGCATGGCGGGTCCAAACCGTAAGCCACTGATGTTGTTCAGCTGGCCACCTTGTGCCAGCTGGGAAAGCAAAGTTCACCGGAGGGGGGTGCTTTGCTCTCTCACGCAGTCTGCTTTTGGTAGACCCAGGCTTGCATAAAGTGGTGCTATCAACCACCATTGCTCAGACGTAGGTAGAACTAAAAGAAGAAGAAGCTTACCAAAAGGGGGCGCTGTTACCGACAACCATCTTTAGAATGTGTGTCCCCTTATCTTTTGTCATCAGCTGATGTAGGCTCCCTGCCGTGTTGCTTGTGTTTATGATGACATGAGCAGTGCTAGTTTGCCACCATAAAAGGATCAGAAATGCAGGTTTTGTGCGGTTATTCAAGATGAAAAGCACTCTCATGAGCAATGTCTGGATAATCCCAGATTAAGTCATACTGTTATGAATGGTGGTGTGGACATACTTTGGAATAAAGGAATGCTGCCCTGTGCCAGTTGTGCAAAAGTGTAGTGCGCGCGTCTTTAATCTGGTGATCTTTCAATCTATTCCATGAAGCGACTTCCATTGTAATGTTGCGGGTGAGGAGGGTTCTTGGGTGCTTTCGATAAGACTAGTGTAACCATTCTTTTATTTCCACTCCTACGTCATGATGCCATTCATCTGTTTGGACACTGTCGAGCAACTTTGCGTAACACGGTCTAAATAGTCTACCTGGGCTTTCGATGGCACACTAAGGTTACAAGGTTACCAAAACAATCCTGAGCTTTACTTACACATCTCGACTGCATGGTTATTTTGCTCTTTCATTCTCCGGAGAAAGAGGAATGAGCAGGTCAATCATGACACTCCCTCCACTAAGTAAGGAAAAAAAGCTCGACTACAAACTGACTCCTGATGGATGTTGGTAACTGTGCTTTTAAAAAAGAAAATTAAAAAAATAGAGCCACTGTACTCGTTGCAGTGGCTCTCTCAATTTTTGTCGGGTCTGGCGACCTGTGTTGGTTATGCATGGTTATCAGGAGATCAGCCTCGCCGTCTCCTCTTCACGTGTCCCTCGCGAGGGGTG
>Ga0307948_1004516_pt1:0-7500 | contig 10278 bp, 8 predicted proteins | sample OrgLakmetagen280_FD_201824 | JGI IMG/M metagenome (GOLD analysis project Ga0307948, IMG submission 201824) | Saline water microbial communities from Organic Lake, Antarctica - #280 | ecosystem: Environmental > Aquatic > Non-marine Saline and Alkaline > Saline | place: Antarctica: Organic...
ACGTGCATGGTTCCATACAGTATGCAAACTTGTGTCACAGGGTATGTGGGTGCGTGCATGGTTCCATACAGTATGCAAACTTGTGACACAGGGAATGTGGGTGCGTGCATGGTTCCATACAGTATGCAAACGTGTGTCACAGGGTATGTGGGTGCGTGCATAATTCAGGCTAGGTCACCTGATTTGGCTCAAGGTCGATGGCGTCTGACTTAATCTCTGCGAACGTCGGCGAGCTGGTGTCCAGGATGCGCACGCTGTTGCTGCCCCCAAGGGCGATGCGGCCAAAGGTGGGGGAATAGGCTGCAGAGCAGCACACGTCAAGCAACTGCAGCAGCACGAGCGCAAACACAGAGGCAAAGGGCTTTACTTTATGCGACCAAAGGTGGGGGAGCAGGCCGCAGAGCAGCATACATCAAGCAGCTGCAGAAGCATGTGCCCAGTGCACACCACAGGCGAAAAGCTGAGGTTTGCAAGGCTAAAGGTGAGGAACCAGGCCACATAAGAGCACACATCAAGCAGTTGCAGAAGCACGTGTACACCACACGTGGAGGGCTTAGGTTTACAAAGACAAAGGTGAGGAGCCAGGCCACATTAGAGCACCATGGAAGGATTAAAAGCCTGCATCTACATACACACAGGCAAGGAGCTATGGTTGCTGCAGTTGAAGCTAGGGGGATAGGCTACATGAGAGCAAAAGAGCATCAATGAACCAGCAACAGTAGCCAGCATCTACTCACATGTTGGATTCAAGGTAATGCATGCAAAGGTGTGTGTGTGTGTGTTTGCCACTCAGCAGTACAGTAGAGCACACAATGCAGCTGGAACAAATACACGTACACACACACGCACACACACACACATACACACACACACACACAAGGCAGCGGCCAGCTGCAGCAAGCAGCTCTCAAAATCGAATATGCATGCTCTTGTACATAACACACCAAGACAAGTAGGGTGTGATCCTGCAGATCACAAAGAATGGGGCGGAGCCTGCGCTGCAACCTGCATTGAAGTTGTACCTAATGTAGTGAGAGTGATTTAGGGGGGGCTGCACACCCTCTGCACCCCACTGCTCCTGTTCAACCATTTCTGAGATGGCAGCGTGGTCTTTGCAATGAAGAGCGGCATTGAAATGAGTTGACAATTCAGGGGGGGCTGCGCCCCCCTTGCACCCCCCCGCTCTTGCGTTTGCACAGTCCCTGTCATACCATACCGTGTCTGTAGCTGTTTGCTTGCCAGTGGTGTGTAGGACCTCCGATATATACCTCAACAGCTGTGTGTCATGTGAGCGAGCAATTCAGGGGTGCAATCCTTCTGAACTGCTCCTCTGAAAGCCTGAGCTCCATACGGTTGTTCAAAGCCACCAACTCTGTCTGGGCTGCTGCTTCCTGTGCCTGCTGAGTGGCATTGCCAGGTTGAGACTGTTGCTCTAAATGCTGTGCCAAGTGCTGGACGCGGGTCCTCTCCCGGGCCGCTTGCCTGTCCTCCTGAGTGCTGTGGAGCTGCTGCCGTCTCTGCTCTGCGCTGTTAGTGTGTTGGGATCAGTCGGCCTTCTACCACACTCAATGACACCACTACTGAGAAGAAAGGCTACCACACTCAATGACACCACTACTGAGAAGAAGGGCTAAGAATATGATGGGAAGCATCCTAAATATATGATAAAAACACGCAATTGAATCCCGGGGGGAACAGTGACACGCGACCCCTTGGAGTCACGAGTGGAGGGGGGTTTGACCGGGGCGATCCGGAATCAGCGCAAAATTAGCTTATATTTTATACAATTTTCACACTCTGAGGTGGCCTGGGAGGCTCAAAGCTCTATTCTTCCAGTCATACTTGACATGAACATAAGGGGGACTACGCCCAGGGGGGCTCCGCCCCAAAAAGTTTGCTTCTGGCATTAAGCTTGTACACCTTGGCCTTGGGATAAAACTTGTGAACATTTAAAGTGGATTGTGGGTGTCGAGCGAACCTTGGCACTAGGGAATCCTTTGAGAGGATGTGTTGGGCGTGCAGATTGCATGGCTTCCAATGAGCTTTGCTTGAATGTTACACACCACACTGACAGCAAGGCAGGCGCATGTTGAAGCTAACGTTTTATGAATAACTCACGACAAAGTTTCGAAGAACAATAAGAGGCGGACCTCCTGACTATAGGTCTCCCCTGCAAAAACGCGCTGAGTGTGCAGAGAAAAGGGACGACACTGAGCCTGCCTTAAACCCAATGTTCACCAACCAAACTGAGAGCTAGGCAGGCGTACCTTTAAACTAAATATCGTCTGCAAAAATGCGCTGAGTGTGCAGAGGAAAGGGACGACACTGAGCCTGTCTTAAACCCAATGTTCACCAACCAAACTGAAGGCGAGGCAGGCGCACCTTTGCGCTGTAGACCTCCTCTGTGAATTCGTGGCTGAGGGTGGACACCACGACTACCTGGCCATTCCTGTAAGAAAACAATTGTCATTGTCAAAAGGTAGGGTTGGCGAGAGCCATATATATACGGTGTATATACGGTAATTTAGGCAGGGAAATCACCAAATATATGGTCATATATGGTGTATATGCACGGTTCTGGCAAACCTAGCCAAAAGGGTGCTTGTGCTCAAGTGTGCTCGAGATAGGGAACGGCGAACGCTCAGCACACGCCTGCACGGTGCAGAAGGATTTCTCATAAGTACAACAAATTTGTGCGGATAGGACAATAACTGGTTGGCTGCATGTTCACAGTTCAAAACAGAGCCCCAAAGGTGAACAACCTCATACGCGTGAATGTAAATACAACGGCCCTTGCCCACTCCCGCGTATTCGTGTAAACGTAATATGACTAAATCAGTCCTTTCATGACATGCTTTATACTGCAGGTGTGGTGTGCCATGTTTAACAAAGGATATACAGCTAGGTAATAGTATGCTGCCTGCTGTTGCACCAACTCTGGCACCAAAGGACCTCTCTGACTGGGCCTTTTTTGTCTGCTGGTAAAGGAGTTTTACGGTACCAAAGTGGCTTACTTTCCTTAACTTCATGTGGGGAGTGGTTTTTACTGTCTGCGTTGATTTCTTTTCTTTTCTTTTCTTTTCTGGCACCAAAAGGCCGATTGTACTTACACATGTTGAGCAACAAAGCCTTATGCATAGGGTAGGTCAGAACCGCATATATACACTGTATATGACCGTATATTTGGTGATTTCTCTGCCAATAATATAAAGTATCTACACTGTACATATATGGTTCTGGCCAACCCTAATTATATTATGCATGGTGAGCAATGAAGCCCTCCTTATGCATGTGCCCCACCTGATGCTGATTCTGACACTTTCTGATTTCACTGCAGATTCCGACACTTCTGCAGCACAAACTGGTCCATTCATCCCAAATGGCACAAATACAACCACACCCACCCACACTCATACAATGGCATGAACCTGATCCCCGCCAGTAGCAGCCATAGCCTTAACCACATTCCATTTCCTATGCTGCCATTGGTCTCATGGGTGGTTGCTGGTGGCGGAGCACAGACACACACACACACACACACACAAACACACACACACATACACACACACACACATACACACACAAACACACACGCACACACACAAGCGCACAGCAGCCTGTACCTGAACGCCACCAAAATGTATCCATCCCCAAACCACAGGTGGGTCTCGATGCTCCCATGGGCCTCATGGAAAGCTAGATCAATGGCCTTCTCCTCCGTCCCTCCATTAAGATACTCCATGATGTACACGCTTCTACCGTTGAGGTTGACGGAGTAGCTTGTATCCTGTCCAGGATTGCACAGGCAAAAACACAGGAGTCACCCAGGCAATAGCATGGGATTTGCACAGGGACCGCAAAGGCGAGAACACAGGAATCGCACAGGCAAGAGCACAGGAATCACACAGGCAAGAGCACAGGAATCACACAGGCAAGAGCACATGAATCACACAGGCAAGAGCACAGGAATCGCCCAGGCAAGAGCACAGGAATTACACAGGCAAATGCACAGGAATTGCACAGGCAAGAGCACAGGAATCACGCCTGCAAGTGCACAGAAATCACACAGGCAAGAACACAGGGACGCACAGGCAAGAACACAGGGGCAAAGATGAAGGTTCAGGTTCACAAAAGCAACAGCGTCCTAGATACGCTGCTGAAGGATGGATTATAAAGCGTGTGTAGCAAGGAATAACACCAAAAAGCAGGCTGGTTAAGTGATGAGCGTAGCCCCCCATCCCTGAGGGGGAATCCATAATGTGTTGCTCTTCACCTCCCCTCTTCTTGATTTTTGTTTAGCGGACGCTATCTCCCAATACCAAAATGCTTGGTAAGTGATGAAGGATGTGCGTCAATTGCATGTGCACACACAAACTGACACTAGAGATCTGGATGTCGGCACCCATGAATTGGCAAGTAATGCCTCAATTCGTGCAACCAAACAGTTTGTGTACCTGTTCATCAAATTCACACATTTTCTGAACATCCTCAGCGTTAATACCTTTGCAACTGCAAATTAGCGGAAAAAGTCTTCCTAAATCACATTAAATGCACATATACTTTTGTCTCAGCACCCACGCTTGCAGGTCCAAGCATTCAAACTTGCTGTTCCATTTGAACATTTAAGATATTTCCGTTGCCTTTCAGGCAAGCAACAGACAGCCTTCCCAGCCCAAGGCAAAACCACACAAATGCAAGTCAGAGTACAATAAATCCGCTTGCTTACCTGAGCTTTGGAGACCTTAAAATACACACATGTGCAAGTCAGAGTACAATACATCCGCTTGCTTACCTGAGCTTTGGAGACCTTGCCGTCGCCCTTCAGGTTGGCGATCCGAAGCTCTGTAGGGTTTTGCTTCAGGGCAAAGCCCTTAACTGTCTCTCCAGTAGCAGCAGAGGTGACAGAGACCTGCGCAGATCAAGCAGAGGGGTAAGTCAGACGATGGTGCTGGTGCCGCACTAGCAATGCTTTTCCCTGCGCCCTGGTGGCGGCAGAGGTGGTCAAGAACTGTGCAGAGCAAGCAGGATGCGAGGTTAGATGAGGGTAAACATACGTGCACCTGTGAGGCTTGGCATCTTATTTTGATCTGGGACAAGATAATCGCATTGGAATGCTCACACCCTCATCCTTGACAGCGCACTACGGCCTGTAAGAAACACAGGTTGTTTGTTTAAAATTATCTTGACCAGGGACAAGACAGAAGCAGGCTTTTTTCCAAGCTTCCGCTCAGATGCCCACCAGAGGCATATATAGCGATGTGACCTTACCTTACCTTACCAAGACAGAAGCAGTTGAAGAGCTAATATGTCAGGTCTGATTGAACAGCATACAGAGAGGCCAAGAGTAATTACAAGGGACAATTAAACGCAGGGTCCTGCACACTTTTGTCACGTGCACACTATTCGTGATATATGGTCATACAATACGTAAAAAATCTACCTGCCGCATGACCACCGTACAGAGTAAAGAGTGGTTTTGGTCAACCCAACTCTAACAACCTACTATCAGGTCCGACCCTGCCATGGGCAGCATGTCATCTTTGGTCCAACCCAATCCACCCACCATAACATTGAGGTCTGATTATTAGGTAATGACTCTTAATTACCATGAGGTCCGACCCTGCCATGGGCAGCATGTCATCTTTGGTCCAACCCAATCCACCCACCATAACATTGAGGTCTGATTAATAGGTAATGACTCTTAATTTACCATGAGGTCCGACCCTGCCATGGCCAGCATGTCATCTTTTGTCCAACCCAATCCACCCACCATAACATTCAAGTTTGATTAATAGGTAATGACTCTTAACTTACCATGAGGTCCGACCCTGCCATGGCCAGCATGTCATCTTTTGTCCAACCCAATCCACCCACCACAAACACTGAGGTCTGACTTATAAGTAACGACTCTTAACTTACCATAAGGTCAGACCCTGCCATGGCCAGCATGTCATCTTTGGTCCATGCAGCACACACAATCTTGCTGACGTGCTTGCCAACGTAAGGAGTCTTCTTACGCTCCTGGCTGCAAACGTGCACATGCATGAGATACACGAGTTTCAGTAGCAGAACAAGTGAGTGGCTGTGCTTCCTTCAGTTGCAGCACGTGCAGTTTTTGCCAACGTAAGGGGTCTTCTTACGCTCCTGGCTGCAAACGTGCACATGCATGAGATACACGAGTTTCAGTAGCAGAGCAAGTGAGTGCCTGTGCTTCCTTCAGTTGCAGCACGTGCAGTTTTTGCCCACGTTAGGAGTCTTCTTACGCTCCTGGCTGCAAACGTTTACATGCATGAGATACACGAGTTTCAGTAGCAGAACAAGTGAGTGCCTGTGCTTCCTTCAGTTGCAGCACGTGCAGTTTTTGCCAACGTAAGGGGTCTACTTACGCCCCTGGCTGCAAACGTGCACATGCATGAGATAAACGAGCTTCAGTAGCAGAACAAGTGAGTGCCTGTACTTCCTTCAGTTGCAGCACGTGCAGTTTTTGCCCACGATAGGAGTCTTCTTACGCTCCTGGCTGCGAACGGAGGAGATACATGGGCTTCACTATCAGAACAAGTGGGTGCCTGCGCTATCCTCAATTGCAGCACATGTAATGCTTGCCCACATCAGGGGTCATTTACGCCTAAGGCTGAATATTACAGAAAGAAGAGGGGGCAGTTCTCTGACGTGCTCACCCATGTTTGCTTATCTTTTAATGTCTGTAACTTATTTTGCCAGTGCTCTTGGTGAGCACTGGCTTGCCAGATTCCCTACACGCACACTGCTTTTTTGAAGTAAACTCATTCACAGTTGGTAGATCGGCAAATGCCCTTGGAAAAAGGAATTTGCTTACCTTGGACTTAGACCAGGCCCACGTGGTGTACGTTTCAGCTATATTTTTTAAACTTTTTTGTTCAACGCTCACCACTTGTAGATCAGCTGGTTGCCCATAACCGTCCCCATGGCAAGGTACCTGCCTGCCTTGGACAGGACATGCTGATTATTTGCATGCAGGCTGTTCTAATTGGACGCTCACCAGTTGTAGATGAGCAGGTTGCCCTTGGCTGTCCCCATGGCAAGGTACCTGCCTGCCTTGGACAGGACATGCTGATTATTTGCACGCAGGCTGTTCTAATTGGACGCTCACCAGTTGTAGATCAGCAGGTTGCCCTTGGCTGTCCCCATGGCGAGGTACCTGCCTGCCTTGGACAGGACATGCTGAATATTTGCACGCAGGCTGTTCTAATCGGACGCTCACCAGTTGTAGATCAGCAGGTTGCCCTTGGCTGTCCCCATGGCGAGGTATTTGCCCGTCTTGGACCAGGCCAACGTGGTGAACACCTGCGTCTTGAAGTCTGTCTCGATTTTCTTCACCTCCTTGTTCAGTGGCGACCAAATCATGACGATGGTGTTGCCATTCGGGATAATGGCCAGCTGCTCGCCGTCGGGGTCCCACTGCAAACGAGTTTTGCAGGTAGCAGCTAGTTACAGCATTGTATAGTGTATACAGTATAATTG
>Ga0307948_1004521_pt1 | contig 10268 bp, 9 predicted proteins | sample OrgLakmetagen280_FD_201824 | JGI IMG/M metagenome (GOLD analysis project Ga0307948, IMG submission 201824) | Saline water microbial communities from Organic Lake, Antarctica - #280 | ecosystem: Environmental > Aquatic > Non-marine Saline and Alkaline > Saline | place: Antarctica: Organic Lake...
ATTGCACCCGTCGGGAAGTTTTAGCGCGGGAAGGGTAGTTGCAGTATTAAACTGTAAACTGGAATAATTGTATTTTTGGAGGGGCGGTAGCTGAGGCAGTTGCACATTTCGACCATAAATACTTACTGTTTCCGGGGGGGCGGTGGACCCGTTGACGTACGGTATTATAAAAGATGAATTATATATCATAAACAATTCGAATCGCTATGTTTATCCCGTACCTCACCCATGCGGACCAGCACATTTGCTTAACCACACTTGCAGCAGGCCTCAGTTCAACAAGAAGTATTGCGTGGTCAACTGTCAACGTTTTCGTTCTTTCTCATGCAGACCAGCGCGCTCGCAGAGGCCATGCTTGCAGCAGGGCTTGACCCTGACGCCACTACAGGCCCCATTGAGGAGGAGTTTGCTGCCATGCAGCTCCCCTGGGAGCAGGAGGAGGAAGGGGGCGGTGATGGTGGCGGTGGTAGTGGGTGCTAAGAGTGTAGCTGGACATCTAGTTAATTAGCAGCACGCAGACCCCTCATGTGAACAGGAAGAGGAAAGGGCCAATGGTGATGGCGGCAGCGGGAGATGTAATGTATTTCGTTGCCGTAAACAAAATAATTGTGTTTAGTTTGCTTCAATTGCTGGGACGTTTGACTTGGCTAGCATGTCGGATATTACAATGGTTACAATGGGGGTAAACCTTCAGCCAGGTTGTTTGGCTGATCGGCTGCTGACTGGTCTCGGCCAGCCACAAATAAATCCATAAGCGCAGAGAAAAAGGGCTAGTGTTCTGCTGAGAAAGAAAATCATGATCAAGTTAATTGTTGACCTGTTGCAGCAAAATGGGTTGGGCTGCTCAAAAAAAGGTGTAAAGGCTAGCATGTTGGTATTAGCCAGCTGCGTGCCCCCTGGCACATTGTCAGCAGTTGTGCAAAGTATACAAACACACCTAGGGTATACGCCTGGTCCTGGGATCCTGCCTCCTGTGGAATTAAGAACGCGGACTTCCTGCAGAGAGAAATCATCAAGAGGGTGTTTGCAGTGGAAGAGGGAACCTACAACACAGCTCCAGCCGTAATTGACTACGCAACGAGTCTCAAGAGATGGGGATACTTCATTTTGAGGAACTCAAATCTTTCACCCAGACTTCCCCCTCCATAGCAATGCCAAATTACACAAATGCACCTCACAACACCTAATAAAGAATCCACATCCCAAACTTCCCATCTACAACCTCCTAATAACGCACCCAATGATATTCACCCCATCCTCCACCTCCACACATCAGAAAACAAGCCGGCGAACAAAACCATGATGGAGGAGCTAAGTATTATCAATGCAAATGTGAGAGGGCTGCACGACGTCCAAAAAGCTATCTGTCTACACAAACCAGACATCTTGCTTCTCACAGATACAAAGTTTAACAACTTAAGTAATAGGGACTGGCTGGTGAAAAGACCTCCAAATTTTAAGTGGTATGGTGACAAGCTCCCTCACCTAATGGCCAGGGACTTCTCACCGGTATCAAGAAGGAAGTGGCTTTAACAACTCAAGCCGAAATACTGAGTAATGCTGAAGAAAACAGCAGGGTCATCGCCATCAAAATGTGCACATCCAACATCCCAATACTTCTTATAGCATATTGGCCACCAGAAGCGAGCCTCAAGGTCTAGATGCCCGAGCTCGAATACAAGATAAAATTTCATATGAGATCTGAGCAACCCTGCCTCCACCTCCTTATTGGAGATATGAATGCCACCTACCACACAAAAGACAGGAGCAGGGAAACGGTGTAGAAAGCAGATAAAATGTACAGATCATTTCCGGAGCAACTATCCCTGGCACCCCTCCGGCAACCAAATCCCCCTGCTGTCAAGGCCTTGGACACACACAATGTGTACCTCATACAGCAGCACAGGAAACAACCGCTACACACAGGGAAGAATTGATGGCATACTCTTACCTACGATACTTGCCAAGAAATGCACGGAAAGCATGGGTGGCATAGCGACCACCTTCCCCTTCTTGGTAACATACCGGTATCTGATCTAGGGTTACACATCCAGAAAAGAAGAGGAAAAACTACACAGGCAGTGAAAACCACTCCCCAAATTAATAAAGGAAAAGGAGCCACTTTGGTACCAAACCAGACTATTGATGAAAGGGAGGTAAATATAGAACCAAAACGGTTGACCTGAAAAGGCCCATTTTCGAAGAAGACCAAAGATCATTCCAACGCTCCATCAAGAATGACCCCGCAAACCTAGTTTGTCACCTCCATACTTCTGCATTGGCTTCACTTACACCTTACACCCATTCACTTAGAGGCAGTGAAGTTCTACGGGTATTAGAAAAGGAGGGTGCACGGGACACAAAACGGCTTGAATACATACGGGGCCTGCCAGCGAAGGAGGTAGTAGAGCAACAAGCAGAAGCGGTGACAGACCTGCTCCAATGCTGCCTAAACTTGACCTCTTTACTTGCGCAACACAGACTGCTGTCAAAAATATAAATGCGTCAAAACAGACGAGATGCCAAAAAACGCTTGACGCTCTCAAATATGGTTATGGATGTCAGATGCATCATTCTACACCTAGCCAACCCAATCGATGGTTAGTGCAAACAATATAGAGGATTTGATTTCTCAAAACCAATCACACCCAAACCTCTGCAAAATGGCAGCCTCTATTAAACCCAAAGCTTCACACCTTTGAAGAAACCTTGACTAAACAAATCCATGCATTAAATTTCAACCATTATAGAGAAATGAAGCATGCAAACGACAGCAACAACTTCTCAGCATACAACCCAAGCGCGCACATGCTGATTTCTTTGGAAAAAGGAACTCCCAGAGAGCTGGACTTCAGGCCCTCAACGACGCTGTCACAGACAGCCCACAAAAGTGGCAAGTATTATAATCACATACATTACCCCAGCGCTATCAACTGTCAGTCTCAGAAAAGGGAAGCACCTGCCCACAGAAGCACCACGGCACTACCCGTGGGATCAAGGACGAAGCATAGACGAGTTTAGAAACACCTGTGACCATAGCAGGAAGTGAAGTCCTAATAAAACGCGTGTGGCTCCATGACTCAATTCTAGACAAATGCGGATTCCAAGAATGCTTAAGCTCATTAAAACATATAAAACTTCGGGACCTGACTCCATAGTAAATGAGGTCCTAAAAATTCTTCCTTTTGATGTGTGCAACACCATCCACATGCTTTTCAATGTCATGTGGGTAACAGGGATCACACCCAAATCCTGGAAAGTGAGTGACACGGTGCTCATCGACAAAAACACAAAAACAAAGGATCAGAAACAGACATACATCCGTACAGGCCAGTGGGACTGGCCAACACCTGACCCTCCAACCCTACAAGCCGTGGACACACACCTTGTACAAGCTATGGACACACATGATCACTAATCACTAGCACTGTATGATTGCTGAGTGCAATTCAATGATAAGTACCGGACAAGCAGGCTTCCCAAGGCAATAAGACTGCATTCATCAAATACGGCCCTGGAAGATGCCAAGCTCTCCAAGCAAGACATATCTACGCTCTTAGTAGACTTCACTTTGGCATTTAACACAACAGACCATGACAAACTGCTAAGGATCATGTATGACCTGGGGCCCCCAAAAGATGTCATAGATGTGGTATGAGATCTCTTCATGGGAGCCCGTACAAAAAAAAAGACTACCCTCAGGAGAACACACAGATTCCATTCCGGTCGAAAGAGGAACCATACAAGGAAACACCCGTTCCCCTCTTCTTTTTCTGATCTATATGGAGCCACTTCTACGGTGCCTACATGTAGGGGGCGGAGGATATGAGCATGGATGTAAAAAGGACATACAACCCCAAACACATCAAGAGCGCCTAGCCAATTAAATTAGCAGCGGAGCCTTTGCTACGACCTCATCTGTCTCTGCACCGAAGTAGCAGATCTCCGTGCACAAGCAGATTAACCTTTCCTCTACTCAGACTGGGCTGCTCTCATTGTCTCAGGCAAGAGTACAAAGGTGCCAGGCCTAATCCACAATGCAGACAAGTACGGGAAACAAACAAAGAAGATATGCTAAAGAAGCAGCTCAAAGGTAAAATTGTTGTCCAAGGACAAGAGACACAATTTATCCGGTCCAATGAGCCTTTTGCATACCTAAGACTCTTAGTAAGAGTGCCGCTTACCATGAACCGAAACTGGAAACACCAACACATCCACCTGACAGAAAATTTTACGAGAAAGCTCAAGGGCCTAAGCGCATCATACACCTTATCCAGGCAAACCCATGATGTCATTTATAATGCTATCATACCAGGCCTGGCATATTCCTTTCCTGTCACGCCATGCACGACCATAGAATCTAATTTCTGGGACCAAGTGATTGATGATTGCTCGTGTGCCTGTCAAAAACCACAGGCTACCTCAGTCTTTCCCTAGAGCCATGCTCAAGGAAGACTGACATAACTTTGCCATGGGATCACCATCTGTGGCTGTCAAATACTATAGCCGGTCTACAAACGCTCTGATTGATAGCCTCTATGATACAAAGTCAAGGCACAGCTCGCAAACGGGATCCTGGATTCTCAGTCGCCTTGCTACATAAAAAAATCAGCTCAAGTACAAGGCAACTCCTTATCGTACATATGAGTCAAGTGTGCCTGATTAAAGGCATCAATAAAACGCCCTTGTTTATGAACAAATTAAGCTTACAGCCAGCTAACTATCCCTGAGTGGCACAGCTCCCTCTTCCCTTTTGCAAGCTAGTGCAAGCCTTAACAACACATCCCCTTATGGCACTTAGCATACACGGTCTAGACCGCTGCATGACCTTGCAGAAGAAAAGGCACGCACATAATGACTGGCACAGGACTGAAAAGGGTATATGGAAGCAAGATAGTGAAAGGAAAAAGACTAGTTGCTATAAATAGATAACAGCCCTGGTGAACGGAGAGTTTCATCCTGCAGAGGCAGAAAATGTAGCCAAAAGACTGCTCAGCCACAAGAACAAGGGAACCTGCATATGTCTAGAGGAAAGAATCATAACACCAATACTGCCCAGATAACTGCATTGGACTCAAGCAACAACACAAAAATATGCCTTGTCTGCTACCTGCACTGGACATGGAAAAATATTTCTGAGCTTTGCCACCAAGAGCTACACCCAGCAGAAACCAGTCCCACACGCATGCCAATTAGACGTACCACGGGACCAACACACGTACCATTTAGGCAGGTCAAGAGAACAAGAGCAATCATGGAATGCCAACACACCAACAACCATCTTAACCATGCACAGCCCCTCAACATCGCTAATAACCATCAATACACCTTAGCACCTCCACACGCAAACGCCCAAGAAATACGACCACCTACGAACCTAAAGAGACGATTTGTGTATATAGAACAAGCGTCTGATGAAGAGGAAGGAACAGGAAATGAATTATGTCCATCATATAACAACCATTCCATAGACGTGCTCTGGCATTAAAAGAGAGAGTAGGTATGCAAGAAAGTTGGCAAACAAATTGGGGGCACCCAAAGGCGTAATCCAGATGATTGAGTTTGATGACGGCATTAACAAAATAACTGACTGGCAAAAGATCCGCCTTCAAATTAGGCAAGGCGATTGGCAAATACCATCATCCCATGAGCAGTATTTGGTCCACTGGAAGCCTAGTGCCATTGAGAAATGGGCCCTTCAATACCATTACAAGCATCCTTAAATGTGCAAGCAAGATTCCACCTTCACGCAAGGATCATCAAGATCCTTGCTGCGAAATCTGTTGGACACCCCATAGCAAGGAAATAACGGATGAAGTAGAATCCGACCACGAGCAAGGTATGTTTCAATTCAGCACATGCGATTGCACCCACCATTGGGATTGCCTTATGCACCTTGGTTGCTATCGCATCTAAGATGCCCGCCCAAGTACAGATCAATCAGAAGAATGGCACTCTCCAGCCTACCAGGACCTCTACGAGGAGCAACGGGAATTTGGCATAGAGGGATGGAGAGCAAAATATGGCTGGTCCATTGGGAGCCGACAATAGACGCAGGGAAGATGATCAGATCCAACCCTAATTACGTAAAAATGGCTGAAGAGTACGAAAAAAGTACCATATCCACCTCTGACACGAGAAATGAAGCCATAGACAAAAAAATTGGACAACTTGGCACAGAGAGGATTGGAGGATCCCAACAGGCGTACTCCCCAATGGAAATCTATGCTAGGCAAACATATCAGGGACAAAGTTCATTTTGACATGCAATCTGCTGACCCACAAATCGATATCAATTAGGGCACATGCAACTGTGATGAACTGTGGATTAGACAGGCCGATCTTATCAGACCACCTCCAGCAAGAGACAACACATGACAGCAAGCAATATGATAAACCTAGCCAACCGCCACAAGCAGAGGACTGGCTAACAAAAGTCACACTTTCCAAGTTCCAGACCCTCCCAGAGGTGACATGTGTGTATGTAAGATTTAGATGGTAATAAACGCTCCGGCACCATCACCCCACAGCGCCTCAGCATTTTACAGGATGCATACAACTTTGCTCGTCATCAAAGTGGTCCCCTGTCCAAGACCTTGCAACAGAAATTTAAGGATTACTTCATCAATTCCCACGGCTTTCAATGACAAGCTCTGCCCACCCATTACCTGAAAGCTTTGCAACCATATTCTGGTCACAAAGAAAGAGAGAATGGCCGCACCATTACTTTACCCCTGAGTTTCAGGAGTTCTGGACATCCCACCCAAGAGACAGAGTTTTTAATTACAGAACAAATGGACCATCACCCCACAGCGCCTCAGCATTTTACAGGATGCATACAACTCTGCTCGTCATCAAAGTGATCCCCTGTCCAAGACCTTGCAACAGAAATCCAAGGATTACTTCATCAATTCCCACGGCTTTCAATGACAAGCTCTGCCCACCCATTACCTGAAAGCTTTGCAACCATATTCTGGTCACAAAGAAAGAGAGAATGGCCGCACCATTACTTTACCCCTGAGTTTCAGGAGTTCTGGACATCCCACCCAAGAGAGAGTTTTTGGTTACAGAACAAATGGACCATCACCCCACAGCGCCTCAGCATTTTACAGGATGCATACAACTCTGCTCGTCATCAAAGTGATCCCCTGTCCAAGACCTTGCAACAGAAATCCAAGGATTACTTCATCAATTCCCACGGCTTTCAATGACAGGCTCTGCCCACCCATTACCTGAAAGCTTTGCAACCATATTCTGGTCACAAAGAAAGAGAGAATGGCCGCATCTGCCCGTCAGAAAAAACCTCAAGGTTGAAATTCGCGTTTGAAGCGGTTGAAATGCTGTCATAGCAAATCACTGTCACTGCAAAGTATAATCACACGAATCGTCACTGCCAACAATTGGGCGTGACAATGCGGTTGAAAGTACACAATTTCACCAGTCGCTTACTCAGACACCGTAAAACCCTCCACGCCATCTTGCTATGAGAACAGGCACCATTTACAGCAGCCACACAAGAGCCCTCTCCACAGCCTCAAAAGTTTCTGGTCTACATGCTACAGCACTCATGAAACAATTAGGCCTACATGCAAACAGATCCGCAACAAAAATCATACAGATGAGACGAGACATTGGATACATGGATACAACCCCTACAAATATCTGAGCAATACTCCTACAAATATCTGAGCAATACTCCTGGTAGTAAGCAGGCTTCTGCCTCCTAACCACCTGGTCCCCACTGAAGAGCCTCTCTTATTCTTATTCTCCAGGTGGGATATTTTGTGTCTCTGCATCCATTGGGTGATGCAGAACACGAAACAAGATCCTTTCCTGATTCATGGCGGCAGTAGTGTTTGCACTATCTGCATTCTGTTTTCTTTCTTATGATTGCATCTGGCTTGCTAAATTTCGGTCATTAGTGCATTTTAAGATTGAAAGATGAGAGTCAAGTGACTTGCTTGTCCTTATCTGTGTTTCAGTATAATTGTTGTACCATTGTTGCACAGCTGCCTACTAGAACTTCTGCCTACTAGTACTTCTGCTTGTGCTGCCTACTAGTACCATTCTGCTCGTGCTGCCTACTAGTACCATTCTGCTCGTGCTGCCCAGTAGGCAAGCACCCTGTGCACTTTGTCAAATTATTTTTGGAATCATCTGCCCAGCAACGTTGTGCTGTTCATTATTTCTATATTTATAATGAGACGGCTGCAGTTTGACAGCATGTGGTATGTGCCGTCTAGCTGTTTGAGAACGTCAGCCCTACCTACAACATATTACATACACTTGAAGCGCAGCAAATAGTACAAAAATCGAAAACCTCAGGCCATACAGGAAGACAAACTTACTTATTTTACACTCAGACAAGGAAGCCAAACAATAATAGCACAACAATAGCACGTCAGTCTGTAACCTTGAAAGAAACCCTCGAATTACACGGCAAGAATGCCCAAGAGACGGGCACCTTGTTTTTTCAGTGAGAAGGCATGGGAGCAATGCGTCCAAGAGGTTGGAGCATGCATTGGGAACATGATGCAGTATGAAGTATGAATGATAAAATTGCTGTGCTACCATATTTTTGAAGACAACATCAATATTGTGAGCAAACCTGTCAAAACATCCACGAAACTGTAAACCATAGAAGAAACAATTCTTGCTAATAGCATGCCTTATACAATACAAACAATACAAACAATGGAACAATTGGTCTGGGATAGCAGTCAGTCAGTGCGGAAAAGAGGCCTAACATGCAACGCAGCTATTAACTAGCTCGTGTGTGAACAATGGTCAATACATCTACATACAATTTTAAAGTTATTGGCCCATGATTCCTGCACAGTGAATAATGGCATCCTCTGCATCATAATGCACTACTGTGGTGTCAGCTTTTCAAACCTCCCAGCATCTGACCAGGGGCGCATGCACACACACACCCTAAAGTGAAGGAAGCACACTCAAATCAGCCAGCCAGACTCCGCACAACATGATGTCAGAATATAGCTATAGCGCGTTCACACACACACACTCACACACATATACACAAGCAGCTCTTTGGTGATGAATCTGACGTCTAATAATGTGTGCAGATGTATATCGGGAGAACCTACAGCGCCTCAAGCCTCAAAGGTACTACCAGGTGCAAGAAAACACGCGAGCTGACGAGCGTGTGAGCAAAAGAACATGGAAGGCCTTGCAGCAGAGGCATATATGCATACAGGGCACAACGGATTGCTGCCCATCGTTTCAATTTCCCGTGCTTGAGGACAAGGTGCTTCAATGATGGTTTGGGGAGCACACAGCACAGAACCAGGGGCGAACGCCTGTGCACTCCTTTCCTGTCTTACACCCTAGCTCGTGCGTGCTTGCTCCCCCGTTCACGCGAACATGCAACATGCCTGCACATCCCAAGCAGACGGCAATAGCATCCCATTACAGAGAGCCTCTCATCCTGAACCTTGAAAGCACAAACAGCCCATGCTTCAAGCACGCATGTCAGCCCATGATTAAAGCATATGTATAGGGTTGGCCAGGACCGTATATATACACCGTATGTGACCGTATATTTGGTGATATTCCTGCCAAGAATACCGTATAAACGCCGTATATATATGGTTCAGGCCAACCCTACATATGTACCGACCGACTCATACTTGAAGCACGCGTACCAGCCCATGCGTTAAGCACACACACACACTAGCCTGCACTCGCTCCCGCTTTAATTTGACAAGTCTGCAGGAAAAGAAGAGGGCGGCGGTGGCGGGCCTCTCCTCAACAAAGGCGGCTGCAGGTGGGACGGCAAGTGGGGTAACAAAAAACGGGTAGGCTGACCCTCTGGTAGGAGAGGCTGCTGCTGCAGATGGCTGAGAGTGCTGCTGCTAGCAGTGGTGAAGCTACCGCTGCTGTTGTTGCTGCCCTCGCCCCTGCCTGGGATGCCACTCAGCCAGGGGGAGCCTTTTTCGTGGGATTGAGAGATCGTGTAGGAGAGGGGGGTGCCGGGCGTGTGACGCGCACTGAGGGGGGGCGGCAGTGAGGGATGTAGGATGCGCGGCGACTGCGAAGCACGTGCGGTGAGGAGATGAGTGTGAACACACAGGTACAGGATGTGCCAATCTTACCTTACGTATTACGTGTATGTAAAAAATTACAACCCCCCTCCCCTCCCCCCTCCTCCCCCAGCACCGACACAGTCACGCGCCTACACACTCACACTCACACCCGCACCCACACCTACCCCCCCACAAACACACACAAACACACTCACACACCCT
>Ga0307948_1004523_pt1 | contig 10267 bp, 18 predicted proteins | sample OrgLakmetagen280_FD_201824 | JGI IMG/M metagenome (GOLD analysis project Ga0307948, IMG submission 201824) | Saline water microbial communities from Organic Lake, Antarctica - #280 | ecosystem: Environmental > Aquatic > Non-marine Saline and Alkaline > Saline | place: Antarctica: Organic Lake...
AGGGACAGTTGGCTGCAGCCACTTCATCAGCCAAGGAATTGATGGCAGGCCTGGAGGCGCAGAAAGTGGAGCGCCTAAAGCTTGAGCAAAGCCTCCAGGTGTGTACGTGTGTGTGTGTGCGCTTGTGCATATGTGTTTGCATGTAAATGCTCACTGTACTACTATTCTGCACACAATGAATAGTTGAGAGAAAAAGCACACAGTGACATCACCTAGCTTTGTGGGCCTCTGCAACGCTGCTTACCTCAGTCATCGAAGTAATACAACATAACCGGCAATTTCTTTTTTTCAAATAAGTGTAAAAGCGGTCATACGATGCGTGAAGCTGGCTTTTTGAAACGCGACTGATGGGGGCCACTTCAAGCTTTCCATCACCTTGTTACATGTGCATGTGGTGCTGGCGTGACACAGACAGAGGATCCCAGGGTGCATGCGTGCACAAAGGAGCATGCGTGCACTATCACAAGGAGCGTCAGGAAAAATTAAGACTGTGGCTGTGCAACCCCTTTTTTTTTCTTGCTCCCCTTCTTTGTGCATTCCAGGACATGAAGTCTGATGCAAGTGTGCTGGCTAACAAATTAAGTGCCGAGTCCGCTCGTGCTGATGATCTGCAACAGAAGCTTGATGCAGTAGAGGCGTCCCTGCGGGCTCTGGAGCACGAAAAGCAAGAGGTAGGGCTGCCAGTTCGTCAAATGGTGCTAAAAGAAGAAGAAAAAAGCTTCACGGTGATAGGAGTCAGTGTGCATAAGGAAAGGTTCCAAATCGATGCTTGCACCAGCTAAGGCCCGCTCGCCCAAAGAACCAGACAAACAGCAGGAACTGTGAAGTTCTTGAAGTGCAGGCTTGCGGCATGATCTGGGCTGCGTATGCATCTTTAAGGTTCTGGTGCCAACAAGTCAGCGCTGTATGCTCAGAAGACAAAGTATTTCCTTGCCATCAAACAAAAAATAATGTACACACCCGCAAGCAGGTGCAAGCACAGCTGCAAGCGGCTGGCACCAAGTGCGCAGGTCTGGAGACTCAGGTGGCTGAGGGGGCAGCAGGACTTCAAAGCTTGCAGGTACAGGACCCTGCTTGGCAGAAAAGCAACTGCCTGGAATGTTTTGGATCTCAGGATACGATGGACTGCAAAGCTGTGTGATGGTGCCAAGTATGGTTTTGCGCTTACACACTCGTTGTTGACCTGACAGGAACAAATGGACGCTGAGAAAGGCAAGTGGCAGAAGGACATTGATGACACTGCGGTAGCACACACAGCAGCTCAGGTGAATCACGTGGCTACATTTTTTATGCGCATGAGTCATGTAAAATCAGTGTACAGAGTAGAGTCAAGTACAACACGTGTGGGACTATTAAAAGCTGGATTAAAATATCCTGGTTATTCGGCAAGCTGGACATGAGCTGCTCTTACTCAACCGGAAAGCTCTAAAACATAATTATGGAAATGGAAAAAATCACTGGAATGGTGTCTAAATTGGTGGGACTCTTGTCAGTGTGGTGGACACTAGTTTTAAGGTCTTACTTGATGCACGCTGACTCAGATATCTCTAAAACGAGTATTTTTTTGCATATGAAAAATTACGCTGACAAAGATCAATGCATTAAGAAACAACACTCAACCAGTGCTCACACCAGCCCAAAATTCATCAAAAATTCCCCACAGGAGAAATTGGAGGGCCAGCTGGTGGAGTTAAGGCAGCATGTGCAAGACTTAAAGGCACAGGCTGAAGCGGCCCAGCAAGAGGTCCTGGATGTCAAAGCGCATGCCTCTGGAAATCAGGCGGGTTTTCAGGTCTATCCTATCAAGGGGGACAGCCCGTGCATGTTGTGTAGTACTAGGGTGATAGGATGGCATGGAGATCTAGTGTACTAAATAAAGAGGCTTAGTGCATCACCCCATGTCACTGTGCATTTTTTAAACAGGATCGACAAATGCCCGCTTCCTTATTGGCTCTGAAGTTGTGTAGGACCCCTTAGGCCAGGAGCCATGATCTAAAGTGCCTCATTCAACAACTGTGCCTCACACAAGCAGACAACCCCATATCAATCTCCTCTACAACACACAGGCAAAGATCCAGCAGCAACTGGTAATAGCAAAAGAGGCTACCAAAGCGATTGAGCAAGAGTTGGCAGAAAGCAAAGAGGCGGCAGAACGTGCACAGGCAGATTTTTCTGCTAAGCTGGAGAGCAGCGGGAACACATCGGTAGGGGTGTTGACTAGCAGTGTGGTGCGTAACATTAAAAATTTGTCGAGTTTGCCAGCACCGTATATATACACCGTATTTGACCGTATATTTGTTGATTTCCCTGCCAAAAACACTGAAATCACACCGTGTATATATGGTTCTGGCCAACCCTTGAGATCTTCAACTGACACGCCTTGTATCCAATTAGCAAACTCTCTATTGTACACGCACAGCATGAGGTTTAGTGGCAGATGCAGCATGCTTTACACAAAACGGTTCCTGTTTAGGTTTAGGATTGAGAAGGTTAGTTAACTTGTTTTATTTCACTAAACCCCTAAGTCAGACTTGCTTTGTGTGTGCCTGTTTCTCAGGCCAAGCTGCAAGTGCAAAAAGCCGTGGAGCAGAATAACAAGCAGGCTCAAAAGGCGCTGGAAGATGCAAAGAAGAAGAATGCGGCAGAGATAAAGAAGGTGAGATTTGTGTGTGTGCCTCCCTTTTAGGGAAGGGGCGGAAAGCAGGGGGAAACTGCTTTAGTTATAAGCAAAGGGCCTCTTGATATGCTTACTCCACTCTTTCCATATTCCCACAGATGATTGTTTTGCTCTTTGGCAGTCACGGTGTGCCCTTCTCAAATTGCAGATGCAAAGCGACATCAAGGATCTCCAGGCCGCTGAGGCTGCTGCAAAGAAGCAAGAGGAAGAAGCTCGTTCTTTGCTGGCCAAGGAGCAGGCTAAAGCTGAAGCTACTCTGCAGGTGTGATGTGAAAATAATGTGGTTTGTTCATTATAAAAGGACTGTGGCGTCTTTGGAAAATGGTGGAGCCACTTGCGCTTTGCCCTGGCTAATCAAGTCATCCATAAAGAGACAAGTAATCTATGTTCCAAAGCATGCACGGAATGCATGGAGTGCTGTTTTTGGATACTAGGTGTAACCAGAGGGCACTGTCTTGTAAATAGGACTAGAAATCCACGTGTTGTGTATGCATGCTAAAAGCGTTTGTTTTACTTGTGCTTCATTCAGGAGGTGAGAAGGAAGGCCAATGAAGAGAAGGTGTCTGCAGCTGAGGCAGCAAGCAATCAAGTCAAGCAGGTGAGTGTCCTTGTCATCCAGGATTACAAATGATGAAATGTTGTGTGAGTTTGAGTTTAAGAGCAAAGCAGCTTGAGAACCTTTAAGAAGAACATATACCAGCTGATCTTCAGTGAACTGTTGATATCTGACTTATTGGGCCCATATACTCTAAATTACAGCGTCTTTTTTTTGCTGCAGGCCTTGCAGTCAGAGCTTGCTAGCAAGCACAAGGCAGAGCTTGATCAGCTGTCCAGAAAGTCTGCAAGTGACCTGGCCGCTGAAAAGGTGGCTTGGGAGAAGTAAGTGAGGCACTAGTTTAATGCAAGGCCTGGGACAAGTGCGAAAGGCAGTGGGCACACACACAGCACTCGCAACAATGCCAGCATGAAGAAGCGCGTGCAAATGAATGTGGCGCGCATCGCTCATCTTATCTGCACAAATTGATGCATGATTGGCACAGCACAACATGCAAACACCTGCCAATTGCACCCTGACATTGCTTGCCCGACAGGAAGCTCCAGCTGCAGGCAGCATTTCTCAGCGCACAGACCTCTGAGCAGCTGGAGTCCATGAAGTTGGAGTTTTCCAGAAAGGCGGCTGAGGATGTGTGTGTCGTAGCAAAGGAGCTTGCTGCTGTTCAGATCCAGGTGGAGAAGGTGAGTACCGCTCGGATGGGTTTGTTTTGCATCCTGATTCATGTTCGCTTTCTGACCTTTTTCTAAGCACGTTGTCAGATCAAATCACCGTCACTGCAAAGTCTGGAACTCAGCACATAAACTAATCAAACTAATCACAGGGTTGCCTTTTCCAAAAAATTCTTTCACGTCCACAATTGCTTTGTGAGCGAGCAACCCTATCCTCTTGCATTTTTCTTAACATGCCGGAAGATCAAGTCATGCTCACTTTCATTTCTCCTAACGACCCTGCTTGCTGAGTACATTAATTACACGTCTTGAAAACTGCGTATACCATCATTTTGTGTGAGCGGAGCAACAACAGCTCACCACTCTCTTTTCCAAAGCCGCTCTTATTTTGCAACGCCAACCCTTGCCTCCTCATCTTATGTTTCATATCCTTCTTAGAACACTCAGGCGCAGTCCCGGCAGGCCACCGCTGCCACACAGGCCCACCTGGATGGCCACAATGCTCACATCCAGGAATTGGAGAAAGAGCTGGTGGACATGCGGCAGCAGCTGGTAGGACCCTGAGATTTGTGGTGTGTTTTTAAAAATGCACGCAACTGGGATTTCAAACAAAGATTTCTTGGCTTGGTTGAATTTCAGCCTTTTCAACCACACTTCAACCAAGGCCTCAAATGTTTGACTGTGCAAACAGGTGGCGGCAGCAGAAGGTGCTGGCAGCGCGGTGGCGGCTCAGCAACAGACACAGCAGGACACAGCCACCATTGCTCGGCTGAGGGACGAGATGAGGGCTAGGGAAAAGGAGGTGGAAGAAATTCGTGGACAGGTGCGGCACATTTTGGGGGGAGGGATAAAGGATTGGCTAGTGTGAGCACTTATGAACACCTGGTTGAAATTGATTAGTGCTGCCTGTATTGGCTTTCACTCTTTTTGTGCATAAAGTGGCAGCCATTTTCCCTTCCTTCTATAAGCTGTAAGTACATTCAGGCTATCTCGTGGCTGATAAATCTTGAATTTGCAGAGCACAAGCTTTTGATCACCAGTTGGATAGTCTTTCAAATTACTCTACACAAGTACCGTGCGAGATCACTGTTGCCCTTTGCCTCCCCACCAATTTATCATCACGGTGTGCGCGCACTGCCCACAGCTGGAGCAGCAACAGCAGCAGGCCCAAGACTTAAGAAACAAGCTGGAAAGCAGAGTACAGCTGCCTCAAGCTGCAGTAGGGGGACAACTCTTGCAAACACGCTCCAAGTATGTCTTAGGATGCGCACATGCAAGAACAGTTGCAATTTCCTATTTACAGGCTTGCCATCAAAGCAACGCCAACATTGATCAAAACCCAGATATTGCAATTAAAGCCATAAAGTACCTTGTCATGTCATGTCTCACTTTATTTGTGACCAACTCATTTTGTGCTTTACTTCCGGTGTAGTCCACATGATGTAGGCTTCCAAAATAAATCACCGTGACCTCCTGCTCTGTACTGCTCTAATATTATTGCAGACCAGAGGAGGGACTGTATAAGCAGGCGGCCATCAAGGTACGCCAAAAAGGAGTATTAAGGAAAGGAAAAGACAGGGATAGGAAATGCTTGTAATCACGATCAATAGCTGCCGAGGTAAGCAGGCAGAGGCAGCATTTTTAGTTCCCAATCGCTTTGGTGTCTCTGTTACCCATTTTGCACCCGCTTCCATGTCCAATGAAAGCTGTGATTTAACACAATTTCTTGCAGAAGCCGCCGCCTCCTCGCTTCCATGACAAGGCCCCCACTGAGGATAGGCACAAGGTAGCATCTTCTTGCAGCAAGCCAACATTTGACACCTAATCAGATTAGCCACTGCCTAGATGGTTGTTTTCAATTGTTGAACTTTTTTACGATCTTCTCATGCCCCTGATCTGTAGCGGTTTGAAAAGCATTATGCTTTTATCCTTTCACCTGAAATGGCACGCCGCTGCTGCACACCACTCAACACTCGTGTGCCCATACTTACACACATACACACTCATATTTACGCATGTATACACACAACAAACTCAGGAAGCTCGCCGCTACGCCGACGTGGATGAGACTGACAATGAGAGTGAGGGTGGACCCACACCCAGCACCCAAGGCGGTGGCATCTTTGGGCTGTTTAAGGGCTCAACTCCACAGAACAAGCAGCAGCCTGCAGCAGCAAAGCGTCTGAAGGTGAAGGAAGCAAAGCCTGGCCTTGTACGCAAAACATGTGATCACATTCTCCGTCACTGCCATGCGACAAAGAAAGAGAGCCTACTTTGGCATGTGCATGTACCTCTGTGATCATGTGTGCCAATTTAATGTCCGTGCCTAATCCAATGCAGACTGTTAGGAAGGTTTGCGAATTTGAAAGGAGGAGTGCTGCTTCCCTCAGACTGAAAAAGCGTGGGCGTACATTCACCTTGATCATTGTCTTTTGTGCAAGCAGACTAACAATGCTCAAGGTGAATGTACGTTGCAGGTGACTGTCAATCTTTTCTTTTGATTTTAATACGCTGTCATTGGAGATTTCTGGGTAAGTGCAACCTGAGCCATCACATGGAACAAATTCATGTTGTCACACACGTGTCAGGTGGATGCTGCCGCTCCCAGCAACCCTGCCACCCACCCCCCAGCTAGCGCTGCTCCAGACATGCACGCCTCTGGATCTGGCAAGCGCTCCTTATTTGGTGGAATCAAAGGCAAGGCCTTGCACAACACTGCAGCGGGTACAGCCCCCTTGCCCAAGTTCAGTGGTGCTGCACTACTTCCTACCAACAAGAGCGATCTGAGCGCAGCAGCAGGGGGAGGCTCGCAGCAACAGCGCATGCCCCATCTGTTGGCACAGAATCCAAACGATGGCGGTAATTTGAGCTCCATTGTGGTCCTGCGTGTTGTGCCAATGCATTTGCCGCTCACCTTTGCTAATTCCGTACACATTCATGTCCTGCCTTCTTGCTTTTGGCGCAATTGCATCAACAGCAGACGACACAAATAAAAACACTTTCATGTCTCCCTACCCCCCTTTGCACATTTTTCATAGCAGGATTTTGCAACCACCAGCTTGTACATTGCCACGTACTGAATTCATATATAAGCTCATCTTCTGACGCACCCTCCTTGCCTTCTAACATGAATACTTCACCTGCTCCTCCAGCACCGTTACTGGCCAGCCAGCATGCTGCTACTGTGGGTGCAAAGAGTGGAGGAGGGTCGCTGCTGCTACCTAACAAAGGAGCAAACGAAGGGGGAAGAAAGGTGCGTTGGCTGTATGGATAAGTAGCCTCGGTATGCCTTTTATTGACTATGCATTCTGAAACCTATGCAAGTGAGGTTGAGTACCAAAACCCGCAGATCAATGTATCAAGAGTTTATTGTTGGAATTATCATCCAACTACTCAGAACAAGTCTGAGCAGGAAATGATGCTGTCCAGCAAGCTTGTAGTAAAGGCAGTTGCTGAATTCAATTCCATTTCTTGTTCTGCTTTAAAGAGGAGCGGCCAGCTTCTTAGTATCTCTTGATGGCACTCACACTAGTCTGACACAAGCATGCCATTGTTACTGCAATCACCAGCAGCCAACGGCAAGCCTTGAGCTTCCACAATCTTACCTTGTGCTCCAATCTGTGTGTATGCTTGACACATATTTATATGTGTGGTTTGCTGTCGTTAAAAGTATCTGCACTGGCAGGTTTCCAATTCCTAACATTATTGCTAGCCGGGAGTGTTATGATCTGAATCTGAATGATCTTTCCGCCACGTACGTAAACAGAGTGGCAACAGCAGCAAGCCACGTGGTGGAGGTAGTCGCCTCAAATCTCTTGGGAGCCAACCAGCAGGCAAGAAGGCAGCAGGCGGACTGGGGGGGCTTTTTGAAGCAAATTAAAATTTATGATATGCTGGTGTTCTGGTTCTCATTTCCTGTCAATTTTGCCAATTTTTTCCCTTCACCAATGCCTAGCTATACCTTGGAAAGAGGAAACTCTTGCAGTGAGAGTTATGAGATGCATGGCATTTTAAGCTCATGGTGAGGTGCTATTTTCTTCTGTGACAGGTCTTCGTCCCTCTTGCAAGAGAGCATTTGTTTAGGTATGGGACGTGATTGGCTAAGGCAAACTTACTTTTATTACAGGGGTTTTCCATCTAATTTGCTTTTGTCATGTAGCACCTTTTATATATTCTTATTCCAATTTGGATGCAGACATTGACAACTTCCTATTTATGTTTTTGCAGCACACCCTACTTCTCTATGTTATTACAGCCGTGCTAGGATGCGGGCCATGTATTAATACTCACATACTTAATAGGAGAACAACAAGCGTGCATTAATCGTTGATTGCCATCGGGTTTGGTTAAACAATTATAATGAATATGCTTGGGTTAGGATGATCACAACAGCAGCAAGGTACTTTCCACGTCAATTTAAAAGAGCCGCTTTGGACAGGGTTCTATTTCAATGCCAAAACTGCAGACTTAGAAGAGATAGATAAATGAAGATCAGGACAGGTGAATGGTATAAGGGATGGAGACCTTGCAGATTGTCAAAAGGAAGAAACAGAACGCGGATTTTGTGAACACTGAACACAATTAGTATGGCAAAGGAAAGGGTATGTGCAGATGGTTAAAAGGCGTTTAGACCAGTAACTCCAAGACTGTTGTCAGATCAAATCACTATCACTGCAAAGTATACGACTCAGCACAACGACTGATGCATACTGGCACATCCAGCTTATTGAACAAAATACAAAAACTCTCATCTGTCAACCAACTAGCTGCTCTGTCACATGATTCGTCACTACCAACAATTGAGCGTGACACTGTAATAAAGTGGATTTATTGTATGTGTAAAAAGGTGCCCATCGCACCTGGTAGGACGGTATGAAGATTTGCAAAGTATTTTAGTGAATATGTCACAAGCAGCTTATGTTGCCCTTGTGTCTGTTGTGCTTGTAAATTAGGAGATATGTCCACACATTCTTTAGCCTACGGCCAATATATTGCACTTGTTTTTTGGGTTTCTCTCAACTCCTTGCTATTCATAGCCAGGGGACATAGATCGGCAGGCAGGGTCATTTGTTGGGGAAGAGGCAGGTCTCCTTGCATTAGTGGTTGGTAGATCTAGTTCGGTGCGTCAGATTGCCGCAGAGGTATCTGTGCTGCTGGTTCTGTGGCGTGCTGCTGTTTGTGGAGAATATTGTCGTTGCAGTCTGCTCCAGTTTGGCATGATCATTTGCACAGACATTTCAGAGTGGCGAGGACTTTTGAAGAGCCTCGCCCGTCTGCAGTGGATATGGCTGTGCCGTGTAGCAAGAATCACCCTCCACCTGAGGTCCTTTTCAGGCGGGGCGAGCAGTCTGGGCGGAATCCTGATCCAGATGAGTTTCAGATTCCTAATTTATCTGTGTTGGAAGGTGTAGTTTGCTGTCAATTTCAGAAGTTGAGTGCTAGTGCTTCTTTAGGGTTCGATGCTATCCCTATTCCTTTTATTAAGCATGCGTGCTTGCCTGTGAGGTGTGATGGTAAATTCAAGCAGGTGAATGTGCTGGTGCCTTTGATGGCACGCCTGTTCAGAGTGTTGTTTGAGAATAAAGTGCCTGCGTGCTAGAAGGTCGCCAAGCTGAGCCCCATCCATAAAAAAGGGGAAGTGCTGAATTCAGAAATTATAGGATGATTGCTGTTAGTGGGGTGATTTATCGTATTTTCGCCAACGTGCTGAAAGATCTGGTGACTGATTGGTGTGTGAAAAAGGGCAAGATTCCAGACACGCAGTTTGGCTTCTTTCCGGGTAGAAGCACTCTACACCTTCTGTTTATTCTGAGGCATCTTAGGGATGCTGCAAAAAAGCTGAAGCCCAGGAACAGTCCTAGATTGCATGTTGCCTTCATTGATTTTTCACAAGCGTATGACACTGTCCCTAGGCAACAACTTTGGTCACATCTGCGTCATAGTGCTATGCCATCTACTTTGCTCAGCGTGATCAAGCATATGTATGAGAATGATGAGTACATTTTGATGGATGGTGAGAAGAGGGCTCGGGTGCATCCCACGAATGGTGTCAAACAGGGGTGCCCTCTGTCCCCACTCCTTTTCTCTTTGTACATCAATGACATGGGCAGAGAGATCAGTGAGGGCATTGAGGGTGCCGTGACTGGTGATCGAGTGAATTGTGTGTCCCACATGCTGTAATATGCTGATGACCTTGGATTAACTACTACTAATGACCCTGGTGGAATGCAGACGATGCTGAACAAGCTTCGTAGGTACGCTGAGAAGAAAGGATTGACTGTGAACACGGCCAAGTCGGAGGTGGTTCATTTTAATAGTAAGTCTGTCTCTCCTTTGCAGAATCCGTTCACGTACGATGGTGTGGTG
>Ga0307948_1004529_pt1 | contig 10264 bp, 7 predicted proteins | sample OrgLakmetagen280_FD_201824 | JGI IMG/M metagenome (GOLD analysis project Ga0307948, IMG submission 201824) | Saline water microbial communities from Organic Lake, Antarctica - #280 | ecosystem: Environmental > Aquatic > Non-marine Saline and Alkaline > Saline | place: Antarctica: Organic Lake...
TAGGCCTGGCAGGCAGGCACCCTCGCTCCGCTGTCCTTGCTGAGAGCTGCTCACGTATCCACACGCAAACCTTCATAACAACAACGTTTACAGGAGACAAACTGAAGGATCTGATGAGAGAAGGGAGAATAAAGTACCTACAGCCAGCGCTTGTAGGGATTGACTTTTGCGTACTTCATCGACTTGAAAAATAGGGGGGTATTGGCGGCGCTACCTGTCTTTTAATTTGACTGATACAGCTGCTTGTCATGACACAGAGAAAACAGATAAACGCAGGTGATGGATACGTTATCGTAGCTTTGAACTGTTAAAGCAACCGCTATCATTGCTGCTTGCAGTCAGCATCACCCTCTTCTTGAACCCGCAACTTCTTGAGGTCCTCTGCTTCCAAGGCTTCCTGCAGTTCCCGTCATAAGAAGGCATTATAAGGCTTCTATTGGTTCCGGGACTACTAAAAGACAATGCATGATAATTTGCCAGCTTTTCTTGAATAAACACAAGCACATGCAACAAGGAAATGCACAAGAAGAACCCAGCCAAGCAACTGACCGCATGCAGGACGTCCCTTGGCTTCAGATATGATATGATCAGGGTATTGTTGGCATGGGAGTGAGTGAGAGCCTCGTTCGAAAGGGGGATTTTCAGTAGCTCCATCTCAGCTACGGAAAAACGTTTGTAATACCTGCAGCAAAAAGAGGAGGAACATGTGAAAAGCCGGCTGACGAGAAAGAACAAGCCAGTTTCCTTTGCAACTTCAAAACATCCAGTGTACCACAAAGCTGACCTCATCAAAACAGGAACAAAAGGCCCAAAACAAGGGGTAAAACATGAAAGCGGAATGCGCCTCACTTTTTGTTGCTTGTCCTTACTACGATCTTGTTGTCTGCAGGATCTACAACAACAGAGAAATTTTCGCTCGGATAGGGCAAGTTGCGGATTCTCCATTGAAAGGATCCAGCTATATCCTGGCGTACAAAAATCGGCTGCAAAAAAGAAGGGAAGGGGCATTGTTTTGCAAGGACAGGGCACGCACATCCTTGGTGCCACGAGTATGATTAAAATAGGGCATTTTGTGACACTTAAAAAAAGCTGCAGCATGGAGCTTAATCACTAGGTGAGAATGTTGCACTAGACGGCATTGTATAGTAAAATGCGGAATTATGTTGCTCCTGTTGTGAATAAAACCAACTCAAAACAAATGATGATACTCCTTGTCCTTAACTTTTACCTTAATTCCTCGAAAGGAACAAGGTCAAAACTTACTTAGCAAGACACTTCACCTCAGCGTGACTTGAGAAACCACCGCATTTAATCGCATGTATAACCATGTTTTAGCCCTTCCTTGCCAAGAAATAAAAATCTGCAATCCTCAAGTATTAACAGTTGTATGCATAACATTCTGCTCAGCTGAATGCACACCTAAATTCTGACCACTTTCTTTCAGCAGTCCTGCCCACTGCAGCGCACCTACGGCCTGATTACTCCCGGGCATACCTCTGTCCTTTCTCTAGCACACCTAATCTCAATCGGACACACAGCACACCTACATTTTGACCACTCTCTTTCAGCAGGCCCTGCTCCGCGTTCCAGCGCACGGGGGCCTCACCCACTACAAACTCCCATGTCGACTCTTTTCCGAGGGTGCTCTTTGACCTTTGCTTGCGTACTGCTAAGGGACAGAAATACACTCGTGAGTCGATCTACAAACACTTAGACGGAGCAGCAAGCCTGAAATCTCAACAGGCAGCTTTTTCTTGTTCCTGTGACTGTGAGTCACCCTGGACTAAATGTGACCTTCTACCTAGCACTCGGTCTATTGCTCCGAGCAGTCTGACATCCTCTGTTACACACCTAGTAAAACTCCAGTCCGCTGGTCATATTCTTCTACTAGCTCCGAGCCATCTGCACGCAAGCCAACAAAAGGCGTCACGTTTGCCTAAGGAAGGTTTGTACCTGTGGGATTATTATATTATTATATGAGGCTTGTGTGGGTGATAGGACCTTTTGAAGGGTTGAAGGAAAGGAGGCAATATCTGCTGAATATCCGCATTATGCAGCAGAAGGACTTGGATTCTCGTAGGCGAATGAAATGTGAAACACAAAATTGCAAAATTGCGAAGTGCATCCTGTTTGTTACCCATCTTCTTCTCTGTGCATTCCAAGTGGGGGCGTTTAAGTTCCGTCTGCCCCCTGGGTGTGTTATGCCCTACTCCCTTTTTCTTGCATTATTTCTTCCCTTCGTTTTTCATCCTTTGTCTCGTTGCGTTGAGCTAGTGTCTGCCTGTTTAAGGCTATACGGGCACGTTCCAGGTATCAACGGTCCAGCTGCCGTTGCCTAGTTTTCCCTTGCTTCTAGGTGAACTTGTTATCAGTGCCTGATCGCCTGTGACAACCTTGCCTATTCAATCAATGAGGTGCAAACAATAGGTCGTGGTTTGATACTTCAGGTGGTGACCGTTCAGTGTCCTACCTATTTTCAAAATTGTACCATTCTTATCTGTTCACAGTGATTAACAACCTACCTTCTGCAAGAACCAATTTGCAGTACTGAAGCAGCAACCCCGCAGAAACTTAAAACCCGGTGACAGGCTCTTTTGAACAGCACGCTCGTTGCAACACTTCGTTCAAACGCCTTGGTTATGCCACGATTCCCACAAACTTAAAATCATGTGCAGAAATGCCGCATGATGCCACAGCGTGCGTGCGTTCACGCTACATGCTTGCTTGCTTGCACCCTATCATTCACCTGGGAATGTGGTGTGGGCTTTCTTCCTCCCTTGCGACGCAATAGCAGTAGTCTGACCACCCTTTCTAAACATGTTGGTGCAGTTTGGCCTGACGTGTAGGGGTTTTTGTGTCAGAGAGTGAGCACGCACTCTACAGGGTTACACTGTGTAGGAGGCTCCTAACTCGCGATTTAAAAAGTCAGTGCCTCAGCGTGATTTTATGGCGACTTCCAGGTATAATGTCCCAGTTGTGTCCCCGGGAAAAACAAAAAAGTGAAAAAATAACAAAACAAAACAAAACAAAACAAACATAAATGTGATTGTTATAATCGGCAATACGCAACGGGCGCAGGGCTCAACCCCGAGCTGATGGAGCAAAAGAGACAGCTGGGGCCTGAGCCGTCAGACGCAGACACCCCCCTTCCTCGTAGGCGCAGAGGAGCTGCTGCCAACACACAGGAGGAGAGCGGAAGGTGTGCGTCCTGGTCGCCCCTGCCATGGATGGCAATGCAAGCATGTGTCAAACCTGCATGTCATCCTGCACAATAGACACCAGCAGCTGGGCAGCCACTGCATGCTTTCTGTGGGAGCGGAGAAAGCCCTTCCTGGGGCACGCGGACTGCACGATGCACCCTGTAGTAGTCCTGGATGATCCGCTGGACAGTCTTCCTGCAAGGACGTCCGCTGAACCATCTAGCAATGGCTGAGCACTTCACGCCACTCACAAAGTAGAGGTGCACAACCTGTTTTCTCAAGTGCTTGTCATAGGGACGGTGACGGGGAGGCTGTGCCCTTCTAATTTATATCATAATTTCCGTTTTGGTTGTTTTGTTTTGTTTTGTTATTTTTTCACTTTTTTGTTTTTCCCGGGGACACAACTGGGACATTATACCTGCAAGTCACCATAAACAACAAATTTCATTCATGTGGTAAATTGTCCCTTGAAGATATTTTTGTCCCTTTAACTGCCAATTTTATTTTTAACCCGTTTCAATTCTAGCGGGAAAGGCGTGGTTTTCCTTTACCCACATAATGCCGCCAGCAGTCCTGTCTGCCTTGCAAGTGGTCATTGAGCACACCAGCCTAGGAGGTGAGTTATGCCCGTGCGTCTCCCAAGAGGCTGCTTTCAATGCAGCTTCGTCCGTTCACACAGTCAACCCTTGTTACGCAAACAGGTGCTCGCTAAAGTGCGCACTGGAGTTAAGAAGGAGAGCCATGGAAGGCCCATGTCCGTCAAGGTGCGTTCTTGCGCTCATTCACGTGTGCTGATTTCATAACAGGCTCAGTTTTAGGCCTGTCTGGACCGTCAAGCCCCTCCACCGTTTTCCCCCTTATAAAGCAACTTCCAACTGATTCTGCATCCAGTTACCTGGGCAAATGGCGTGAATGGTCTTTGGAGGAGCATCGCACTCTGTGCGAGCAGGTGCAGCACAAGCCCCTGGAGCAGGTTTGTTATAAGTTCTTTACATTCGAGCAGCAAAAAGCTCAGCACATGCAAATGACTCTCGCACATGTTCGCACGTATAAACACATGCGCACGCTCACACGTATAAACACACGCACACACACACACACGCAAGCAAGCACACATGCACACACGCACGCACGCACACACGTATACACGCACGCACGCACACACGCACGTACACAAGCAGTTTAGCAGCAACGTAGAGCGGTGCCTGTGCCTTGCGGCACTGCTGCCCAACAAGGCAGCCCGTGATGTTGCGCTGCGGCTGCGCTGGATGGAGCAGCAGCAGCAGCAGCAGTTTGGGGGAGCCACCTTTGGGGGCGGTCACAACAGCCAGGGCACGCGGTTACAGCCTCGTAGGAAGAGCAGTAGACAGACTAGCTTTAGGTGAGAGGAAAACCAGGGTTGGCATTGGGGTTTAGGGGACCGCAGGGATGTCGGATGTCCATTTGCGCTGTTGCAGCATCTGAGCATTTGCTGGTTTGGTAGGCAGGGTGAGCAACCCCAGGTCGGTTGTGTGTAGAGGGAGAGCCATTGGTAAGCAGACCACCTTATGCAGAAAGGCAGAAATGTGTGTGGTGCAGCTAGGGCTTATTGTGGACTGAGTAGGTAGCAAGGAAGGGAAGTGCTGATCTTGGCTGCTACGCGTGTGTTGTGCTGTCCTGTTGATGCTGAAAGATTTGACGGACCAACACACACACACACACACACGCACACACACACACACACACACACACACACGTGAGCACATAAATACACACTCTCTCCCAGAGTACCCTCCCACCACAGCAGCAGCTCAGAGGACGACGACCCCTCAGAGGGGGACGGTTCCTCGGGGCCGCTCCCTCTGCGCGGTGGCTTTGGTACCACAATGGGCGGTGTGGCCTACAACGCTGACCCCTGCCCGGATTACGCCCAAGGCAAGTATATAAATAGCGCAAAGTTGTTCATGTACCCAAGACCTAGCCTCATTGAGAATGGGCGCTTGTCCAGGTTTCACTTGAAGCAAGTGCCTCCTTTTTCGTGTGTGCGCGCGTATGCTCACACACACGTGCACACATACATACACACACTCACACACGCACACACACGAGCAAACACACACACACGCGTGCACACACATGTTATCTACTAAACACATAGAAACCTGTTATTCAGACTAGTTATCCAGACACGCTTTCTGGCCTGTTGGCAAATCTGTACGCACGTACCGAGTACGCCCGCTCCCTGCCGAATGTCCTGTATGTTAATAAGAACATCCGCATGCGCACGCACGCAGATGACCCGGCTGAGTATGCAGACAACCCGGGCAGTTTTGCAGGGGGGTGGGGGGGAGCAGCAGGCAGCAGCGGCAGCGAACAGGTATAGGTGACGAGCGCTCGTGTGCACGCTTGTGTGTGCGCGTGTATGTGCTTGTGTATGTGTGCGTGTATGTGCTTGTTTGTGTGTGAGCGTGTATGTGTTTGTGTGACGAGCGCTCGTGTGCACGCTTGTGTGTGCGTGTATGTGCTTGTTTGTGTGTCCCTGCCAAGCACTACTCATGATATGGTGCTTGTCCCCAATTCAACCTCATAACTCTAAGCTCATAACATTGATCATCTTGTAATGAACACTCACTATCTCATCCACAACCTTGCCCTAACTCACATAACTAGTCACTCCCAAACCATTCATTGTACCTCCTTACATTTGGATAAGACCTCGTGGCACCTGCCGTGGATGCTGTGCAAGAAACTCACACGTATTCATACATATTCACACACTCCTACACGTATGCATACATGCATACACACAGACACATGCACTAACGTCCATGGGTTCTTATCTTAGCTCACCTGTGTGGTTGTCAATTATTATCTGGTCAGGACCAGCAGCTTGCAGCAGCTGTTGTGGATGCTGGAACAGTCCGTTGGCTCTAACCTTGGCTCACCTCTGTGTATTTGTGTCTCTTCGGGCAGGACGAGCAGCATGCGGCAGCTGCCGTCGATGCTGGGACAGCCGTCATATCCTCATTGATGGATCAGAACTATTCCATCCTGGCCTCTTTCAAGGCTAACATGGCACAATGCAAGGTGCGGTTTTGAGGTGTGCGTGTGTGTGTACCTGCATGCATGCTTGCTGTTCAGGTGTACATTTTTGGTTGGGTGTGTGTACGTGTGAATACGTGTGTAGTAAGAGGGTTTGGGTTACACCTATCGTCTATATACATCCCAACCTCCTTCAAGGCCTTCATGGCACATTTTAAGGTGCGGGCTCTGCCACGTTTGTGCGTGCTGTGTGTGTGTGTGTGAGTGTGTGTGTGTGTGAGAGAGAGAGAGAGAGAGAGAGAGTGGGGGGGGTGCAAGTGTTCCATTGAGTCCTTTGTCCTTCTCCAGGGCCAACAATGGCAATATGCAACTGCTAGAACTGTTCTGAGTTAGTTTGCATGCGTGTGAATGGAATTGTGGATGCAGTATGGAAGCATGGACGTGAAACCAGTGTCCGCCAAACTAGCTGTTGTACGTTGGGAAACACAGGCAGTGCTCGAAGATGTCCGTTTGGTGTCATTCATCTGATCGCATGTGGGACAGTGTCATTCATCTGATCGCATGTGGAACAATGTCATTCATCTGATCGCATGTGGGACAATGCCATTCATCTGATCGCATGTGGGACAATGTCATTCATCTGATCGCATGTGGGACAATGTCATTCATCTGATCGCATGTGGGACAATGTCATTCATCGGATCGCATGTGGGACAATGTCATTCATCTGATCGCATGTGGGACAATGGTGCTCTTCGAATGCCTTTTCATCTCTTATCATCCCTGGTGTTCTTATAATGCCTTTTCATCTCTTTCATCCCGGCTCTCCATTTGTAGCACCAACCAGCGACTGGTCGTACTAAAGATGATCGTACTAAAGAATGGCTAACGGTCTCTTAGACCCATTTTTTGCCTACCTCACGTTTTGGCTACTGTGCTTTCACACACACACACACACACTCTCTCATGATACACACACAAACACACACACTCTCATGATACACACACGGACATGCACACTGCCAATACATAGGTGGACCATATTGAACGCACTCACTCTATACGCACAAAACACTTGTATAGGTGGAGGAGAACACACAGCTGCTGCTGCAGTACCATGACAACATGGTGGCAGCCATGGAAAAAATGGCAGCCCTACCAGGTTAGGGTCATGTGTGTGTGGGTGTGGGTGTGTGGGTGTGTGTGCGCGCATGTGTGTGTGTGTGTGTGCACATGTGTGTGTGTGTGCGTGTGAGCGTGTGGTTGTGTAATGCAACAAAGTGGTTGTGACATCTGCGTGCTATCAGTGTGCTCCTCTTGCCTTTGTGTGCAGTGCATACGCTTGGAGAGTGTGTGTATGCGTGTATGTGTGTGTATGTGTGTGATGCAACAACGGAATTGTGGGTTTGTTCCTGACCCTGACCTCGACGCGCGTCTCCTTGGCTGTGTGCTGTTATTGCCTAGTGTGCTGTTATTGCCTTGTGTGCTGTTATTGCCTTGTGTGCTGTTATTGCCTTGTGTGCTGTTATTGCCTTGTGTGCTGTTATTGCCTTGTGTGCAGCACATACCATTAGGCACTTTGCCTGGGCATGCACGATGCCACTCACAATGACCGTCAGTGTGAGCAAGAGCAAGGTCAGGTATAATCTAGCTTATATAGCATGAGCGTGAACGAGAAAAGGCACGGCGGTGCCTTAACTTGACGTGGGGTCACGCTTGTCTTGTGTGTTGTTGTGTGTGAAAAGACTAGCCTCCGCACTCGGCTGGGTCCGTTGCTAATACCGGATAGATATTCTTAATTTTATATAAGAGTCCTTATCCCTGCATAGCGCCAGAGGGGGTCATCTGAGTAAATGTCTGGAAATGTGACTTTTTTGATGCACACCATAATAAATTAACATAAGTAGATGGTTCACAAAGTTTGGGGCCAAACGGATCCCCCCAGTGGTCTGGGCAGAATATCAGTTCATTATTTGGCACTGAATATTTACGTTATGAGCCACAACGCTCTACCCAGGGTCTCTTTACACCTCAAAACACGACAGGAGTACTTATTTTATGATGAGGAATCGTTTGGGATGCTGAAAACCGGATTTGGTGGAACTTGGTACTTACCCTTTTTGGCACCCCTTTTGCTGATTTTTCTAAGGGAAATGGGCCAAAATGTGTTACCTGGCCAACTTCTGCCCCATTTTTGTTGCAATGATATTCTTTATTAAAATGTAGACGGTTCATATAAAAATGGCACAAATCAGGTCAGCGGGTGGTGAGATATGAGAGAATGGTGGTGAATAGTGGGGTTTACGCCGCGGGCAATTAGGCTTGTGCCCCTATATTAGGCGATATCAAAAGCAAAAGTGCTCTGGAAACATTTTCGTGCCTAGTTTGAAGTTGCCCAATTTCGAAGCCCATACGCGGGGAAGATTTGAAAAACATGCCCATTTTGGGGAAGTTGTCCACCTCTGGCATAGCGCCCGGGGATATACATCCCTTATCACACTTTAGTGAGATTGTCAGTTATTGCATAAATAATCAGACAGAGCAGCACATAGATCCTTACATTCCCCCCAACCTGGACAAAACCCCGTCTCGGGGAATATGTGGGAGGAACTACCCTTGTAACATACCAGCTGGTGTGTACCAGGTATAACATATACCAGGGATGGGTCACTTGAGACATTAATACAATAAATATGTTAATACAAAATACGCGTGTCATACGAACACGCCATATGACATATGACCCATCCCTGATTTATACCGTATAAACTAGCGAGTCCACTACACACCTGTTTTCCAACGCATTTTCATGACCAGGATGTTTTACAGTCAGACTTTGTTTCAAACATAATGTGAGTGGGAGCAAGGTCAGGTATGAATTAGCGAGGAACCAGTTCATAGATGTTTTACAGTCAGACTCTGTCTCAAACACGGTGTGAGTGAGAGCAAGATTAGATAGATCCTCGCTAATTCATATTTGACCTTGCTCTCACTCACACCGTGTTCGAAACAGAGTTTAACTGTAAAACATCCTGGTCGTGAAAATGCGTTGGAAAACACCAGGAAAGCACGTTTTTTTGAATTATGAAGGGGTCCTGCATGTTTTGTGTTGGGATGTTAGTGATGTGTGCTGCATGCACAAAGCTGTGAGGCCTCGAACTCGGCTAAGGTCTTCCGGCCACTGTTCTTTTCAAGCTCGTACTGCATGCCCCATCATTAACTGATTCCCTCCCCTTCCCTCTTTTACTAGCAAGCTCCTTTCCCTCCACTGGCGTAGGGAGCGAACATTTCCTGTTTTTTCTTCTTCTTTTAGAGTGTTCTGTGTGCTGTTCTCCCCTTTTGTGGGAAGAGTCGTCTGTGGGTGTGCCACACTCACCTCTTCAAATGATGTAACTGCACATAAAGAGAACAAGTAAGTCGTTATGGGTGTGCGCACATGCAGTACTGCACACTCATTATGTATACTACGTAGTATCATTGCACATGCAGTACTGCACACTCATTACGTATATTATCTCATTACGTATATTACATATCACCATTGCACATGCAGTACTGCACACTCATTATGTATATTACGTATTACCATTGCACATGCAGTACTGCACACCCATTACTTATTACATATTACCATGCACACTCATTACTATTACGACAGCACACGTTGTTCGACCTCATGTAGGCCTACGCTCTCTTACCCCCCCTCCCTGCATCAACACACGTACACGCGCACACATACACACACGTACACACCCACACCCACACACACACTCACGCCCACGCGCACACACACACACACAGATGCGTACACATGTGTACACACACACACACACATACACAGACGTGCACACACATGCACACACACATACACATGCACACACACAGACGCCTGTTCCCCCCACCCCCCCAACACAGGTGTAATGTCCAAGATGCCCCCCCTACCCATCAAGCCGTCCCTAGAGCTGGCTGCACGCATTTTCCCACCGGACATGAAGCCCTCTCAGCCTAAGGGCCCGATGCCCATGCCCCTGCTGCCTCCCCCT
>Ga0307948_1004534_pt1 | contig 10251 bp, 7 predicted proteins | sample OrgLakmetagen280_FD_201824 | JGI IMG/M metagenome (GOLD analysis project Ga0307948, IMG submission 201824) | Saline water microbial communities from Organic Lake, Antarctica - #280 | ecosystem: Environmental > Aquatic > Non-marine Saline and Alkaline > Saline | place: Antarctica: Organic Lake...
TGTGATCCGAGCTAATAAAAGCTGGTTTGCGGTGTTTCCCAAAAAGCTCAACACATGCCTTGATCTTGCTAAAAAACATGGGCGAACAAGTATTAATTTTGTCGTCTACCGAACTGAATCCAAAAATGAAAGTGACCATCACGTCATACCGTATGAATCAGTTGAAGACGTGTTCAGAGACGACTATCTTACGCATTCGGAGGTGAACGGTTCAGTTAGGTGGAACTGCACACTGAAAAATCATTTGCTTCATGTGTCGCACTCTCAAAGAGAGGTCGATGTGTCCGAATACTACGAAGCCCCATTAAATGCTGAAGAGATCTGGACCTCCAATGGTCTTTCTGAGGAGCTTGATGAAACAAAGGCATACACCGAAGGTAGCGTCATCAAAGTTAGCGTCAATCGCTACGAACGCGACCCCAAAGCTAGGGATGCATGTATCGCTAGCAAAGGAACACGGTGCACTATTTGCAATTTCGACTTCGAGGAAATCTATGGAGCGAGAATGAAAGGCTTTATTCATGTCCATCACCGAAGCCCGATTCACTTAACTAAGTCCGAATGCACTGTTGATCCTATTGAAGACCTAGATCCTGTCTGCCCTAATTGCCATGCAGTATTACATTCCAAGCGAGATGTGCTTTCGGTTGACCAGGTCAAAAAAATGATAGAAGAAAATGGTTCTAACAAGTCGCGGTGAGGCAATAGATTTCGCTGGCGCTCATCTATACTCACGCTCTACGTTCGATAAAGTAATTATGACAGCAGATGTAATACTTCTACTTCTTGGGCTTGGCATTCTAACTCTTGGCGCTGACGTTTTAGTTCGGGGCGGAAGCTCTTTGGCTCGTCACTTAGGGATGACTCCCTTATTGGTAGGTCTGACTGTCGTTGCTTTTGGAACTAGCATGCCCGAGATGTTGGTAAGTGTTGGAGGATCCCTCAAGGGCCAAGACGAACTCGCTCTCGGAAACGTGGTCGGTTCCAACATATTTAATGTAGGATTTATCCTTGCGATCATTGCGCTGATTTCTCCGATAAATATTAAATACAGCGTTCTAAAGCTGGATGCTCCAGCAGTGATTGTTACTGCCCTCATTGCGGTGGTTGTCGCATATTCTGGGCTCGTTTCACGATTTGAAGGATTTTTGCTTTTGCTTCTGCTCTTCGCCTATACCTTCGTAAATATTCGATTGGCAAGAAGTGAAGTAAAAACAGAAGTCATAAGCGAATTTGAAGAAGGAATTCCAAAACCGACGAAATCGATCTGGCTGGATGTAGCTTTGATTTTTGGAGGCCTGATTTTATTGATGTTAGGTTCACACTTCCTACTCGGATCTGCGACAAGAATTGCGCAGATGTTAAATATTAGCGATGCAGTTATTGGCCTTACGATTGTTGCAGCTGGCACAAGCACGCCGGAACTAGCTACTTCGGTGGTCGCTGCCATTCGCAAGCACTCCGATATTGCGATCGGGAATGTGATAGGATCGAATGTTTTTAACATTCTTGGAATCCTGGGACTATCCACCATTGTTAAGCCTTTGAGCCTCTCAAATTTTTCATTTGGAGATTTTTGGGTTATGGTGGTTTTCTCAATCGCCATTCTTCCTTTGATGTGGACATCAAGAAAACTATGTCGCTGGGAAGGTGGATTACTTCTTTTAGGATATATTTTATTTGTATGGTCGCGGTGGCCAAACAGTGCCTAGATCGAACAAGACAGTGGAGGACAACTCCGTTCCGCGCTTCGCACTCCACTACATGATACACCTCCACGATGGTGAAAAAACACTTGCAGATGCGAACATTTCATGCATATTCGTATGCATGAGAACCACATTGAATCTTGACGAGAAAATATTCGAGAAAGCCTCAAAGCTTACTGGAATAAAAGAAAAGACCCGGTTACTTCACGAAGGCCTTAAAACGCTTATCGAAAGGGAAAGTGCGAGGCGCTTAGCTATGCTTGGCGGCACCTCTCCCAAAGTTAAGAGTATCCCTCGTCGGTAATGGTCCTAGTCGATACTTCGGTCTGGATTGGTTTCTTGCGGGAAGGCGATCCCCTACTTTCGGATCTTCTGAATGAAGGGGAAGTTTCAACACATCCGTTTGTCATCGGAGAGTTGAGACTTGGGAACATATCAAAGCGAAAAAATTTCTTAGACCTGATAGAAAGTCTCCCTCAGTGTCGACAGACATCAAATGAAGAAGTAACTCATCTCATAGAGTCGAACAAGTTATACGGAAAGGGAATTGGCTACACGGATGCACATATCTTGGCGTCTTCGATTATTAGTAAATTTCCGTTGTGGACTCTCGATAAGCGCCTCGATGCTATTTCGAAGAAACTAAAAAGCGCCATCCAGACGGAGTGATCAACGACATTACGGCTCCGCCCTCATGTCGCGATCATCCTCAACCCAAGGACACAAGAGGAGGCGCAGCTCGTCGAGCGGGTTGGTTCAACCCAAAGCCATGGGGGGCGAAGTAGTAACTTGCCCTAAATTTCAATAGGCTCCCATAACGGAATGCCTTCAGCCTTCAGCTGCTTCTGGTAACGCATGGGGAAAGGTTGCTTCTCGGATGGAATATGCGGCAGACCTTCGTTGACGAGATACGACTCGGTGGTCTCCCACCATTCGTCGAAGGCCTGCTTCAATTCCTTAACGACTTCGGGGTGCTGTTCGGCTAGATTCGTGCGCTCGCCGGGGTCGTTCTGGATGTCGGCCAAATGAGCAGTTGGTTCACCATCGACGAGGTCGAAGACTAAACGCCAGCGTTCGGTGCGGACTGCGGCGCTGACATAGCGTGCATCCTCGCGGCTCATCTGCCCGCTCGCAGGTTCAAAGCCCCAGCGGCCACGATGAACAAAGCGGGTGCGCTCGGGCCAAGTCGCCTTAGAGTTTTCTAAGAGAGGTATCATCGAAAGACCATTTGGCTGAAGCGGACCCTCTGGAACTTCCGTTCCGGCAAACTCTGCCAGGGTCGTATAGACGTCGTAGTGGTTCGTCAGAGTATCAATATCGACACCCGCGCTTATTCGGCCCGGCAAGGACCAGAAGGATGGCACACGAGTGCCACCCTCGTAGGACGATGCTTTGCGCCCTCGCATCCCTGCATTAAAAGAGGGCTTGGGTTCGCCATTCTGGTATCTGAGCCGGCCACTGTTTGCTCCGTTATCGGTCATGAAGATAACGAGCGTGTTTTCGCGCATACCGTTCGCCTCTAGTGCGTCCATGAGTTTTCCAATGTTGTCATCGATGTTCTCGATCATACCAAAACGCGCGGCGGTTCGTTCAGCGAAACCGAGCTCTAGAAAGCGTTTCTTGTCGCTTTCCGGTGCAATCAGTGGGTTGTGTGGCTCATTCGTCGATATGTAAGCAAAGAAGGGTTGGCCCGTCTCATTTTGTTTTTTAATCCACGCCAGAGCCGCATCGAAGAAGATATCGGTGCAATAGCCCTTGGTCTTCACCACGGTGTCATTGTGCAGCAGTGTATTGTCGAAATATCTATTCTCCGAATTCGCTTTAAAATCGCCCCATCGGTATTGGCCGATGCCTCCGGCGCCGTGCATCAGCACTTCGTCGAAACCTCGGTTCTGGGGCAGATAGGCTTCTTCGTCGCCCAAATGCCATTTACCAAATAGGCCGGTGGCGTAGCCAGCGGTCTTTAACGTTTCCGGCAGGGTGATCACGGCAGGTGCGAGACGCTCCCGTTGATAAACCGTGTGAGTGACTCCAACATCAAATGGATGGCGACCGCTCATTAAAGCCGCACGAGTTGGAGAGCAGGTCGAGCTGACATGGAAATCGGTGAAACGCGTCGATCGCGCATAGAGCCGGTCCAGATGAGGGGTCTCTAAAATAGTGTTTCCCAGACAGGAAAGATCGCCCATGCCCTGGTCATCGGTGATCACCAAAATAATGTTGGGTCGGGTGCCCTCCAGCGAAGTTTCATCGCCGGGGCTCACGCAGCCCGCCAAAAGGAGGAGCGCGAGGAACGGAATCACTGAAATCAATTTCATCAGTTTTGCGGGTCGGGTGAAAATTTACTTTTTCAGCCGGGGTGCAGAGTAGCCTTGCTCGCGGATCTTCTTGAGCAGGGCTTGGAGTTCCGTGATCTTTTCGGGGTATTGTGCGGCGAGGTTGTTGCTTTGGTCAATGTCGTCGCGCAGGTTGTAGAGTTCGACCGGCGATGAGTTGTCCGCGGGATAGTTGCGTTCCTCCTCCCACTTTTCATAGCCGGCGCTGTGGTAGCCGTCTTTGGCCTGGATAAGGAGCCAATCTCCATCGCGCATCGCATAGGCATCTTTAAATGTGTTATGCACGTGGCTGCGGCGCCCTTCCATGGTCGTGCCGGCAAGGACCGGTAATAGGTTGTGCGAATCCAGCGCCTGATCATCAGGGAGTTCGTAGCCCAACGCGGCGGCTAGCGTTCCCATTAAGTCGATTTGCGAAACAAGTGCATCACTCACGCTTCCAGCCTCAACCTTGCCCGGCCATTTGACAATGAAGGGCACACGGTGGCCGCCCTCGTAGATATCGCGTTTCAATCCCCGCAATGGCTCAGCTGACCAGTGATCAAATTTCTTGTCCCTCGGGTAGGCGTATCGCTCCGGACCATTATCCGCTGAGAAAATGACAATCGTATTATCGGCCACACCGGCCTCCTCGAGCGCTGCAATCAGGCGACCGCAGGCTGCATCCGTTTCAACCACCAGATCGCCGTAGGGGCCGGCTCCGGAACTGCCGTCAAATTCATCGTTCGGAATGATCGGGGCATGAGGCGAAGGAAAAGCAAAATAGAGCAAGAAAGGCTTATCCAGTTCGGCCAATTCGTGTATTTTTTCGACCCCGCGTTCCGTGGTTGTGGGGATATTCGTATATGGATCCCAGCCGCTGACCATGGGGCCTCCCCGTGCCTCCCATTGGCCCTCTTTGATCGGCTTCCACTTGGATGTCTCCATCATTGTATCCGGAGCCTCGATCACGCGATCATTCTCAATCCAGCAGTAGGGTGGAAAGTTGATTACCGTGTCGCCGAAATAATAGTCGAAACCATGAGCCAGAGGGCCGTTCGGAATCGGCTTGGTCCAGTCATAGGCTTCTGGGCCCCAGACGGCGTTGCGGCGAACCGACTTCCTTGGCTTGGCGCCTTCCTTACGTATCGCAGCCCAGTCCCAACCGAGATGCCATTTGCCGATGGCTGCCGTGGTATATCCCAAATTCTGGAGCATTTCCGGGAGAGTTAGCTCCTCCGCTTCGAAGGCGGAGTTTCCGAAGGAGCTGACGATACCATGGAATTTGCGCCAATGGTGTCGACCGGTCAGCAGGGCATAGCGACTGGGCGTGCAAATCCCGGAAGAGGAATGACCGTCTGTAAAGCGCATGCCCCCATCGGCCAGCTGGTCCAGATGCGGCGTGGGTATCTTTGAGTCAGGGTTGTAGCTCCCCAAGTCGCCGTAGCCAAGATCATCCGCATACAGTATGACAATGTTGGGCAGTTTTTGCTCTTCCTCAGGACCGCAGCCAACCAGGCAGCCAACCAGCCAGCCAATTGAAATCAACAGAAGAGGAGTTAGGCATTTTTTCATAGAAAGGAGCATGAGTCATGCGCAAGATATTGAAATAGGAAAATAGCTTTATAAATCGGTATCAGCTGAGGGCACCACTGAAAAGAGAAACTATGCCACGCAGCCAGGTCGAACGGCCGACATTGCCATTTCCAGCACACTGATTTATATCCGCGTTCGAATTCTCCACACATAACACGGTGCTATTCTGCGTTAAAGGTTGAATCTTCGATCTTCGGCGTTTCCAATTCTTGAGATATGGATTCCGTTCGCTTGGATAAATGGCTTTGGGCGGTGCGCGTTTACAAGACGCGCAGCGACGCTTCGGATGCCTGTCGTGGATCTGCGATTCGCGTGAATGGAGGCATTGCCAAACCATCTTCAAAGGTTCGCATAGGAGATACCGTCATCGCACGGACGAAGCAACTGACGCGCACCCTTCTGGTGCTGGATATTACGGAAAAACGTATCGGCGCACCGCTTGTTGCGGAATTCGTGGAAGACCGCACACCGCAAAGTGAACACGATGCCGCCCAGGAAAAACGCGACAACGCACGTCTCTTTTCACATAAAGGCCACGGAGAGAAGGGTCGCCCGACAAAGAAAGACCGTCGCGACATCGAAAAAATCATCGGCCCGGACTTTTAAAACATGGCTTACGAAGAGATTGACTACGAGCCAACAGAAGCGGAACTGAGCGAAGACGTTCAAGCACTCGTCGATGCGGCCGATGTGCATTTTGATAACTTCTACGCGCAAAAGCTGAACAAGCGTTACCCCCGCTACATCGCCAGCGAGCCCGCACAAGTTTATGCTGCACTAAAGTGGGTCACCGATCCGGGGCTCACCCAAGGTCACGAATTTATCGAATGGGGCAGCGGCTTCGGTGTCGCGACCGCGATGGCTACCCTACTCGGCTACGAAGCAACCGGCATCGAGCTACGCGCGGGGCTTGTTGAAATCGCCCGCGAGCTCGCAGAAAGTCAATCCATCGAAGCCGAGTTCATTTGCACCAGCTACATCCCCGAAGGCTATATCGAATATGAGATAGCCGGCGGCACCGACATTGTCCCCGACGACAGCTTCGGACATCAACTCGATGGCGGCCCAATGTATCAGGACGACGAACAGGAGATCGAGATCCACGAAGTGGACCTTTTCTACGCCTACCCCTGGCCCGGCGAACAAGAAATGATGCTCAAGCTATTTGATGCCGTCGCCGCACCCGATGCCATACTCATCGCCTATTACGGCGATAAAGATATCTGCATCTATCGAAAGTTGTAATGAACACAAATTTTTCGCCCCTAAAACGGAGCCACGCCTGAACGGCGCGGTGTCATGCGCAGAGGGGACCGTAAAGAAGAGTAGTCGATGCGAGCCAATCGCTTTAGCTCAACGCGAGCGCGTAATCTCGCATTGACTATCTCGACTGGTTGTATCCCGAATCTGGCTGAAGACTGCCGAATGGTTGTGAATCATGAGCCTGCCGAATGGTCGAGTGCTTATCGAAGGGCGGGACTGGATCTTTTTAACCACGGATTAACACGGATCCCGCTCAGCGCATGTGCGTCAACCTAAGGAGAGGACGGCAATATTGACTTGGGAATAGTCATCTTAGATTGCTGACTTACAAAACTCCCCTCCTGCCTGCAGGGATAGGAGGGGACCGCGTGATCGCCGTGCAGGCGAGCACGCAGGGGTGGTTTCGGGGCGGGGCGGACGATAGAATCCCTGTGGAAAGCTGAGTGCCAACAGGGACCACCCCTGAATCAATCGTCTGAACGACGATTGATTCTGTCCCCTCCTATCCCCCGCTTAGGCGGGGGCAGGCGGGGAGCTTGCTGCCTAGCTGACAGGAACGAGAACTTTTACAAACGCGCCTCCCATCAAGCACTTAAGCCCTCAGGTTGACGCACATGCGCTCAGCGGGACGGATAGGATTTCTTCTTTTATTTTTTTGGTTCTTCGTGAATTCTTGTGGGGAATCAATGATCAGCTTCAGAATGTAGTCTGACACCTTCGTGATAAGCTCTTCGCCCTTTTCTGTGAGTGACCTAGAGCGAATGGCACTTCGTTAAGAGCACTTATCGTAGTGGTGTGCTTTCCTGGCCTGAGCTGGTCGAAGTGCAGCCACCACACCGACGCTTGCCTGATCTTGTGAGCGATGCCTGTCTTAAGCACACCGCTACGGCTGTAGATTGCACTCAAGCGCTCTTCACTAAGTGCCATTCGACCTAGAGCCGATCTTCACCTTACGATCGTAGCATTCTGCCACAGTGCGACGGCTTGTCTGGAGACTGCGCCCTACCCCGGGATCGCCTTATAATGGTAGCAGGGCGCAGTCTCTCCTGGCCTGAGCGTGGTCGAAGGCAGACAAGCCGTCGTGGGCTAGCCAATTCTTCAACTTATGCTGCTACTTCCACAGAAATCTACGAATAGCCTATTTTTTTGATCCGTGTGAATCGGTGTTCATCCGTGGTTGCCAATTCAGTTCCTATTCCTTCCTACACCAGTTTACGTAGGGCGGGTGCCACAAAGTTGCATCCCTACGGTAGGTTCTTTTCAAGCGTAGCATCCAACGTGAGATGGATGATCCCGCAACTACTCTGGGTTTGGAGGCGATGTAGGCGGTAAGCGCCCGGCGTTTCGATTGGGGCTGGTGCTTGTCGGCTCGTCGGGAAGCTGGATCGCCGGACGAAAGGCGCGAGCTTGATTCCAGGCGTAGATGCGGCGGGTTTTCGGGTTGATGAGGAGCGTCATTTCTCCGGTCAGACTGCGGCGGATTTCATAGCCGTGGGTAGACTGGGGAAACCAATCAGTCGTGCCGGTCAGATCGACCTCGTCGGTCGAGATTGTTAATTGAAAGGGATTTTCCTCAAACAGATAATCGGCGAACTCAGCCGAGGGATCGACAGCAAGAAACCAATCCCACTCGGTCGGAGCACCCTCCCCGCTCACTCGCTCACGACGTTGCGATTGAATGATCTTGTCGGCCTCGCCCGGCTGCCTCCAGAAGATGCGGCGGAAAACTTCAGCATTCTCCTCGACCAAAGCCGACGTATCGACTGGTGAAGCAGTATCCATACTCGCAGTATGAATCGGCTCGGGCTGAAGTAGCCGAAATACGACGACACTCATCACAAGTAAAAGAATGCTGACTGCGGCGTATTTCATTTTGTGGTCGGTGTGATTGATATCAGTCAAAATGGTTTCTTATGCCCCGACCAAACGCGAAGGCGTTCGGCTACCATCCGACTTGATCCCAACCAAACGCGAAGGCGTTCGGCTACCATCCGACTTGATCCCGACCAAACGCGAAGGCGTTCGGCTACCATCCGACTTGATCCCAACCAAACGCGAAGGCGTTCGGCTACCATCTGACTTGATCCCGACCAAACGCAAAGGCGTTCGGCTACAATCCGACTTGGTCCCGACCAAACGCGAAGGCGTTCGGCTACGATCCGACTTGGTAGCCGAAGCCCTTCGGCTTTGGACCCTTTCGGTATCGCAAGGCCTGCCGGACCAAACGCTAAGGCGTTCGGCTACCATCTGGAGACGGATGTTCAACGTTCATCAGTTCCCACTGTTACTGTAGGTTCTGAGGAAGAGTTGAATGTCCCCCACTGTTTGGATGAAACTATCCATGCCTTGTTGCTCGTCGTTTAGCAAGCTGTAGGCGGGAATGACGATCTTCCATTGACCATTCCAGACACTGCGGCCGATGAGGCGGGAGTTGGTGAACTCCTGTGGCACCAGACTGTAGAAGAGTGTGGCGTCTTCCACTGCGCGGAAGGCTTGGTGCTTACGCAAGATCCATGGCTGCTCGCTGAGCGTGCCGTTGGCGCTGAAGAACTGGTTGCTGTTGAAGTCGGTGGAACCGAGGTTGTATGGCAGCGGCAGGGCTTGGTCGGCCACGCTCCAGCTTCGAATCAGGTCGGTATCGCCGAGTGGCGGTGCCCGCATGTAGTCGCGACCAGCGGGAATGAGATAGACGTAAGGCGTCGCACTGAGGGCGCCGGGAGCAACCGACGTCGCTGCGCCATTTTGATTACCACTCGCATAGGTATCCATCCCAACGTAACCGGGCAAGGCGATCCCCGCGCTGTAGATCTTGGTCGCGAAGTTACTGGCCGAGAAGGCGTGGTCACCGGCGGCGAGGTCGAGACCGAAGAAGTTCTTCCCTTGCTGGATCGTGGTGCTGAATGAGATGACAAATCCCGGGACGGGTGCACCGTCGGAGCGTCTTAAGTTGAGACACATCGCGGCGATGTCGGCATCGGCCATCAAGTCGTCGACCTTCACGAGGTTGTTCTCAAGCGTCTGCTGCCAGAGTTCGTCATCGGAGGTGATGGAGGGATCGTTGAGGATACGGAAGAGCTCATGACGGAGCGAGAAGATGGTGCCGTATTGATCGGGGTTATTGAGCCCGAGGCGGCCTTCAGCGACCGAGAAATCGGCGTTGAGCTGAGCCATGGTTCCAGCGAGGCCAGAATCACCGAGCGTGCTGGTGGTGGACTGTGGCGTGCCGCCGGTCAAATCACCGAGTGCGCGCGAGGCGACAATCTGATTAAAGACGTTTTGCCCGGCGCTGGTGCCGAGTAAGCCGGTCTCGTAGTCGTAGCTCTTGGCGGCTAGATAGCTGTAACGGCTGGCCAGATCGAAGAGCGCGCGGT
>Ga0307948_1004548_pt1 | contig 10237 bp, 8 predicted proteins | sample OrgLakmetagen280_FD_201824 | JGI IMG/M metagenome (GOLD analysis project Ga0307948, IMG submission 201824) | Saline water microbial communities from Organic Lake, Antarctica - #280 | ecosystem: Environmental > Aquatic > Non-marine Saline and Alkaline > Saline | place: Antarctica: Organic Lake...
GCAGTAGTTGTGGTGCTGTGAGTGTGGTGTGAAACAGAGTTGGGCAGGTTGACAGGGATATGGGATACTACCTTTTATCTTATTACCTTATCCCATCATTTTGCACTATGAGACGAGATGAAATGAGTTTCAGGAATTATTGTTGATTGTAACTATGCAAGGAGTTTTCAAACGCCTAGGAAGCGTGAAGATGAGCAAAAAGTGCTGGAATAAAAGATCGGCAGCTGGCGCTGCACTCAGAAATTTGCTAAAAATACTGGTTTAGAGGACCAATTTTCTTTAACCAGGCTCGTGTTGCTGATCTGGAGGCCACTCTCAGCACGCGCAAGAAAGAAGCCAAGGCTAAAGAGGCTTCTTGGGAAGACGAAAGACTGGCTGCCGAGGAGCGCATTGCCTCAGCAATCTGGGAGAAGGACACAATTGAGAGTGACCTACTCGTTCTTCAGGTCAGTTTTAACACACGTTTGCAAGTGACAGGGTGACTCCACTTTGCCATGACAGTACTGCTGCAATAAATCAAAAGAATAGTGTTACACGTTGATCTCAGCAAGTTCCAAACTCTCTTGCTCAGAATATCCTATGTGCAGACGGTTTAAGAATTCCAGTTTTGTGGGCCAGCACCTCAGTCTGCCTAGCTTTTTAATATGTACAGCTGGGTTACTGCCTCACGTTCTGCAACACTGATGTGTTTTACAGAATTCTGTAAACCTTGATTTTGTTGCAGAAAGAAGTGGATCAGCTTCGTGCAGCAGCAGCAAGATCAGAGACTAGCACTTCAGCCCCTGGCTCATACACCACGCCTGCCACAGTCACCAGCTTGAGCTTTGAAGCAGGATTTGGCAGCCTTGAGCAGCGCATGCTGGTTGAGAGCATTGCCCTAGAAGTGGAGCGTGTCTCTAGAATGATTCTGAAAGCGGGAATAGTGCAAGTACCACTGGTAAGATGTCTGGCTAGGAATGGGTCTGGGCAGGAATGTCCTGCACAGATCATGCTTTGGTTACCCTAGGGTGAGAAAAAAAGTACTACTTTCCACTTGTAAAGATATGAGCTCTTGATACCAACAGGAGCAGCAATTCATCTTCCGTTTGAGTTGCTGTTCCAACGACTCAGATGGTCGGGCTCCTGTGTTTGACTTTGCACATGGAGGTCTGTATGTGCCATAATTCATAATACATACAACCGCTGCAGGTTCTTAGCAAGTCTGCACCCAACTCAATATATGCTTGCATTCTGCGCTGTGTAATTTTTAAAGTGCCAAAGTGATCTCTTACCCTCTTCTGCTTACTCTCCAAGAACCCAAAAGCATTTAAAGTATCAGTGGTTTCCTTGGCATAAAAAGTCAGACTGCTGAATCTGGTTGCTTTAAATCTGCAGATACGCACTTGGTGCCAAGCTGGTCCCCGATCCTTCATCCACTTTTGTGGCAGCCAGAATACCACCCTTGCCTTGGCAGCTGTGCAGCACCACCTGTTGAAATGCTGTCTCGACAATGCCAAGCAGCTATCTTGGCCAGACATCACTGCTTTTGAGGACGCATGTCAGGTACGTGCAAAATAATCTAGGTCAAAACCTTTCTGGTTAGAACTCTGTCTCTTTAAAAACAATCTTGGAACAAAATCAAATTATTGATACCAACAAAAAAATATACAGGCAGTGAATGCCATCCCCACATTAAGAAACCGAGTACCATCAAACTCCTCTACTGAGGTGAAGATCCTCAAATAGCATATGAACTTTGCCAAAAAGCACGTACATACATTTGTACACATGCTCTGTATGCACACAGGTCAGCGCAGATCAGGGTGTTTTTGCAGCAGCAGCTCACACACGCACAGCCATGTTCCGTGCCTGGTATCTGAAATACTGTGGTGCTGAACAGCAGCAGGAGCAGCAGCAGCAGCAGCAGCAGCAGCAGCAACAGCAATGCCTAGGCCCCAACTCCCTCTCCTTAGAAATCCTTCACTTGTTTGAGGATCAAAAGCACAAGCTCTCAACTATAATCCTGCCTGGACCAATGCCTCTGCCTCTTTGGAACAGCATGCTTGAGCTCTCCCGCCTAATTGTGAAGCTTCATCTGCTGGTCGGCAGCCTCCCAGGCGTCCACATTTCTTTCATGCCTGAGCCTGTGCCCTTTGACCAAAAGCTGTGTGATGAGCCTCTGAAGGTTCTGTGTGCTCAGCCTGGAAGCGAGGTGCAGGAGAGGTGAGAGGATAGTAGGTATTACCGAAACTGTTCTTATAAGAAGTGGGTTATAATTAGCTGTATGTAGCGGGATGAGTAAGCATTAGCACTGCAAGTTTGTGAAATGTGAAAGGATAGAACAAGTTGAAATCGCTGCAGAATGCATCATGTTGCTTTGCATCGCATAATTAAATGCATTCCTGTAACCATGACCTCATCTTGCAAAAACTGCTGAATTCATCCTTTTGTTTCCTTGGTCCTCACATTTGCCTTTCTTTCTTAGTTATTTTGAGCAGTTGTGACTCTAGCTGTTTAGCAGTTGTGATCAGGCCTTGTAAGTTACGCACCTCCACATCTCATGATGCAAACGGAATAGAACCTTTACCATCGTATCACCTTCTTTTCCTTGCAGAGTGGTTGTGTTCTGCCTTCGGCCAGGAATAATTTACAAGGACCAAAATGACCAGCCAGTGGCTCTTGTGAAGCAGCAGGTGGTCACGCTGCAAGGCTAGACCTGCTTCTAGACCAGCTCCCCATTCTGGAGTCTTCTTTTTCATGCACGCAGGCTCAATCCGTTTTGGCGTTGTTTTTTATTTTGTATGCGGTCTGGCAGGAAGTCAATTTCTCTCGCTTGTTGGTACTATATCCTTCTGGCTGCAGGTATTAAAGCTGTTGGGTGTAAAGCAGGTTGGCCGCAGACTAGGTTTGATGTTGAACCATAATCCTACAACTTTGACGATTTCAAAACCTGCATTTATGGTGTATTGGTGTTATTTGTATATGTAAAGAATTAACAGGCCGGGGAGGTGTGCCTCAGGTTTGACAGACTCCGCAGACCTTTTCAATTTCAAAGCAGTCTGAGGCACATAGGAGTAAATAGTGTGGAGTGCATCAACATGTGGAGGCATCCCTCATTGCCTCTTCTATCACTTGCCCGAAACTGCCCATTTACTCCAGCTCCAGCACACGCCGGTTTTACCACTTTGTTTTGGTGGCTTACACTCCAGTCACCCACCATGGACATACTGGAATAACGATGCCTCTGCTGTCCTTCAAGACCTGGCATGAGCAAAATGGCTCTTAGTACTGCAGCACAGTACTGCAGCGCATTGCCAAGACCTGAAATTTATAGGCGAAGAGATGTGCTTTATATGCCATTGTTATGCAGGCATAGTCAGCAGGTCCAAGCTGCACATTATCTTCAAATGACCAGTTCCTGTAATTATTGTTCTTTGCTGATGAAATGGAATTTTATGGCCAAGCATGCATTTTGCACCCCGCTCACTAGGTACACTGCTGCTACGAGGCCAGCAAGTGGTGTTGCAGCTTTTGTAACGGTCAACTGTGGCTATACTGTCAAATATTGTATTATTAGGCAGAAGATGGCAGTACCCTGCATCTATCACCTATGGGAATCATAATCAACTTGCAATGAAAATGACGCGGACGGTGTAAGTGACCGGCAAAAGTGAGGCATGACCAAGAAAAAATGAATAACTGGCGAACGGGTCGCATCAGCAGTGCAACGGATCTTTGTGCTCATCAACCAAAGTGACTGGAATTAACTCGGAGGATGTTTGCTTTCTTGCAGGTTAAATATTTTGCGCATGGGTCTGTGTGAGGTAGGAAAGGTGTGTGCCGTAGCACCTAAGAAACCCCCTTGAAAAACAGCTGGACCTTTACATCCTGCATTTCTTTGTACATCCAAACTATGTTTAATACAAAGACTCAGGAAATATTCAGCTCAATCAGAGCAGTTGAATTTTATTTTAGCCGTTCCTGTAATCTCTGCGCATGCAGGACAGCTATAACTTTTGTGGGCTTGTATTGTACAAAGCAGGAAGTTATTTTCTTAGCCATGTTCCTTCCATCTAGTTTATCTGTTCTGGGGCCTTCAATTTTTGCTACCCCAGCTCCTATTAAAGGGTCCTTATATGCTTTAAAAGGTATATCGTTAGACCCCCCCCTCCAACAACACATGTTTGTGTGCATATGGTGTGACGTAACTCTCTACTTATACTGCTGTCTGTTATTAAATTGTGTCTACAATTCGTTTTGTCTCAGTTCCGGCACTGGAGAAGTGCCCACTGAGTCTTAATGTATTATTCACTTCCGATTATACAAAAACAAGTGACTCGCTGCAACAAGGCAAATGACGCAGGGAAGGCTGCTCACCCCCTCCCTCGTTCACTTGTAAAACCATTATAAAAAAGGTCGAGTTTCCATAACGTTTTGGTTCACAATACAGACCTTTCAACTCCAGTTCAATTTTTATAATACTTATATATTAATTATCAATAATAATGAGCTCTCATCAAATTACCAATATTTTGAAAAGGCCCCCCCAAAAAGTTGTTGTCCATGGGTCCCTGCCAGCTGGACCTGTAGTGGATGATGAGGTATGTGGGGAACCTACCAATGAGCTCAAAGCTGCACGGAATGTGGCACCCAACTTGAATTTTACTCGCAAATGCAGGCCGCCAGGGTGCGCCGATCACGCTCTATTGATGTGCTTTTTCTGCTAGATGCGACAGGCAGCATGTCAAATGTCATCGCAGCAGCCAAAGACAAGATTTTAGAGATTGCAGAGAAGATCCAGCACGAGGAGGCGCTTGAGCTACGTGCTAGATTCATTGCTTACAGGTGCAAGTCCGTTCTGGTGTTCTTACAAGGAGTATTGAGCAGGGCTCTCTCTGAAGTGTAGAGGCCTAGAAATGGCAAGCTACCGTATCTAGATCTGAGATTTTGGAGTAACACTTGCTAAAGTTTCCAATTTCTTGAGTCTTCCATAATCTCAGGAGTAACAGGGAAACTATTAGGCAGCGATCACTAAGGTCCTATCTACTAGGCTTTTATTTCTGCACGTGTAGCATGTTTCTTGGTATGGCTCCTTTGAATTTATCTCACGAATGTTCACAGGATGGTACCATGGCTAACTCTACTAATATGCCACCTCAATAAATCTTTTGACACCATACCGCATGGCAAAAGAAGGTCTTTCCTTTTTGTTTCGTCAGGGATTTCTCTGCAGGGACACACGATGTCTGCCAGTTCACATACGACATGCCAGCCTTCAAGGCGTGCATCCAACGCCTGCAAGTTGTATGCAACTGTGACACAGCAGAGGGCATCTTTGGAGCCATTGAGCTAGCTACTGTGATGGATTGGAGGCAAGTTTTGAAGATTGCTTTTTGGTTGGTGCACTCTGACCACCAACTTTGATGTACTCACCTGTGGAGTAAATATGTATGCCCTGGACGGACCTTTTGTAGGAGCCGAGTCCGCACAATAATCCATATTGGAGATGCACCATGCCATGGCAATCAGTACCATAATATGATCGATGATCATTACCCAAGAGGGGACCCCGAGAAGAGGTGCTTGGAGGACATGCTCAACGTATTGCGTGTCAACTGCCGGGTAGGGGGAAAAGGAGGGAGTGTAGTGCAACAGCGCAAACCAGAAAGGTTTCATTTATTGCTCTGCAGTCAATGAGCACACGTGGCACAGGCGCACATAGACAAAGCAGGTATGACGCAAAATTAAATCCCATGTACGCAGGTGCAGCTGTACCACTTTCTTCACCTGAACTCCTCGACACACCAGATGCTGCAAATGTTTAAAGCTGCTGTCAAAGATGGACCGGGGTGGCTCACAGATGTTACAATGCGTGAGCTGCGTCCTGACTTTATGAAAGCAGTACTTGAAGCAGTGAAAGCAAGCTCCCTACGCTTTGCCCCATGCCGAGCAAGCAATTGAACTACTACGCACTGGCACTCGTATTTGTATCTGCTAAAATGGTTTGTTTCCAATTAAGCAGCAGAATGTACCTTGGCCAGAAGTCTTGTTGGCACTTGGCCCTCAGAGGCATTCATTTCTCGGCAAAGTCTACAGCGTGGTATCTTCACAGTACTTGAGTTCTACAAAGTGTACGTCCCATGTATAAAAATTTACTCTTCTAACAAATTAATTGTGTGTCTTTGCAGCATTACACCAAGTCGTGTAAGGAGTACAACTTCAAGGAGTCAATGTCTGGTACAATCAACAACGTACTTGAAAGCTGGTTTTATATCGTTTGCATCGTGAGATGGCGGCGGATTTTCTACAAGGTCAACTCTTAATTTTTAAGACGTTATGCTAAGAGCAAGGTCAATTCCCTAGAAAGGGACCTCTTTGTGTCAAACATTGTTGGTTTTCTGCAGAATTTTTTGAATTACTTAGCAGTAAATATGTAAAGGCCAGAAACTTTGTTGGTTTAAATAGCAGAAAATAAAACCAAAAAAAGAGCAAAACGAATTGGCAAAGCGTACTTGCTAGCAATACTGGTCCTGCTGCTATACATAGGTTTAAAATGCAAGGCTAATTGTGGTACAATGTATGTGATCCCAGCCTTCCAACCACGCTATCCAGACCTCTTCTCTCTACCTCTTCTCCCTAAATCTAAACTGTGAGCTAGTGACCTCCAAATATAGCTCTGATGACCGAGTCACCCACTCCATGCAGACAGATGTTTGACCTTTGATAGAATAAAGGATCTGACGGAGAGGCAAACACGTGTTTTGCATGCAGGAGTACACAGACTTGCAGGGTACCATGATGGACAGTTTTTTGCAAAAACACGTGGATGCAAGCAAAATGCCAGAGGGGGTTATCTGGCAAAAGCCGAAACTTGCTCCTTTTTGCATGAATGGTGCAGCTTCTCACACGTCACTCCATCAAATTAGAACCAACCTAGCTTCAAGCTAATGCTGAATTTTAAAGCTACCCGAGCATGCGCTCAGATTTAGACAAGTCGCCCTGTGTACAGAATGACAGGACTAAAAGCACACGTTGTGCACCTGTACCCTAGATGGGTGCTTTCCAGGGGGAATGGCACATTAATTTGCATATCTTGCCAACCACTTAGTCTTTTTGCCCCATTCTTCTTGCAATGATCTTTATTTATTATAAGTTGTAAGGATTTGGTGCACTGGCTGGTCAGATACAGGATGTTATTGCTCAAAAAGTTAGGTTCACGCCGTGGCTGCTGAGGCAGGTGGACCTGACTGGCAGGTTTCAAGCTCAGCTGCATTGGAATCTACATATCAGAGCCGGGCTTGAAACCTGCCAGTCAGGTCCACCTGCCCTAGGAGTATGCAAAAAGTATACCCATTTTGGGCCTCAGATAACCCCCTCTGGCAAAATGCCCACTTTTGGTATTGCAAGATCATGAGCTTTTGCATGACCTGCAAATCTTTGGAAGTGTGGACTCCACAAGCTGAAGAGAGGATCAAAGTTCAAACATTCACACTCTGTAATTGCAATAATAGTTTGTCCTTCCTACTGAACGAGCTGGAATAGAGCTCTTAGTACACGCATAGACGTTTGCTTACCTTTGTTAGCCACGTTTGTAAACGCAGTTCTTTTATGGCTCGTTCAGGAGGTGGAGGAATTACATCTGGACAAACGAAGACTGAGAAAAAGCACCGAAAAGTCAAAAAGGAGACTGAGAAAACAAGGAAGGGTAAAACCACGCGGACAACTGGGCCGTTGGCACCCATGCCTGCCCGCAAAAACGGAAAGAAAGCACTGGCACGACAAGGGGACAAGGAAGCTGCACTGCGCAGGTAAGCAAAACTAATCTTGCCTCAAACTATCAGGATAAGGGGAAGCATGCACTTTTGTGCGAAGTAACACAAGTCTCCCGCCTGCAGGAACTAGAGTTTTTCTGCAAGCAGAGAACTCTGCAGTTCCCGGTTAACGGTTAACGTAGCAATTTAATTGAGTTGGTGATGCTAATCCACAACTGCCAAGCGCATCACCAGTTTACGGGGCTTCAGGAAAATTTGGCCATATTCCTATCACCAAATATTAGTAGTACTTGTACTTATACTGACTTATCTCGCGGATTTGGGAGCACCGGAAAGTAAGTGAATGATCAGCTGAACGTATTTGTAAAATATCTCAGAGGGGGTTATCTGAGCGAATGTCCAAACATGCTCCTTTTTGCATTAAAGGGGCAACTACTTACACGTCAATTCACCAAATCGAACCCAAATTGGGTTTTCACTGTTGCTGATATTACTAGAGCAAATTACTACTAGAGCATGTGCTCAGACTTAGTTAAGTCGCCATGTGTAAGAAATGACAGGACTAAATGCACATGTCGTGTGTCGTGTACCTGTACCCAAGTTGGGTGCTTTGCATGAGGAATGGCAATAACCTGCACATTTCGTTAACACATGGTGTTTGCTTCAGTGTTTTTGCTATGAACTATCTATTTTATGAACTACAAAACACCAAAAATCACTCAATTCAATGCTCTGGCTGGTCAGATACACCATATGACTGCTCAAAAAGTAGGGTTCACGCCGCGGCCGATCAGGTATGGGCCCTATAACTGGTTAGTTTCAAACTTAAGCCTCAGCCCCTCTGAAAGTATTCCCATCCTTCTGCAGCCAAGGACTTCTTTGTGCTATGGGCGTTTGCCTGTGTGTGCCCTGCGTGTGCGCACGCACTTACGCAAATTGTACGTGAGCACCTTTGCGTGCCATCCTCTCAGCTCCCAGCTTATTTGGACCTGGCAATGCCCGGCCTGCTGTATGCCTTGAACCGACTTGTATATAAAGCTTCTTTGCTAGCAATCTTTCACTTTTGACGGATGCTGGTGATCATCTTGGATTTTTGATGATACACTACAACACACAGTAAAACCGTACAAGCAAGGGCCTTGCACCATGTCATTGCATTTTGAATGTGATGACAATTTATCGCCTGCTGACCCACTGCGCAGATATGCTCATCAACCAGTCCATGTCCAATTTAGCTGAGGGCGGTGCATCGCCTGCTGCACAAGCTTCCAGGTTTTTTGTTAACCGCATCTGGATGCCTTCTCAGCCCTGATCATCCCAAAGAAGAACCTGGATCAAGTTGCGCTAGATGTGGTGCATCCTTTGAAGACCTTCATATCATCAGCTCAGGTCACAACCTGCCAGCATCCTTATAAAAAAGAGCACAGGCATGACCTGAGCGATCTTGCTGAATACTTTGATGGAGTTTGGTTGCTTCCTGGTGCACGTCATAGCGGTGCAAGGCTGGTATGCCTGAGAGTAGATGAGCAGTATCTGCTCCCATTGTACCACTGCCCTAGTCCCAGCGATTTTTTAAAATGCAGGTGTCTTGTCGTTTTTTGAGGAATTTAACGGCCCAGTAACTCAATCCAACATCTGACGACTCTCGGCGAGTGACTGTAACTAACGCAATATACACTTTTAGTGACAGAAAACAGAGCGACTAGACCTGCAGGCATAGCAAAATAGAAAGCTACAATGCACAACCTTTATCTGAAGTTATAAGAGTCAACAGGTCAGAAAAGACCAGGGATTCCAAGGGATCTGCTGCTCTCCGTCATTCTACCGAGGACAGTTTTTATTCAAAGCGATTCATGCCAATTTGATGCTATATATAAGGCAACGGCTAATTCCATTGTGACAGCGGCATGCCTTATTGTGTTCTGAGCAAGCCCGTCCGATAAACAGCAATAATGCCATGAGCGAGGCTATTCAGGTGCAATGCAAGCAGCATACAGCTTCCCCCCAATTCCTAAAATTTTAAGTAGATAACCGTAACGACGCAGAGGAAAAGGGGTGGAGGGACGGAAAACAGTTTGGAGGCTATATCAGGTAACTAGCAAGACAGAGAATTGATTTGATGCCATATTTCCACTACGGTCTAATTTATACAACCGTACGAAAGTGTACCGCAGTCAACAAATTGAAATTTATATAGGTAATTAATTACACTCACCATGAATGAAAGTGACAACGACATCAACCCTGCCACTACCCTGGATCTGCGGGTGGCGAGCATTTTCATCATTTTGGCGGCTGGTTTGCTCGGAGCTCTCACACCTTTGCTCCTACAGGTGGCATTCACACACACACAAATATACAAAAAACACACACACACGCGCGCGCACACACACACACACACACACACACACACACACACACACACACACACACACACACACACACACACACACACACACACACACACACACACACACACACACACA
>Ga0307948_1004558_pt1 | contig 10230 bp, 8 predicted proteins | sample OrgLakmetagen280_FD_201824 | JGI IMG/M metagenome (GOLD analysis project Ga0307948, IMG submission 201824) | Saline water microbial communities from Organic Lake, Antarctica - #280 | ecosystem: Environmental > Aquatic > Non-marine Saline and Alkaline > Saline | place: Antarctica: Organic Lake...
TAAGAGCACATCTGTCACAGACTCTTTGTTCATAAGGGACTCCTTGATTGTAACGCTGAATCTGCACTTGAAGCTCGTGACCAGAAAGACGTAGACAAGAAAGGGAGCGCTTTGTTAGTATGGACATTGCATTGATGCCATGGTTGTAATTGAACTGAAGTGATGCGATCAATCAGAACTACACCAAGGAATAACAGATAGAGATGTATATATAACAAGGTTGAGGGCGGGCTCCTCTTGCGCGTGGTGACTTGACGCCGAGCTCCTGCGTGTGTGCCGCTGCTCACCTACAAGATCCCACAAAACTACACCTAATTCCAAAGCCACAGGGACTAGGGTGCCCACCTCAAACGAATATGAGCATGAGCATGAGGCATAGAAACTACAGAGCTAAATAAAAACCAGGATTTTTATTAGTTGTTCACAATTGCCTACGTGGACAGATGCGTGCAGCCCTGGCATTACAGAGCGTGTGAGCCCTGTGCAGTGCTGGTGCTTCACCGCTGTAACGGCGCAGGTCGTAATAAATCAGAAATAATCAGAATAAATTAACAGACAACAGAAATCAGATTTGCGTACCCGTCGTGAATACTTTTGTCAATCCGAGAGAAAAATCATCAAAATCCGAGAGATTCATCAAAAAGTGTGCCATAAAATTTTATTAGCTTTCACAACATGAAACTTTTCATCAAATGTCAATAGTAGCAGGGATTTTCGCTTGAACATCTTTGCTAGTATTGCACATTCCGCAGTGAAAGTGCCAGATCGCGTAGGTCTATGTTCGCCACTTGCGTCACGCATAGAACTACGTTCGGGTGTGTCGTTTGTCCAGGGATGCGTGAGTTTGTAGGATGGATCAAGCCTGTCAAATTTGCATCGATGATATTGATCATGACTAATACTGCATTGCACAATACTGCGTTGCACAATACGAAACCTCGTTGGCACAAACTAAACCTCGTTGGCACAATACTAAACTTTGTTGGCACAATACTGCATTGCACAGTACTGCATTGCACGATACTAGTTGGCAGCCTAGAGCAGTTCGTACACATACCCAGATAACGAGCAAGGAACACAGATAAATCTGCGGAACACACAAAAAGTGCAGGTGAGTGCAACATGTGCAAATGAGGAAGCTGGGGTTGTGCGCTCAGGCAAAGATCTGGTTAAAATCAGAGTCAGTCATGTGTACCTCTAGCTAGTGCCCCTTGCGCAATCAAGTGGCCCTGGCCAGAGGTACACATGTCTCCCAAGGCAAGGATGCATGTGAGTCGCTCACTGTGGGTTTGATGAACACTTAAACCTTGCTGCCCTGCTATATGTAATTGAGTGCCTGGCTGTAATGTGTGACAAAATGTGAGATGTATCACATCATTCTGTACATGGCATAACACTATTACAGTGTGGTTAAAGGGAATTTGAGCGTACTGCCAAGGCCATGCTTCCACTCATTCTTTTGACAAGTTGCCCCTGCCTTGATACGATTGGCTGAGTGCCAGAATTCATCAACCTGCTCCTGCTGCGTGCTTGCCTGATTGCCAGACTTTGAGATACCTCATTTCTGCTGCGTCACTGCCTGGATTCAAAACAAAACATGTGACAATCAATGTTATGACTCGGTTGTTCAGGAATCCTCGCCCTTGCTGCGCAGGTGCTCGGGGGGGCCGTGTGGCCCAGGAAAGGGGTACCGCCTACCAAATAACAGACGTAGATAGTGAGTGCAGCTTGACAATGTCAGTGATATACATTCAACTTTTGATCAAGAACGGGTGGTTAAAATCTGCAATGTGCTTGACTTTGTTCCAGCCGCTTCTGCTCGGACTTGGCTGATCAGCCTCACGAGCCCCAGAACTCATCCAGCTGCTCTTGCTGTGTGCTTGGCTGAGTAGCAGACAATCAATGTGCTTGACTGAAACTTTGCTGCCCTGCTACGTGTAATTAAGTGCCTGGCTGTAATGTGTAAAATGTGACGTATCACATCATTCTGTAATACACAACACTGTACAATGTAGATCAAGGGAAGTTAAGCGTGCTGTCCAGTGCCATGCTTCTGCGCAATTAATCAACGATGCTCCTCCCAATGATGTGAATTCATCAAACTTGATGATGCTTGCTTGCTTGCTTGCTTGCTTTGCGCTTGAGTGCCAGAGTCACAGCAGTTCTAACAATCCCTCCCTTGCTGCGCAGGTGCAGCTGCAGGCCGCAACAACCGCTTTGCCAAAGCTGCATTTGAGAACAAGCAATATCCAATCTCACATCAAATCCGTGAGGTTGCCATGCTAGGGGGGTGGAAAGACCACGGGCGGGGTATGCAAGCACGCCCCAAGAGCCCAGAGTACGAGCTCATCCTCAACGTTGCAAAACAAAAAATATGTGAGTAACCCTTGCTTGAAAGTTACGGAAACTGTGTTTCTTGGCAGGTTCAGGATTGTGCAAGTTTAAATTCGTTAAGATAAATCTCTGATGTGCTTTTGAGAAGATGTTCCGAGGTTCCTACTCCCTTCATATGCATAAAGTGGGTAGACCATTGGAGATAAGGTTTTAAAGGTGAAATAGGGTATTAGAAGGAGGTAGGACAAGCGGGTGTACCATTGGGCAAGAGGGAAAAAGTTGCGCATACTTTATTCAGGCAGGCAGGCACGCACGCGCGTAAGGGCCTGATGAGGTGGTGGGGTTCTGCTTTTTGTAACACACAAAACCATCACAACCATGGCAGTACCTCTTCAAAAAAATAGAAAGGGTGAGATAGGGTATTAGAACGGGGTGGGACAAGTGGGTGTACCATTTGGGAAGAGGGGGGGGAATGCGCACTGCCAGGCATGCGTGTGCGTGTGTACGTGCCGGGGGAAGGAGGTGGGGTGACTTTTCTAACACGCATCAGAATCTTAAACGAAATCCGATGCAAATATCCAAAATCCAAAGTGCATCTCTTGCTATTATGCCATCTGTTGCATGCCGATGCAAATATCCAAAATCCAAAGCGCATCTCTTGCTATTATGCATTACATCTGAAGGAAATCGCCTGCGGTACAGTCACCGGTCTGAACGTCACGGAAACTATGTTGTATGGAGTATGGAGAAAAGCAAAAGTATAGCACAGTATGCTTATGGCCAACCTAAACAGACAAGGATATAGGGAAGTCAAGCTTCACGTGATCCTCGTTGGAGCTATGGGGACTACCTACAAAGACTATACAGAGAAACCTCTGGCAGACCTTGATCTGGATTACCATAAGATTTTAAAACATGACACACAAACTGAATGAGCACTCCATCAGACATGCATCTGCACTCATAAAAACAAAGGATGCACTGCAATATAACACAAGCAACAACAATCAAGGTTTGGGTCTGGGTGCTACGGCACACAACCCCCATAGTCCACATTAATTTCTTTTTCTTTGTATGGAGTTGAGTGACAGGTCATAGTGTGAAACTGTTAAATTTGATATGCTCTTTGATGTGCATAATTTTACAAGTCCCAGTGTGAAACTGTTAAATTTGATATGCTCTTTGATGTGCATTTATGGGTGCTCTCTTTTACCACGCAGATGACGGCAAGCCCATGACTTCCACCAAGTCTGGTCGACCTGGTCGGTACCAGGTCATCGGCAAATTCATGGGTGGAGGGTTGGTCATGGCTGGAAAAATTTGGTGTTGATGATTTCTACTCAGAGGTAGGAGTATTTTTGAAGCAGCACCACAGAGAGCAACTCGTTGCAAAGCGCGTGTTCCGTGGTTGATAAATCGCTCACACACAGCTGCTCTAGTAGAAGTATGTCACCCCTCCTGTATGTGTGTGTGTGTGTGGCTAGGTGATTGGGGAAAAATGCCAGCATTTTTACCCGTTCACCTAAAGACTCTTTTTTTAATGGTTAGAGTTGTAGCTCCAGGACATGCCTCCAGGACATGCTAGGTGATGTGCTGGTCCTTTTTTTAGTACTTTAGTGCATTACAGATTTACAGAGTTACAGGTTAAGCCATTAGCCAAAAATTGTGACTGGTAGGCTGATGTGCTGGTCCTTTATTTTCTGATCGTTTTGTTTGTGTGCTATGCCGTCCTATGCCCTGCGAGCACACAAGGACCACCCTCTCCATTAACTTGGGAATGCCATCAATGTACAGCACTAGTGATTCGAAAATCCAGCTTATTGAGCAAGACGTACAGAGTTTGCAGAGTTTACATATAAAGCCATCACTCAATCGTGTGACTGCTAGGCTGCGTGTGTAAAACATGTAAAAGTTGTCATAGTAATTGTTGTTGTAGTACCACACTTGTAGCACCTACAAAAAGACCCCTAGAAAGGGAAAAAAGGCACAACGCTGTTTGTGATATTGCAGCACTGAATAATGGTCTTAATGGTTACAATGGGGGGTGACCTTCACCATGTTGTTTGACTGATCGGCTGCTGACTGGTCTCGGCCAGCTACAAAATAATCCATAAGCTTAAAAAGAATAAGAAAAAGTGTTCTGCTGAGAAAGGAAATCGCCAGTCAATCGCCTCCTGTAAGATCCGTGCCCCTCCTGTATCACTGCGTAATTGACACTGCTGCTTTTTGCTTAGCTGTGGACATGAAACGTTGCAATTCTACTGGTTCTATTCCGGCTCGTATCCACCGAACTGCTGGAGGGGGATTTTACACTTGTGCCGACACCAAGGAGAGACACTGAACTGGCTAAAAGCCCTACTAGAAGAGAAACAAGAAAAGCATCTGGGCCGTTGACACCCAAACCTGCCAACAAAAATTAAGTTTGCCACACAAAAAGGGGCAGGAGACACAGAAACACTGGAACCACACAAAACAGGAAGGAACAGGCCAAGGGCAGCAAGTAGCTGAAGTCAAAGAGAGTAGGGGCCTAAAATTAAGCTGCAAACTATCTAAGGCACAAGCTGGCACAAGCATAATAAAAAGAATGGTTAGCACAGCGCAAGCTGTGCCAAGAGAGTACTAACAGACGTTCGGTTGCACTCGCCTCCAAGAACTAGAGTACTTCTGCATGCTGCAGAGTACTCAACAGTTTCGGTTAGCTGTCAAGCTTTTCAATAGTATGCTTAATACCAATAGTGACACTTTGCGGAGGGTAGTCCAGGCTGACCTCAATTACAGCCTCGTTCAAGTGCCTGCTGGACAGCTCAATTGCTGAGCGCTTTTCAGGGACTACGTGGGTGTGAGTTGTATGTACGAGCTGTTCAAACTGGGCGTGCTATTCCCATAATGCAATAGTTTACTGCAAATTTGAAGCATAGGTTGTAAGGTGTTAGAGAGACGCTGAGTTGGTGAACCCCAATACGCACAACAACAAACTGGCCACCTATCATTCTTGGTTCGCCACCCCTGTTTCTAGAAATGAGCGTATGCCGATCAATGTACCACGGTATCTCTATCTTGATCTGTCCAAACATGTTATGCGCAATATAAGTAGATTCCGCTTGCGTGCGCATACTTTGAAAGTTGAAGCAGCAGCATGGCTTGAAGATGGTTCTTGCGTATGTGACCAATGTTACGGTGAAGATGAACATGTTCAGAACGAGGTGCATGCTCTTTTATTTTGCCAAGACCATCGAGTTTGTTCATGATTTCCTTTCTCATCAGAACGATGTTCATGATTTCCTTTCTCAGCAGAACAACTTTTTTTTTCTTTATGAGCAATTGGATTGATTTATAGCTGGCCGAAACCAGTCAGCAGCCGATCAGCCAAACGACCTGGCTGAAGGTCACCTCCCATTGTAACCCATTTTTGCTTAACTTGTCGGGTGTTTGAGGGTGTGTGCTTGGTGCTTGAGGCTGGTAGAGCTCTGAACGGACAATTAGTCTCTTTCCTCCTTTTTCCTTCCTTCCTCACTTGCTTTAATGTGAGGAAGGAAGCACCGCTTCTCTCCCTATTTAAACCCCGCTGTTTTCAAACTATTGAAACATGTCCTGCCTGTTCTGACATGTGTCTAATTCTACAGGCCTCGGTCAATTTGAAGAGACTCGGGCTGTAGGCCATCCTTGTAACCCCCTTGTAACCCCTTGTCAATTTGAAGGCAAAGGTTACAGAAGAAGGGTCCCACTAACGTTGATTGCTTGAATTTTAATTACGCAAGCAACACTTTAAATGGGTAGCATCAGGTGGCTGGTAGCATATTTAGAAAGGCTGAGACGGCGTTGATCTTACAAGAACTGGGACCTTCAAAGTTACAGAATTTACAAAGAAAGCCATCATTCAAAACGTGCGACTGCTAGGCTGCTGCGTATGTAAAAATTGTGAGTTGTTGTTGTAGCACCAGACTTGTAGCACCTACAAAAAACCCTTGGAAAAGAAAAAAGACATGCTGTCTGAAATATGGCTGCACTGAATAAAACCAATAAAACAATCAAGCATCTGCCAGGACCAACCGACCGTATTAAATCAAATCAAAGAGGGGGAATCATCACCTGTGTGTTTTGGGCACCAGAACTTGATGTTGCTGAACACCTGTCACACTGAGGATACCAAGAATGAGGGAGGCAAATAACATTATACAGAAACTCGTGTGTGAGGAGCAGTACATGCACAACGAAAGGGTCAGGAACATCAAACATGGTCTGGTTCATCTCCCTTTTGATGCGGGCCCTGCTGCTAGGTGAACCCTGTACCAGCACTTGCCTGGCTAAGACTGTAAAATTGTGTATAAAGAGCAAAATTGAAATCAGATGTAAGCGCAGATTAGCAGGCAATACCCGTTGCTTTACAACACCTCACAGAATCAGAACATGACTTTTGTGTCAGATTTAGTTTCAATTTTCGACACTGGTTGATTTTGTTTCACCAGCCAATTGCCATCAGCCAGAGTCTCGGGCTGTAGGCCATCCTTGTAACCCTTGTAACCCTTGTTAAGGTATTGCGCTTCAGCAATGCCAACATAAATGAAATTTCTCTCATGCATGCACACACCACGTCCTCTACTGAGCCAGCAACGAATCTCCTCATCTGAGAGCAGCAAAACATGTGGAAGTTACCCATGCTGCAACACGCAACTACACTCGTGCTGACTGAGCTGCAATGCTAGATGTGTGCAATTCCGGACAACCTACCTAATGCTGCAATACGTACCACAAAAAACTGACTGAACTGGATTGCTCTACCTACCTAATATTGCACGCTGACTGAACTGCAATGCTCTAACCTCTAAATGCACGCTGAAATATTGCAAAATGCACCACTACATGCACGCTGACTGAACTGCAATGCTCAGTGAGTGCAAGGCAACCTACCTTAATGAAACTGACCTTAGCAGTCACACTTTTTGACTAGTAGCTTAATCTGTAACCTCTGAAGAGGTGTGCAAGGAAGCCTGCCTAATGCAACTTACCTAATGCAAACCCCACCACGACATTCACAGACACTGAGCTGCAGTGCTTATGTGTGTGTATGTGTGTGTGCGTGTGTGTTTGTGTGAGTGTGTTTGTATGTGTGTGTTTGTGTGTGCATGTGTGTGTGTGTGTGTGTGTGTGCGCGCGCGCTCGAAGCAGTCAAAGTGTTGCGCCTGGTTCTTATAATGCAATTGTAACAGCCAATGGTGTCACACCACAAATGGGCTCAGGAGGTCAGCGTGCGACAGCTGCTTGCTCTTGCACATCATAACACATGCCTTAAAGGCAGACAGTGTGCGCAAACAGAGGGAGAGGCACTGAGCAGGGGCGCCAACCACATAGCAGCTCGACACTCGAGCGAGTTCATGCTACGCCACTCACACCACCACCACGCGCGCGCGTCTGCAGAGCGCATCTGTTGGCGCGTGTGTGTCTTTTGCACAACAGGTCTGTCACACGCGCGTGTGGGTGCCAAAAACCGTGCGCATGCTCAGCCCTTGACGGTACTGTGGTGGATGAGCAGCCAAACACTGCCGCACGTGCCCAAGTATTCATCATCGCCCGTTTTTTTACAGGCATGCACAAAGCAGGTATGCAGACAGGGTATGCACAAAGACAAGCTGCTCGCAAAAGCTGACACTCGTAAGAGCTGAGACTGACAGCTGGCTCCCCCCCCACCCATCACCCCCCCCCCTAAAATGTGCCATAGGAGCAAAAAAGCTGTGTGCATCAAAAGCTGAGAATGCCACCCTCCCCAAACAAACCTTTGTTGAGAAGAGGACGTACGAAGAACGTGAGGCTAGGTAACTCAAGGCACGAGCCCTAGACTAACTGAAGCTAGACCGAAACTCCTACAGAGCATCAAAGCCCTCTGATACAACTGAAGCTAGACCAAAACTCCTACAGAGCATCAAAGCCCTCTGATAAACACACAGCCCTGGGCTGAGGCGTTCGAGCGCCTTGCACAGCAGACAGCACGCCTTGCACGTAAGACTGCACGTAAAACAGCGAGCCTTGCACTCCAACCCGCGAGCCTTGCACTTCAAGCCGTGAGTTGTACACACCAAACATTGGCATGGCGCATCAAACCGCAGCCTTACGCACGCGACTGATGGCAGTGCGCTGCGCATGAGCGGGACCATGTGTGCTACGGGCTACGGACTGTGCGTGCTGCTGACTGTGCGTGCTGCGGGAAGCTGGCTGTGCGTGCTGCTGACTGTGCGTGCTGCGCACAACTGAACGAGTGCTGCTAGCTACTGGCTATGTGTGTGTGCTGTGCACATCTAACTATTTATGTGTGCGTGCACATCTAACTATGTATGTGTGCGTGCACACCTAACTAAATGTGTGTGTGCGCTATGGCACATCTAACTATGTATGTGCTGTGCACATCTAGCTATGTGTATGCTGCACACACCTAACTATGTGTGTAACGTGCACACCTTATTATAGGTGTGTGTATGTGCTGTGCACATCTAACTATGTGTGTGTGTGCTGCACACACCTAACTATGCGTGTGCTGCACACACCTAACTATGTGTTTGTGCCGTGCACACCTAACTATATGTGTGCTGCACACGACTGACTGTGTGCCACGCACCACAGATACAGAGCCACAAGGGTCATCATAGACAAAAAGGGCATCAGCGCCGCAAAGAGCATCATCGCCACAAAGGGCATCAGCGCCGCAAAGGGCATCATTGCCACAAAGGGCATCAGCAACACACACTCAAGCCGGAGCCTGCAGTACAAAGAAGCGGTGTACAAACGAAGGTCAGAATCATGGCAGGTGTGTGTGTGCGTGTGTGTGTGTGTGCGTGTGTGTGTGAGTGTGTGTTGGCTGAGTGAAAACACGTGTGCCACATAACAGTAAAATGCACATGCCGGAGCCTGCAGTGCCAAGAGGCGAAGAATCGACAAAATATACTATATTCAAACACACGGTGTGTGTGTGTGTGATTTGTGTGTACGTGCGTGCGGGCATGTGCTTGTGTGTGCATGTGCATGTGTGCGTGTGTGTGTGTGTGTGTGTTGCGTGCACGTGCACGTGCATTTATGTGAAAACACCATTCACATTTCATGAGTAAGCACTTGCAGGCTGGCACGAAACAAATTCCCAAAGAGTAAGCACTTGCGGCCTCACACTGTCACAAAGTGAATACTCAGAGTCAGCACTAGCAGGCTCGCAGGCTCTCTGGTGTTTCACAAAACCTCTGACCACGCTCATTGGACGTCACCAACACGACATTTACAGGCTCACAGTCTCTTTGCGTGTCATGAAACGAATTTCCAAAGAGTGAGCACTTGCAGGCTCACCACCGTCACAAAATAAATAGGGTTGGCCAGAACCGTATATATACGTATATATACATCGTATATATGGTGATTTCCCAAGCCAAAAATATCGTATGTACACCGTATATATATGGTTTTGGCCAACCCTAAAAATAAACAATCAGAGTCAGTCTCTGTTGTGTACGAATCGATTTCCCATTGAGTAAGCACTTGCAGGCTCACACTCTCTTTGTGTCACAATACGAATTTCCTGTTGCTCAAACACAGCTCTCAAAAGAGGACAAGAGGGAGTTTAAAGCCTTAGCTTTCAGAACCTACCAGCCCTCACAGACACCACAGACACAGCCCTTAGACACAGGCACAGCCCTTACCCCCCCCAGCCTTACCCCTTACACCACAGACACAGACCTCACGGACACCACAGTGCTCAAGACATAAAAGAGCAATTGCGCTACAGACACAGCCCTTACCCCTTACACCACAGACACAGACCTCACGGACACCACAGTGCTCAAGACATAAAAGAGCAATTGCGCTACAGACACAGCCCTTACCCCTTACACCACAGACACAACCCTCACAGACACCACAGTG
>Ga0307948_1004563_pt1 | contig 10225 bp, 10 predicted proteins | sample OrgLakmetagen280_FD_201824 | JGI IMG/M metagenome (GOLD analysis project Ga0307948, IMG submission 201824) | Saline water microbial communities from Organic Lake, Antarctica - #280 | ecosystem: Environmental > Aquatic > Non-marine Saline and Alkaline > Saline | place: Antarctica: Organic Lake...
TGTGTGTGTGTGTGTGTGTGTGTGTGCGTGTGCGTGTGTGTGAGTGTGGGCGTACTCACATCGTATGACAGGTCGCAGCTTGGACTCTCTGAGTCTGCGAGACACATCTGCTGGTCCATGGAACGGGTGAGGGCATCCGCTGAAGGGTGGATGCCAGTCTTGATCATTCTAATGAAGATTTGCAAGTACCTATTATTTTATTATTATATTAAACGGCCTAAAATATACCAATACCTTCTATAAGAAAACTCACTTATGGTGTACATGGGGCCACCCACAAAGGAAGGGAAAAAAGGTAGGGATGTTGTAAGTTTACTCTTGATATTGTGTCAGCAAATGAGGAATTTCCCTTGATTGCAACACAGCTCCTGAAAAGAAGCCCCCCCGACACAATGGTCCAAGTAATCGTAAGGATCCAGGCAAGGCACAACCCAGGTAAGGCTTAGCATGCTTGCATTAAGTACACACATGTGTGCGCACGCACATGCACATGCACACGTGCGCGCGCGCGCACACACGACACACACGCACAAACACACACAAATACACGCACACACACACGCGCGCACACACACACACATACATACACACGGACACATGCACACACACACGGACATACATAACACATACACACACACAATACAAATACACACACTAACACAAATACACACACGCATACATGCACAAGCGCACTTATACATAGGGTAAGACAAAGGAACATGCGCGCAAAAAAGCACAAAAATACACAAATGCACATATACATGCGCATATGGATGCAACAAATTGCACGCATGTTCTCTCCTGACTGGATTTAGACGAAGCCCAGGGGCAGTCCAACGGCAGAGCGCGCAAGATAAGCAGGATCTTTTGGCGCAGCTGAGTGAGTGTCAGCTATTACGTGTGTATGTGAGTGAGTGTGTATGCCTGTGCGTTTGTGCGTGTGTGTATGCTTTGGGGGCAGCCACGGAGCTTTTGCCGCTGTTTTACCATCAGATCCACGACGAGCAATTTTTATACAGCACATGTCTCACTTTGCAATACCTCATAATATTGACGTCACTCTTGCATATGCTGTGGGGACAAGATGTGTTTTGCCATCCTTTGATATCTTCTTCATCACGCTTTTTTGCAGCACTGTATAATAATTCCTTGTCTCCCTGAAATGCTGTTTAACACTACTGAAGGTAGACAGCTGGTCGAGGCATGTAACACGTAACCACAAGCATGCCATTCATGCTTACACATTGCACACCACACACACACACACATGCCACACACACACATACACACATGCAGCTCGCCAGGCAGAGGTCAACACAAAAATTCTGGAACGGGAACGTGCCATGCTACTGGCCATGGGCATCCAGGTAAATTGACACGTGTGTGTGTGTGTGTGTGTGTGTGTGTGTGTGCGTGTGTGTGTACTCGTAGATATGTGCGTAGTGTGTAGATGTGTGCATGCTGCAGCGCAGAGGGGGACCTAGGAATCTTAATCATATCATCATAAGTATGTGTGAACTCAAGTACCAGCTGTTTTAGTTACCTGCGTTCCTGTATGTGTACACTTGTTCACGCACGAGCACAAGCCCCCCCTTCTCGTGCTTCCTATCCTGCTCGCAGCACGCAGAGACGCAGTCGGAGTTGGGCGGAGACTTGACCAGCCAGCACACCACCCTACATCCTCCCCCTCACCCACAAGGGCCCCCCTGGCCAGGTAACTAATGTAGGGTCCTTTATCTACAGTATCATGATGCACATAGGTTTTGTTGTGCTGCAAGGCAATTTCTGGTGTGGAGGTGGTGCAAAACTGATGATCTGACAGACCCTGGTCTAGTTCAAGCGATACAAGACGTTTCAGCACTTGGTGCTGCACAAGAAAACCAGCTGTTGCACCATTGCAGGTGGACAGGTCCCCTTCCACCAATGTCCGACCTGCCACTTATGCATAGGGTTGGCCAGAACCGTATATATACGTATATATTCACCGTATATTTGGTGATTTCCAAGCCAAAAATACCGTATGTACACCGTATATATATGGTTCTGGCCAACCCTACTTATGCACAGCCAAAGTTTTTGTACTGTTGCTCACACAAACTGACAAAAACCGCCCCCATTTTCATGATTTCACACACTCACCTGCGCCCTACACCTTTGATTTTTGTAAGGATCCCGTGTGTCATTTACTTTTGAATACCAAAGCAAAGTAACTTTGCATCATGGTTGCTGAGAGCAGGTGCGCACACATACACACTGCATGAGTCATCTGAGCAGGAACAGGTTGACCTGCAAAACGTAGGAGGGGGGCCTGATTACTGATTATTCATGTGTGTGTGTGTGTGTGTGTGTGTGTGTGTGTGTGTGTGTGTGTGTGTGTGTGTGTGTGATAAAGGAAGAAAACGCTGCATGGCTGCACACTGAGAGTGCTTTTACTTAGAACCCTGTGTGCCAAAAAATGTTATATGACCAACCCGCAAGTGCTCGCAAGTTGCAGGATTGAGGCTAGAACCATACATTCACAATGCGTGACTGTGTGCATTGATTGCGTCACTTGTTACTCCCCTGCCCGCAGTTGCTCGCAAGTTGCAGGATTGCGGCCAGAACTGTACATTTACACTGGGTGACTGTGTGCATTGATTGCGTCACTTGTTACTCCCCTGCATGCAAAAGAAATCAGCCAATTCTGCAATTGCTCGCATGCTGCAGGAGGACCCCCACCTCAGCAGTACCCTCCCCCCCACCACCCCCGCCATCACCCCCACCCCCACCAGCCCCCTCCCGCCCCCTTCAAGGCACCCCACAGCAAACAGCACGAGCAGTTCCAGCGCCCCCCCCCTGTGCAATTGCCCCAACAAAGGTGGAATACTTGGCCCTGTGTGTACTTTATTTAAATGTATGTGTGTGCGTGTGTGTGTGTGTGCACGTGCGTGCGTTCGTGTGTGTGTGCGTGTGTGTGTGTGTGTGTGTGTGTGCGCGCGTGTGTGTGTACCCTACATACTTGTACTCACCGCCCCCCCTTATAAAATAAATTTTGTACAAAACAAATTTCGATCAGCGCCCCTCCCCACATCTTATAAAATCCCTAGAAATTCTGATAGATTACGTGAAATGATGTGTGCCCCAACAAGTGCCGGCAACGGTGTGTACCTCTCTAGCTCAGCTCCTGCTTTTTGTCCCCCCGCTAATAATCACTGCAACTGCTAGCTAGTTGCAAGCAGCTTTGGGCACACACACCCATGTTTGCTGGCACAAAGGCTGACAAACCGCCCTTTGCCTTCCCCAAAAACGAGCGACCCACCTGAGGCGCGTGTGACTGATCATGCTGTATCGCTGTATCAGTAAGGTTGACCTCGACCCTATGCTGACCATGCTGTATCACTGTACCATTAGGGTTGGCCACGACCGTTTATGGGATTTCTGTATACGTATGTACGTATACACGGTGTGTATATCCTTATGCAGCATCTCACTGTGCGGCTGCATTTATTGCCCTGATGGCTGTGCCGCTTACAAGCACAGAAGCCTGAGCACCAGTGACCACATTAACAATAAACTGTCAAGGTCTCGTTGAGGTGCCCTCTTTTGTGGTCTCTGCATCACTCGCATCTCATCACTCACATGTCACTCACATCTCATCATGTCACTCACATCGCTCACATGTTACTCTCCCCGGGAAAAATTTGCCGCATTGTTCTTTGCTTTGCCCTCCAGAACGTACATGAGTACACAAGCGTGCACGCACATACACACACACAAACACACACACACACACACACACAAACACACACACATGAACCTGCATCACCCTCAAGCAAAATATTTGTTTGGCCCCTCATATGTCCAAGCCTCACCCCCAAACACACACACACACGCACAAGTACTTAAGCTATCCCTTATGACTTTTGAACGATCTGCCTTTTGCCCAACAGCCAGCCTTGGCCCTGCCCCAAACACGCAAGCACACACGAGCACGTATACAAACCTGCATCAACATCCATGGAAAAAAGTCTGTCTCTGTCCCCACAACAGTCATGGCCCTGCCCCATAATGCACGCGAGCATGCACAAGCGTGTTTACAAACCTGCATTAACATTCACGGAAAAAAGTCCGTCTCTGTCCCCACAACAGTCGTGGACCTGCCCAAGGGAGCCGCAATCACAATTTCATAGGGCGGCCTGGGCGTGTGTTTGACCCTCAGCAGGTGCGGTACATGTGTTTTTAAGGTGTTGGTACTGTGTATCGGTACTGTGTTTGACCCTCAGCAGGTGCGGTACAGGTGTTTCTAAGGTGTTGGTGCTGTGTTTGTATTGGTACTGTGTTTCACCCTCAGCAGGTGCAGTACAGGTGTTGGTACTGTGTTTTTATCGGTACTGTGTTTGACCCTCAGCAGGTGCAGTACAAGTGTTTTTAAGGTGTTGGTGCTGTGTTTGTATCGGTACTGTGAAGACCCTCAGCAGGTGCGGTACAGGTGTTTTTAAGGTGTTGGTACTGTGTTTGTAAGGGTACTTTGTTTGACCCTCAGCAGGTGCGGTACAGGTTTTTCTTAGGTACTGGTACTGTCCTTTGAGCTGGGCTTGGGGCCTAGGTCCTTGATTCACCCTCAACAGGTGACACATATTTAATGTTAGGAAAATATGAAGTATAGGGAGCAATTTTATAAACAAAGGGGCTGGGCAAGGTGCTTTTGGTGGAGCAAAGGAGGTGTGAGCAGCCCTGCATGTTTTATAGCTTGGGGCTGCGATGCTGTATTTGACTCGCAGGGCGTGTGCTATCTCGCAAATACATAGAGCTGTGTGTGATATATCGCAAATACATAAAGCTGTGTGTGATATCTCGCAAATACATAAAGCTGTGTGTGATATCTCGCAAATACATAAAGCTGTGCACGTGAGCACGATAGCAATTTCAGCATCCAGACCAAGGCACACAAGCAGGCATGCATGAACACACACACATACTCACAAACACGCAACCACACACAGACAAACACACATACCCACTCACAAACATGCAAACACACACAGACAAACACACATACACATCCATGTGGCAGGTCCCTGGCCTGGGAGGAGAGCAAGACGCTGTTGGTGCTGCCTTTTTTGCTGATGACGAGCCAGGGTGTGTGCATGCACATGTGCATGTATAGGCAAGCTGCATATGTGCATCTTACCCAGCACAGACGCCTTGTTAGCATGTGATCTTGGGCAAAGAAAGGGTATGCCTAGGTTTTGCCAGGACCGTATATGGGATTCCTGTTTACGTATAAATACGGCGTATAAACCGTATATATACGTATATACCGTATACCGTATATTGCATAAAACCGTACACCGTAGAAGTACCGGCAATTTGCTGTAAAAAACTTAGGAGTAATATACGGTCGTATTCACGGTCGTAATTACTTATATGGCTCTGGCCAGTCCTAAGTGTGCTGAATAATAAAAAGTAATCTATTTTGAAGGGTTTATTATTTGGTCATACTTGGAGGCAGCTCAGAAGAGGGGGATCCATTTTTTCAGGGACCTGTTTTGCACTATTTGCTGAATGAGGTGACTAGAAATTCTGTGGCAACTGCTCTGACTTGATCGTCAACCCACAATTGCCTATTTACCTTGTGTTTTGAAGTGAGCATTCACACTCTCTTAAAACCTCAAAGCTACACCTCAAGCATGGGAGAAGAATCATGTCTGATAGCGCACTGCACACTCATGCACACACATTCTTTGCACGCACACAAAGTCACACACGCACACACGCACACACACGCCACCATGCATACAGGATTCGTTCTCTAGGACCGGAGGGCACCTTCCCTGACTCCCCCTCTTTCTACCCTGGAATGGTGTTCTCCATTCCAAACGGTGATCCTGTGCCACCCGATGCCCCCCCTCCTCAGCAGCAACCGCCATTGCAGACAATGCACGCTGGTGGGGTTTGTGTCCATGCTCGTATGGCGCTTTGACTTTTTCTAGTGACAGCAGTGTATGGGCGGGGCTTTGGTGCCCACCTGGTCCTTCTAGACTCTATCCAGAGGACGCCCAATGTGGTGTGAGTTTTTTTATAGCCTGTTACATTTGTAACGTATATATGGTACCAGCGTAAGAGTGTCTGCACGCATCCACAGTTGCACATGCTGTCCCCCTTCTGTAAATGCCGCCCTAGGATCCTTTGGGCTGGAATTGAAATACTCTCAAGCATTTCACACAAGAACCACTACATGCACACAACTGAGTCAGCTTGAGCACACAAACAAGCATGTAGTCGCACAGGGCACACGGTTTAAAGCACCCCCCACAAACAGGTTTAACACTCATTGTGGTAGCGGCAGTCGCCACAGTTGCAATTGCGTGCAAATGCTAACACACAGGCTACCATCTGCGGGGAATTTAGCCTCTAGCATGCTTGTAAGAAAATCAAACACACACGTGTACACACATACACCCACAACACACCCACAACACACACACTACCACTTGCAGGGGGGCGTGGTCGTGGCCGTGGTCACCCAAGTCACGCTCAGCCCCCTCCAGGTGTCAATCTTTCTTCTGGAGGTGGAGTTTGATTGTTGTGTGTATGTGTGCATGTTTGTGTGTGCACCTGTTTGTTACAGGCATATTTACATCGAGTTTGTGTGTGGACAGCAGGTGCATCTGAGGCAGTGTGTCAGCAGCAGCTGCTGCAGGTCCCCCTTGTGTTATACTGTCCACCTCCTTAAGGGTATACACATTGTGTTGGTGTGTGTGTGTGTGTTGTGTGTGTGTTTGCCAGAACTATTTGTGAGATTTTGCTACTGACTCCTATATATGCACTGCATATATCTCTGTCCAATATTTGGTGTTTTATGTTGTCAAAGGCGCCTTATATACCGCTATACAAACCCGTAATAACTTGATAGGGTGGGCAGAGCTACGCTTTTGAAGCTATATGTACCATCTCTACCAGTTCCTTTTCATAGCATCTGACGCTCTTGATTGCATCAGCTTGCGCAGGACCAACCGTTGACTACCTGTTTGAAGACTTTCAATCTCTGACATACAAGATGTGCACTCTATACGCCCCTAGGTGTACATCGATGTGTGATAAAGGTTAGGTATATCACATGTATGTGTGCGCATGTGAATACCAAAACATTTTTACAGGAACATAGATTTCTCAATGTACCTTGCATTGTGCAGGTGCTAGTGTCCTGCCTGGGAGGGGGTTTGGAAGAGGTGAGGTAGGGCAGCAAGACAGGCAGGCAGGAGGAGGCCGTCATGGGCGACCCAGCGCAGCGTGGCGGCAGCAGCAACAGGTGGGTGAGGCTGTGTTTTGAATGCTTTTTAAAATAGAACGAAATCTATTTTTTGTTGTTTCTTAGCAGTGTGGCGGTAGCAGCAAAAGGCACGGGCGGCCCTGGGAAGCTTACCAGTGTTGAACTTCAGTGCATTCCAGCAAAATCCAGTGCACTCCAATCCAGTGCATTCCAGCGCATTCAAATCCAGTGCTTTCCAATCCAGTGCATTCTAATCCAGTGCAACATTCTGCAAATTTCGGTGCATTCCAAGCCAGTGCAAATTCTAGCAAATTCCAGTGCATTCCAGTGCATGCAAATCCAGTGCATTCCAGTGCAAGATCCAGTGCATTCCAGTGCTGCACACTGGCATTAGGAGTTACGTCCTGGGTGCAGATCCTATGTGCGTGAGCAATTTTATTTGCTCTGGGCTTATTCTTTCAGGGGCAACCCCAACAATAAAGCCCCAAGGAGCAACCCTCGTCTCGTAATACGAGTGAATTAGTGTCTGCAATTTGTGCTGTGAACAAGCTTGGCGCTTTTGCATTATGTGTAGGGTTGGCCAGAACCGTATATATACGCCGTATATGACCGTATATTTGATGATTTCCCTGCCAAAAACACCGTATATACGCCGTATATATATAATTCTGGCCAACCCTAATTATGTGGCAACGCATCAGGTGGCCTGGTGCAACTTCCACATGCCTTGCGCTTTCCTACCCTCCGTCGAGATGATCTCTGAAGCGTCCCAGATTCTGAAGCGTCCCAGAAACTTGTGTCTCCAGCTTTGTGCAAATTCATGCTGACCTTTATCTGCAACCGTGCTGGATAGCCTTTAGTACCGCTGAAGCTCATAGATGAGCCTACGTATAGCATTCGCACATTCAAGCAAAAGCAGGCTACGGTATCACACACACACACACGCACACACACACACACACACACACGCACACACACACATACACACGCGTGTATACACAGGGGGGGAATGAGGATGAGCGTGCAGCTGTAGAAGCACGCCAAGAGGCTTATCGAAAGGAGCTCACAGAACAGGTAAGCAACGCCTGTCAGCTGTAGAAGTAGAACGCTGACACCCACCATCGTTTTACTTGAAGAGAAATAGTATGGATGTCGCTCTTTCACAGCATCAATGTCTGCTAGAATTAAGGCAGCTGGTAAATTTTACCATTTATTTGTCGTGATGATGTACCTCGTTCTCACACGTGCTGCACAAACTTGCACTTATTATTATAGAGACAGGATGATCTGCTGCAGCAGGTAGTTTCACAAGCAGCATCATGGGCGTTGATACATCACCTTGCACACGTGTAATGTATAACACAGTAGATCAGTATAAGTGCAAACTATTTTAGCAGAGATGTTCCTACTTGACGTGGTGTCTCTCTTATGTGCTCACATGGGTGCACACCTTGTGTGGGTGCGTGTGTGCAGATCCGCCAAAAACACGAGGCTGCTGCAGCTCAAGGATTCCCCATTCACCGTGCTGACCGTGGTGCGAGGACAAACCAGGCCACCTCACACCAGCCTCAAGGCCCTCCTCACTGGGACCCTCATCAGCAGGTGAGAGTGGTGTGTGTGTGTGTGCATGTGTGTGTGTGCGTGTGTGTGTGTGTGCAAAGGTGAGTGTACTTGGGTGTGTTGTATGTTGTATGTGTGTGCGTATGTAGGTGAGTGTGCATTTAGGTATGTGTGTATTTGGAGGTGGAAGGGTAGATATGTGTTAGGGAGTGGGAAGTGGGGTTGTAAAAAAAATATATAGTCAGTAAGCAGCTCACTGCCTTTTATTTAGCTTGGCCCCCACACAGCACCACTTACAATGGCAGGTGAGCCTTCTCTGTTATGCACCTGATTATGTGCATGTGTGTGTTTTTAGGGGGTGCAAACAAAAGCAACACCTGTTTGGTGCGCTCTGCGCCATTTGACGTTAGCTTAGTCCTATCCCCATACTTGCTGAGGACTTTTTCTTGCAACGCAGTTTGCAGATTAGTGTGATTGGTGTGCGCTTATGTGTTTGTTTGAGCAGATGGTCAGTTGGCGGTACCACCCATTTGTTCTCACCACCTTGTTCTTACTAGGCCCGCATTGCACTCTTACATGTTTTGAATACCTAACACGCTGTTTGTGCATGCGCATCAATTTCCAGATTCCCCCCCTCTTATACAGCACTTCACCAGTTCCCATCTTCCAAGAATATTGACCAAAGCAACGAGCAGGCCTTGTTGTGCAGCACTGTCCCCTCTTATTAAAAAGCACAGTAGACAGTGTCCCATGTTTGTCCTACAGACTCTGACATCACTCACAGTCACACCAGCAATCCATTTCTGTGCATTTGGCAAACCTGCAACCCTGGTATTCCCAACACCACATCTTTGTGTATGCCTTTTTGTAGGCTCAAGGTCCTGCCCGACCCCTCCCCCTTCACGCCCCTCCCGCACCTTGGGGAAACCAATTACAGGTCGGTTGATACCCACCTGGCCTCTTTAGAAGTGTGTCCCCTGCCTTTTGCTCTGTCTGCCCAACATTGCGTCGCAAAAAAATGGAACACGGCAAAGCTGCACAAGGCAAAACTGACAACATGCACAGGTACAAACACACACACACACAACCACACACAAACACACACACACACATGGCGTACACAGCACACGCACGCACCCTTGGCCCAACACACAACACGCCTGTGTGTGTGCACAGGATGTGCCTGCATTCACTGGTGGTCTGACCCACGCCCCTAATGGTATGGGAGGGCCCTGGGAAGGCCAAGCAGCAGCAGGAGGGCATCACCCCCCGTTCATGGGTGACCCCACTGGGATGCATGACCCTGCTGCACATGCTGGCTGGGGGGGCGACAATCAAAGTAGGGACGCAGGAGCTGTTGGATGTGTTTATGTGGGTGGGGGTATGGGCGTGGGTTTGGGTGCAGGTGTGGGG
>Ga0307948_1004568_pt1 | contig 10214 bp, 17 predicted proteins | sample OrgLakmetagen280_FD_201824 | JGI IMG/M metagenome (GOLD analysis project Ga0307948, IMG submission 201824) | Saline water microbial communities from Organic Lake, Antarctica - #280 | ecosystem: Environmental > Aquatic > Non-marine Saline and Alkaline > Saline | place: Antarctica: Organic Lake...
ACCCTTCATCCACCTACAGCCAAAAACGACGTTGCACGGACTGCAACCAGAATAAAAAGATTTTGCAACCATCCGGCACGAGTAAATTGTGATGCAAATGTGCGCCCTTCATCCACCTCCAGCCAAAAAGCAGCAGAGACTGCGCACAGCAAAGCCGTTTAAACAACTAGTTGCAACTGTCTGGCACGTGATTGCAATGCAATCAGTCACTGCACATTCTAGTCAATACCGAATACTGGGTGCAATAGCCCAACTGGTAGTTTATCATCCGTTTTATATATGCATGGCACATCGTAGACGGTCAACATTTAAGGCTTGTTTTAGGAGATCCCTGCACTTCTCACCACCAGTAATTTCCTCACAACTATTATGCCTAGGTTCTTGCCGATGCGCGCCGGTGGCTCACTCACCAGCAGTAATGTTCTCACTAGTGTGATGCCTAGGTTCTTGCCCATGCGTGCCCGTGGCCCACTCATGAGGTGATCGTCAGCAGAAATGTTCTACTACTATTATGCCTAAGTTCTTGCCGGCGCAGCCACGTGGCCCACTACTCACCAGCAGTAATGTTCTACTATTGTTATGCGGCATAACTTATGTGGCGTAACTTATGAGACATAACTTATGCGGCATAGCTTATGCAGCGTAACTTATGCCTAAGTTCTTGCTCATGCGCACCGTGGCTCACTCACCAGCAGTAATGTCCTCACTACTGTGATGCCTCGATCCTTGCTGATGCAGCCACATGGCCCACTTACCAGAAGTAATGATCTCACTACTGTGATTGCCTAGGTTATTGCCCATGCACGCACATGGCCCACTCACCAGAAGTAATGATCTCACTACTGTGATTGCCTAGGTTATTGCCCATGCGCGCACATGGCCCACTCACCAGCAGTAATGATCTCACTACTGTGATGCCTAGGTTCTTGCCGGCGCAGCCACATGGCCCAAATCACCACCAATAATGTTCTCACTACTGTGATGCCTTAGTTCTTGCCGGCGCAGCCATATGGCCCACTCACCATCAGCAATGTTCTCACTACTCTTATGCCTAAATTCTTGCCGGCGCAGCCACGTGGCCCACTCACCAGCAGTAATGTTCTCACTACTGTGATGCCTAGATTCTTGCCCATACCCGCCTATGGCCTACTCTTGAGGTGATCACCAGCAGCAATGTTCTGACTACTATGATGCCTAGGTTCTTGCCAATGCAGCCACTTGGCCCACTCACCAGCAGTAATGTTCTTACTACTGTGATGCCTAGATTCTTGCCCATGCCCGCCTATGGCCCACTCTTGAGGTGATCACCAGCAGCAATGTTCTGACTACTATGATGCCTAGGTTCTTGCCAATGCAGCCACTTGGCCCACTCACCAGCAGTAATGTTCTCACTACTGTGATGCCTAGGTTCTTGCCCATGCGTGCCCATGGCCCACTCATGCGGTGATCACCAGCAGAAATGTTCTACTACTTTATGCCTAAGTTTTTGCCGGCGCAGCCACATGGCCCACTCACCATCAGTAATGTTCTCACTACTGTGATGCCTAGGTTCTTGCCCATGCGCGCACATGGCCCACTCACCAGCAGTAATGTTCTCACTACTGTGATGCCTAGGTTCTTGCCCATGCGTGCCCGTGGCCTACTCATGCGGTGATCACCAGCAGAAATATTCTACTACTTTTATGCCGAAGTTCTTGCCGGCACAGCCACGTAGCCCACTCACCAGCAGTAATGTTCTCACTACTGTGATGCCTAGGTTATTGCCCATGCCCGCCCATGGCCCACTCTTGAGGTGATCACCAGCAGCAATGTTCTCACTACTATGATGATGCCTAGGTTCTTGCCAATGCAGCCACGTGGCCCACTCACCAGCAGTAATGTTCTCACAACTGTTATGCCTAGGTTCTTGCCCATGCCCGCCCATGGCCCACTCTTGAGGTGATCACCAGCAGCAATGTTCTCACTACTATGATGCCTAGGTTCTTGCCGGCGCCGCCACATGGCCCACTCACCATCAGCAATGTTCTCACTACTGTAATGCCTAGGTTCTTGCCCATGCGTGCCCATGGCCCACTCATGCGGTGATCACCAGCAGAAATGTTCTACTACTTTATGCCTAAGTTTTTGCCGGCGCAGCCACATGGCCCACTCACCATCAGCAATGTTCTCACCACTGTAATGCCTAAGTTCTTGCCTATGTGCGCCCGTGGGCCACTTACCAGCAGTAATGTTCTCACTACTGTGATGCCTAGGTTCTTGCCGGCGCAGCCACATGGCCCACTCACCAGCAGTAATGTTCTCACTACTGTGATGCCTAGGTTCTTGCCCATGCGCGCACATGGCCCACTCACCAACAGTAATGTTCTCACTACTGTGATGCCTAGGTTCTTGCCGATGCAGCCACGTGGCCCAGAGCTGAACAGCAAGTGAGCTGTAGAGGGAATTCCGGTTGGGGAGGCTGACTGAAACACTGGGGGCCCTGTGATTTTAAAAAAGTCAGACCAAATAAAGAGTGATAGCAGCATCTTATTTGGAAGTGGAGGCCGGGTAACCTTGCTTGGGGCACGTGACAGGGAAACCTTTCTTGAAAGTGTACTATTGAAACAAGTGGTTATGTAGCTGCTTTGTGTGTCGCAAAATTTTGCTGATTAATGTATGGTCAGCCTAGTACCAGAATTTCAGCTACAGAAATGCTTACATACATCGCAAGCTGCCTTCCACTCCCACGTGCTGCCAAAGTGTATGTAGTTTGCACAGAACAGTTGCTGGTACACGACTGACCCACCTTCTTGCGTTGTGCTATCATTCTTAAGCCACCTGATGAGAGCACAGTGCATGTTTTGTTTTGTCAGCGCTTACGAGAGCACAATGAAGGTCAGCGATGTCACACTTGCACATAGTACGGTCAGCACCCTAACCATTAATTAAGGTCAGCGATGTCACACTTGCACAAAGCACGGTCAGCACTCTTATATAGTAATAAAGAGGAGGGGAGGCATATCAAGGCAAGCACTAGAATCTGCACAGCAACTATACGTACCTTTCAGGTAGGAACCGCTCCGGGCAGCCGAAGTTGTGCACCGAATTGGCCATGGAATAAAGAGGTAGCCAAATCGCAGTTCCTCCTGGCACATGGTACTCTCCAAATTTCAAGTCATGTGGAGCAAGCCTAACAGGGGAAAAGCAACGCAAGCCATGAGGAGCAAGCCAAAAAGGGGAAGGAAATTCATGCTATGAGGAGCAAGCTGAAAAGAGGAAAATGAATTCATGTCATGAGGAGTAAGTTGAAAAGAGGGAAAGGAATTCATGTCATGAGGGGCAAGCCAAAAGGGGGAAAGGGAACAAAAGAGGCAAAGGTAGGAAACCACATTTAGCTTGTGCATTTCAACGAGTGCGATAATCGCATGTATGTTATTGAATTTTGACAGAAAAGCACAACATCAAAAGGCCTACACAATCCAATCAATATCATAAGCTGCCAACACTTTGCTAAGGTAGTGAAGGCTGTTTCAGCAGCAGCGGCAGCAGGTACCTTGTAGTAAAATTTTTCTTTGCAGATCATAATCCAACAAACAAAGTGAACACCTGACTGTTGCTGTTGATCCAGCTATGGTGTGCAGTCGCATGCTCTCTTTTATCACCAAATTGAAGTATGGTAACACCATGTCAGTGTCCAGCTCTATCGGTCGGGCACCTGCAGGAAAAAGAAGAGACATATGTACAAATGACAAGTGGGGGAGCGTCGCTAGCGACGCTGAAAAGTTGGCGAAGCCCATCAGCACTATCAGTGCAGCGCGTGCGTGCATGTGCATGTGGTATGTTTTTTGTGTGTGTGCGTGTGTGCGTGTGCGTGTGTGTGTGTGTGTATGTGTGTGTGTTTGTACGTGTGTGTACGTGTGTGTGTGTTTGTATGTGTGTTTGTGTGTGAATTGCTAACTCAGCGAGCGGCCTCAAGTTCCACTCCACGTGCGTCCTTTCTACCTTTCCAATCCACACATTTGGCAACGGTCGAGCTCAGATCTATGCATTAAAAGTGCAAGTGACCACCAGATCTATGCATTCCACATGCTTCGGAAGTGCAACATCACTAGCAATCTGTCTAGGATGCCGATGTTGCACAGCAACTACGTATCAGTTCAACAATGCTTTCAAGGACATCAAATTAAGAACACTTGCAATCTGTCTAGGATGACGCTGCACAGCAACTATGTCAACTATGTCTCAGCTCAACAAGATTAAGATGCTACACGACCTTCTTTACTCTCAGATGTGATGAGCAGGCCAGCACGTTCTAACTCTTCCTTCAGTTTTTGCTGGACCTGCATTTGTTGATCATAGAAAGGCCGGCAAGCTATGCTTGCGCTGAACTCTATTGGGTGGTGTTTATTGTGGGGTAACGAAGTAAGTGTAGGGGGTAACAAAGTATGTGCAGGAAAGGTTTCAAGGTAATGCACACACACACAAACACCCAAAAACATACGTGCACACTCACACACTCAAATACACAATAGTGTGCATGCATGATGGGAGCCACGCAGGCAGCTTGCATGAAAAAGCAGGCGGCTCGCTACCTCCCTATCTTTCTGCTCCTGCCTATGTTCTGCAGATATAAAAGGTCTCACAGAGAGACCTTTGCCTTCCTACCCGCCTACTAGCTTGCATGAAAAAGCAGGCGGCTCACCACCTCCGTGTCCTTCTGCCTATATGTACATGTTTCTATAAACACGAAAGGCCTCAAAGAGAGACGACATGTTTTCCTTTCCCACCCGCCCACCAGCTTTAATAAATATGGCAACCACGATCTGAAAGCGAGAAACACTTTTGTCCAGCCTGGCCAAAACTGCTGAGTTAAATGTATAGCACATGAACTCCAGTTCTTGTAGTGCAGCAAAAGTGATGTGCTGCTTTATCACTCTAAACTGTGTTTCTTTGTTGTGCTCTTCACCTAAGCTTAATTTCTCCGTTCCTTTACTTCCTGGTAATAAATCCCCCGCCTACAGCATCTCACGAGGCCAGCAAACAAGAACTCCCTTCACATTCCTACCTGAGGGTTGCGGGCAACATCATACAAGACCCATAAAACAGTGGTCGCACCGGTCTCGTACCCTGAAGCAAAAAAACAACGTTAATGCTACTCTTTGTAAATAATCAATGTGGGGAGCGGTTTTTACTGCCTGTGCAGCTTTTCAAAGTAGAGAAATACAGAAATACAAGTATTTAATCACTGCCTGTACAGTTGTTCCAAGTAGAGAATTGTAAGGCTGCAGCTAGAGCTGGCTCCAGTCTTGATATGAAAGCAAGGGAGCTGCAACGCATTTTGTTTAATAACAATTACAAAATATATCAAAGTGCATATGTTCACGTGCAAGAGCTGATTGTAAAGTTAGGTACCTGCAACCAGCATCACGGCCACTTCTCCCAAAACCTTGTCATACGCTTGAACATCAACCAGCCTGTAGAAATGTGTAAGGAATCAAAAAGTGTCTTGCTAACCGTCAATATGCGCAGCGGCACGGTAGCTAGCTTTGAAGATAAAACACAACGTAAGGAGTGTTGTTGCCATGCGCTAAAATTGGAACCCATCTAAATATTGAGCAATTCCTATTTCCTATTTATGAAGCTTCGAGAAAGGTAGTCAGACATTTCCTAATCCTGCCACCTATTGTTGGCGGAGCTGTTTATCAAGTGCGTAAGTGCTTGGAGATCATAAAGATGCAATGTTTCCACTACAAATTGCATCCAAGCAGCTTGAGTTATTGCTCAAATCCAGGTGTATTTGGCAAAGGTAAGGAGGAGGCGTGCACAAGGTGAAAACCTAACCACCTGAGGAGAGCTGCCTTGATTGACTTGTCACTGTCTGCAGGTGGTTCACTTGCAATTAGGGCAGTCAGGATCCTGCTGTAGACAGCTTGGACATTGGCACACTCTTGGAGCACCTTGCGGTTGCACTCCAGGAATGGCAAAAGTCTGCAAGTACATGAAGAAGATTAAAAAGAAATTGTAAGCAATGAGCGCCCAAAAGGAGAGGCTTAAAAATGTAGCACACTCCTTGAAGCCATATCAAATAAAGACTGCCTTGCAGATCTAAAAACAAATCCAGAATGCTTGCAAGGGGTAACTTGCAAAATCTGTGATGTTCGAGAGTGGCTTCAGAAACCGAAGCTGGGTGTAGTCATGCCCCCATTGCAATCATGCTATTCCTTAGTCAATGTGGGGAGTGGTTTTGCCTGCATAGTTGAGCAAGTTGTGTAAGCAAGCTGCTTTAGGTGAGCTCTAGAGTACACTAAACATTGGCCTGGGCTCATATTATTATAGATGACTTACAGGAATGATAGAAGACGAGCCGACCCACTACGCAGCAATGGCGATTAGTTAAGAAACAAAATTGAATCACATAATCAAGAGCACCAAACATTAGCACGCACCTTCACTAATGCAATTATTTGATCATGCAACATCTCACTTTTGAAGGTGGCGCCTAATGCAATTAAGTAACTAATGCAATTATGTGCTCATGCAACATCTCACTTTTGAAGGTGGCGCCTAATGCAATTAAGTAACTAATGCAATTAAGTAACTAACTAATGCAATTAAGTAACTAATGCAATCATGCGTTCATGCAACATCTCACTTTTGAAGGTGGCGCCTAAACGGGGACGTAACGCGTTTGCTAAGCTCTTCCAGCACAGGCTCCACAGCCTTGAGTGTGCTCAAACCCAGATCATCTTCTAAACGGCGTGAATTATCAGGCGTATCACGCACTCCTTGCAGCTGCCCCAATGTGTCCCATGGCAGCTGGAACCCTGAGTAAAACATGTACAAATTGTATGGATTATAAATTGCTCCTCAAGCACAGATTATGCCCAGGCACGCACCATGGCAGCGTTGGAACCCTGAGTCAGACACAATACACGTGGTATGGATTTAAAACTGCAACACACACTCCATCCGATTTAATCCAATGTGTCCCAAGCCTGCCAGAAGCCTGAGCACACTACGTTGCATGAGACATCCTCATCATGGCATGATACGGGTTTTAAGCACAATAAAAAAAGGAAGAGGCAGAGAATGGATTTAGGAGACGTTGAACACGGTACAAAACGTGTGTGCGTGTGTGTGTGTTTGTGTGTGTGTGTGTGTGTGTGTGTGTGTGTGTGTGTGTGTGTGTGTGTGTGTGTGTGTGTGTGTTGCCATATGCCCGTATGAAACGTTGTGCAGGAAAAAGGAAACGGACGCAGATAGCGTAAACACTTCCGGCCATGGATTAGGAAGGATGTGCCTTTGTGACTTTGCTTGTCGTGCAAAGCCCTTCTGTAAAGCTTTTGCTGAGCTTGAACTTTGCAGCAAGCATCTTCTTCATACTAAACTAGTTGAGTACTGCTTTTGTAAATCTGGCTTCTGTTGATTGCAAATTCGACAATGAGTCTGGTAGTGCACCCCCCTTGTCTGAACTACACCGTTATCTGATCTAATAAATTGCTATTTGTCTTTCAAAATGACTACTTGTTTTTCAGTGAGTAAAAGTGATCTAATAAAAAATCTTGCGATCGAAAGGAAACATGACCGCACAGGCAGGACAATGGACAACAAGACTACAATCAGAGGGATAGCAAGTGGCATGAAAGTGCCACATCAAAACTCCAACGACAATCTTACCTGCATTGCCAATTATGTCGAGAGCAGCTCGGAGGATTGGCGCTTGCGCGGACATGGGCCACTTGCCGTCTGCTAGCTTGTCTTGACCCCGTTTCTCCCAGTACTCGCTCAGCTGCTCACCTTTAGACCTGGGTGTACGAAAGTTCGCACACAAATAAGAAGCCACATGGTGCCAAGCAATAGCCACTGCTCGTACAGAGGTAAAAAGGCGACTGCAGTTCCATTGTGGCTCAGGGACTACATTGAGCATAGCCCTATTTTCCCCCTTGCTGCTCTTTTGCTGTTCCACAATTTGCAGAGGCGGCAGGAATCACTGCCACGCTTGGACACAAACTAACGCGCAGTTGTTTGTCATATTGCAACCTGAGCAGCAACCTGAGCAGCACAATTACGGGCGAGATTTTGAGCATGTGTGGCGGCATTAACACAAGTCTGTGCACTTACCTGATGATCGGAAAATAGCCTTGTATTGCTTGCAAGCTTAACGCCGGTGCGATGGTCTTGCGAGCGAGTTGCCAGTCTTGTGAAGTATGCAGGTCTGTGAATAGGTTCCGTTGGCCGTGCACGCCTGACATCTGCTATGATGTATCAAACGTAGCAGACAGCAGATGGTCTGATCAGATATATTATGTATCCAAACATCTGCTAGATGAAAGGAAGTGGATTTTTTTGTAAGATGCTAAAATCCAAGTTTGAATCATTGATTTCAGCACTGGCCTTGGATGCAATTGTATGGCCTGGGCTTTCTGCATCAGCTCTTAAGAACATGAATATCATCGGTCACCTGTACTGCTCCATCATACGCAAAGGGTGCTTTGGGAAAATTGTCTGCAGTCCCGAGCACACGCAGCGCGAGGGAGGGGTCTGTCACGACGACCACTGTACGGTGCAGCATGCTGATCTGTGGGGAATGCAGGTAGAACTCCATCAGTATCAAAAGCTGCGATAAAGATGGAATAAACAACCTAAGTACGCTGATGAGAAACAGCGTGACGTTCAAGTGCGTTCGGCAAAACCCGTATCCCCGGTCACATGATGGACCAGTCAGCACCTTGTACAAACCCCCAAACTCGTTTGCCCACGTGGTGAGCTGCCTGTGCACGGAAGGGCTTGTTAAAGCACTTAGATGGCCCGTCACGAGATTTTGAATTGCTGGCCTGCAACAAAAAAGGCACACATCAGGCTCTCAATGATCTGCATGCCGTCTGTGATGGATACGTTGTTATGGAAATTAGGTATGCTGACCCTGGCATATCCCGTAGCGGCCGTCCCAGCAGTTGCCGCCGCTCTCTTTTTATGATCAGAATTCGAGCCACCACTGTGACTACGCATAATGCAACCGACAAAGCAGGTGCGTAGGAGTAGTAAGCCATCATTTTTGTTTCAAAGGTTGATGGTGGAGGATGAGTAATTACAACATCTTAAAAATAAGAAATTCGATTATGGAAAATAATTATTTTTGGATAAAAATTCCCGCTTGCTTTCTAGCCACACTTCCCTGACTGAACCCTTGAATCGGTTCTGCTGTGCGACGATAATTCGTTGTGATGCCGCTTGTGTTCAAGATAATTTGAGCACATCGTCGCATCGTCGTAATCTGTATAATTTTGGCGTGTCAAATATGAAAACACGAGCGCTATCACAACGAACTTTGCGATGGATGGCGTTTGGGGTGTCAATTGGTGGTGGCCCGTTCTGGTCCGTCCCTGCACCATCTGCCGAGATGTTTGAAGCAGTGTGTAGCTGAGAACAATCAATGACATCTGAGTTAGGCGCGGGGCAATCCGTTGACTTGGCGCGGAGGTATTGGCCGGGAAATATTGCATCGATTTCTCTAAAATGAGGTTTATAGAGGTTTTTACAGGCCCAGATGAAGCGCCCCCGGCTTTACTTATAATAGTCCGCCCCTTATGCTAGGCCAGCATCAGAAATCCCCATTTCTGCTCCTCGGTTTGGGCCGGGGGTTCAACAGGCAGACGAGAAACCGAACGCGTTTTGCGGCCCCGCGGCCCCGCTGGCCGATAGACCACCCCTTCAACAATTGGCACACTTGTAGGTATCAGTTTACTTAGTACACGCCGAGTTTCAGGGCGTACGGTGCAGTGTCTGAGCCGCAGTGACATCACACAGACTTGAGGTCACATTTTGCTTCCAATTTCGGGTCGGTCAAGGGAGTGTGCTTTTTAGCTTCAATAAAATGAATTTTTCCGTATTGCTTTCTTTTAATAAAGCCATAGAGAGGTTGGTGGATGGATGCTGTTCCATAAACAAAAAAAGAAACAAAAGATAGGTTTAATTTGTGCTAGGTATTGTAACTTAATTAACAATCTGTCCAAGCTTAGTTGACCCGATATACAGTTTGCTCTTGCCCTACAGCAAGTGCAAAGACGATTGAAGTGGGGAGTGGTGTTCTTAGTTTAAGCGCGAAAACTGACTAGATGAAAAAATAAAAGAATAAAAAAATAGAGCCACTGTACTCGTTGCAGTGGCTCTCTCAATTTTTGTCGGGTCTGGCGACCTGTGTTGGTTATGCATGGTTATCAGGAGACCAGCCTCGC
>Ga0307948_1004571_pt1 | contig 10211 bp, 8 predicted proteins | sample OrgLakmetagen280_FD_201824 | JGI IMG/M metagenome (GOLD analysis project Ga0307948, IMG submission 201824) | Saline water microbial communities from Organic Lake, Antarctica - #280 | ecosystem: Environmental > Aquatic > Non-marine Saline and Alkaline > Saline | place: Antarctica: Organic Lake...
CTTTCAGCCAGACAGCTTGATAATCAGTAGAAAGCTTCCAGAGTTGAAAACAGTCCACGATGCTGTTGTGCAGAAAGATGGCCACCCCCTGGCCTTTCCTCCCTTTAGAAACCGCAGTGTGGAAAACACACATTGATTAACACACATTGATTAAGGAAAAGAAAGCTGCTTTGGTACCGAGTACCGAAAATTTTCTTTACCAGCAGACAAAAAGGCCCAGTCAGAAAGGTCCAACAAAGTACCAGAAGGAAAAAAGAAGTCACGAAAAGACTGGATTACCAGCCTCAAACAAGCAAGAGAGCACCAGGCACAGAAACTGCAGAGCTAAGGGTCTACCAGGGATGACCACCCAGTTAAAAACGACCATTGCCAACTTTGTCCAAAATCTACCGAGTCTCATAGCCAGCCCTACAGCACTGTCCTGCCGGCGGTAAGGCCGTAAGGCCGGTAAGGCCGGTAAGCAAGGCAATCAATCGGTTCAGGGATATAGGCAATTAGTCCCCAGACGTACAGTTCTTTCCCTGGGCAGAGTTTATTTGGAAGCTAGTTCATGAGGAGTAAGGGTTTGTGCGCAGAGGTACCCAGAACGGTTGATTTTGTCATGTGTGTAAAGCTTGTCTTGTTTTTTGTGTGGAAAGATGCTCATTTGGTGTATCCTTTCTTATGATTCCTGTCATTCCGGTGCTTTCTGATTCCTGTAATTCCTGTCCTAGACCTGAGAAAGGGTTTGTGGTGTAGAAAAGAAAAACACTGGTGTAAATCCCACTGTCATAATCTAGGAACAGATGTTGTTTTGTGTCCTATATATACCACCCAATGGATGCAGATTCCAATGGGGATCAGGTGGTTGGGAGGCAAAGGCCTGGCTGCACATCAGCTTAAGAAAAAGAAATAACTCCAATGGGAGTAGTGACACAGCCAGCATGATTAAGGGAGGGGGTTACTTAGGTGCCCACACCAGGCAACCCCCCCACCGCGCAAACAATTAAAAGAATATAATGTGGGTCAGGGGGGTTGTGTGCCGTAGCACCTGGACCCAATCCTTGACTGTTGTTGCTTGTGTTATATTGCAGTGCATACCTTGTTTTTATGAGTGCAGATGCATGTCTGATGGAGTATTCATTCAGTTTGTGTGTGAGGTTTTTAATCTTATAATGATCCAGATAAGGTCGTCTTTAGCAAGCTGTTGAAAAATTGAGTTGCGGGTGGTTACGCGAGAAGAGCACACAATGCTAGGTAAGAATAGGATAGCGTCAGGACGAGAAGAAGCTTTTAAAGCATGTGCTGTTAGGTTGGGTAGTAACCAAGAGGGCAGTGTTTTGTTGGCATTGTTTCTCAGATCTAGACCTTGCTCTGATAGTTTATCTGCGCTGCCTATGTCAGTGTAGGCAAATTGGTTGGCTCCGCATGGTCCCTTTTGTAGGGCTTGGACAATCAGCACACTTGCCATATTATGGCGTTTTATAATCTTGTTCCTCATTTTAGTGTGTTGGCAACCTGTGGGCATAGCTTTATGGCGTATTTTTTGTGGATGATACCCATCAACTCAATACCTTAGGGATTTACCTATTACCTGGTTAACTAAATGGGCAGCCCAAAGTCTTGGGTTGGACGTTTGAAATTCTTAGCTAGCTTTTATCGCCTGTGGTGCCAGTGGTAGGTTAAATGGGAAAAAAAGGAATGCAGGAGTGTTTAACCAGCACCGGCATGGAGTAGGAAAGGATGTTGTTTTGTGCTGGTGGTTGACCACCTAGGGTTTGGAGGAGGTTGTTATAAGCATGGCACATAATATTACAACTGGAGAATAAGTTTAATAAATAAATTAAGGGAGCCAAAAGTTGTTGGGTAAAAAAAAAAATTGATGCCAAACCGTAATGATAAATCAGATCACTGTATAGTTGCAATCAAGATGATGATAGGTTTAACACCCTTCCATCATTGCGTAACATAACAATGCTCAACCTTCACATGTACCATGTTACGTGTCATCCTTGCGCAACCTGCACATGTCCAATATTACGTGTCATCCTTGCGCAACCTTCACAAGTCCAATATTACGTGTCATCTTTGCGCAACCTTCACATGTACCATAATTTTATAACCCAAAACATCAAGCAAACAATCCTTGCAAGCTGCCAACCATCCAGTCGATTGAAATGGCAGACACCGCAAGAGCAACAGCAAGCAGGGAGACGTGCAGGCTCTGTGCATTTGATGCTCCGGAGCCGTCTGCAGAGCCTGCACCATTCTCACTGTCTAGGTCGGCTTGAGCAGCCTCGTAGCTCTTCTTGTCATCTGCTGTCGCTGTCACAAACACCTCATCAGAGGAGTAGGCACGATCATGAGCGCAAGCATTTAGGAAGTCTCCCTCCGGCAGGTTACCGCTGTTCTTGCACTCCTCAACGGCCTGAAGCAAATGAGACCAGTCATGCGGACGGATGTATGATTGTGCATGCACGCCACGTCACGGTTAGCTGGTATAATTAGCATACTGGCATAATGGTTGTATTAGCATACTGATATAATTTGCATACTGGTATAATTAGCATACTGGTATATTAATCATACCGGTGTAACGGTAATTAGTAACTGGAAACTGTGTTTCTTTCCTCAATCCTAAAGTATAATATAATTGATACATGAAAAGGAAAAGCGAAAGTAAAGGCAAAGGGACCCTGAAAGCATTCAGCGCCACTCAGAACCGATGACCGTGAACCATAAAAAAAGGGAGGGGAAAGAAAGAGGAGTACTTTCCTCATTTAACAATTGAACCATTTTTGTGAAATCAGACATTGCTGGGAGGGTGAACTTGGTTTAAATATGCCCTCGGTCCACGCACCTGATCATAGGATGATGAGTTGCTCGTCTGAAGCATCTTTCGACTGGGGTCTGTGCTTGTAATTGAGACCTCGTTGCTAGGACACCTGGGAAGGAAATTAACACCACCCAAGATTGAAAGAGCAAATGATATTGAAATTTCCAAAGAAGCTTTTGACTATATGCACAAACTTGACCGTTGAGAAGTTTCAGCAAGAAACTTATCGTGCATACTTGGTGGGTGTTCTTCCTATATGCAGCTGTCAGTGTAAACTGAATATGTATGGGCTCCTTTTCCCATAAATCGGTGCTTTTGTCAGACTATCATAATTCTTGTCAGACTATCACAATTCTTGTCAGACTATCACTCTTGTCAAACTATCACATAGTCTGACAAAAATTACCGATCACTCTTCTCAGGCTGTGCCAGACTCAATTATTGTCAGACTAGCACAATTCTTCCTGTCTCTACATTGACAGCCATACCCATGTAAATGATGACCACGTGTCGCCTGTCTTCCTCACGGAGTTCAAGAAACGAGAGGGGGGAACACATACGATTGTGCGTGCACCACTTAAGATGACTCACCCATCCACACAGATGCCACTGCTGCGTTCCGCAAAAGGGGTGGTGATCCTTACAGACAAAAAGCGCTGTCCGCTCCCAGTCTGACGGGCAGCAACGTACACTGCAGAGCAGACACAATGGTGGTTGTCAAAATGCAATTGCCACTGGCATCTTGGTGTGCTACGCAAAATGACTGGGGTTGGAAGCGTCCAAACCCACCCAGCATGCAGTCGTGTGACATAATAGCGCAGCTTCCGTTAAAAAAAAGGAAAAGCCGGCAGTGTAAACACTACCAGCATGGATTCGGAAGGGACGTTATTTTGTGTACCCAGCCATCATACTTGGTGCGCCCTGCCTGAACCGGTTGCTTACTCTGGACTCACACTCCAACTGCATTACGCACACATACACACACACATACACACATACACATACACACCGCTCACACACACCTTCACACACACATGTAAGGTACTTGAAGCACGCGATTGCACACTCACCACTGGTCTTGAACCCTTCCGCATCAAAGTTGCCGGTGTCTTCCAGCGTCGTACTTGTTCCGCACGTGCTGTTCTTGTAAGAAAAGGTAACAGAGGTCAGGACGCTGGCACCTGCAACCTGCACCGAAAAAATATACCATGAAAATTGAGAAATACACCTTGAAAATTGAGAACTGACAGTGATTCTGCTGAATGGCAAATGTGAAAGTTGATCCTTTTGTCCCTTCCCTTGAACTATTAACAACGCTGTCAAGGTACAACCCACGACTTGCCACCACACATTCAATTAGAGAGCATTGACATACATTGGGGCCTTTCAATAATTTGGGTCTTGATTCTCAAAGAGTTACCTAACTTGCCTTCAAGCTCCATAAGCATTCAGTCAACTACGCTGCTAAACTTGTCCATACCAGGCGCGCACTTTCCAGTACTATTGTCAACACTAATCAGGAGCTGGTGTCAGGTCAATCCTGCAACCTTCTGATCCTTGTTGGTCATTTCTTAATCATTGTAGTGGAGGGGTTTTACGGTAGCCTGTACTAAGGTGGCCCGTTTTCCTTTATAAATGTGGGGAGTGATTTTTACTGCTAGCGAGTTTCTCTCTTTTCTCTTACAGAGGTCACTCACAGTTGCTTCAGAATCTGTTTGCTCCAGGTCCTCTGCAACAGCAGTTACATTAAAGTGCTCATTGTCAACCTGCAAAAAAATTTCAAATGAAGGGGAATGTAAGATGAATATGGAGAAGTACCCACAAAAATGAAACAAAGGAATCCGGTTGAATGAGAGTAGGATTTCACTATATCTGTGGTACAGGGTGAATTTAAAACTGTGGTCACTCTCTTTACTGCACTAGCAGCAACAGCAGCAACCTGTGCACCCACCAAGGTGATGCTTCCAACATTGTTGCAGGTGATCATGCTGCCTGGTGCGTAGTCAAATTTAAGCACGTGTGGGTCGTTGTGGACCTGCAGAGCATTCCGCAGGTAAGTCGTACCAATTGTGGCAGGTGATCATGTAACCTGGTTTGCATTCAAACGTGAGCATGTGTGAGTCGTGGTGGGCCTGCAATCAGATCATCCCGCATGTAAGTCAGGCTGAAAGTGTGATTTTTTGTGAGCCAGCAGTTGTGCCATCCATCTGCTTCTCAAACTATGCGCTGGCATCAGCATGTTCGAGCTATCTTAAATCATTCGGCAGTTTAGTTAAATTTAATTGATCGTGAGCCTGTCCAGCCAGTTGCTTTTCATCCTGTGCACTACTGGCATCAGCATGTTTGAGTGACTTACAGAGTACAGGCTGGAGCCGCAAAGTATGACAAGCATCTTATTGTAACGTAAAAGAGGATAAGGGTTTGCTTACCATGCACATTTTTCTCTTGCCTCCATTGGGAAGCACAGGTGCACATGCGTCAGATGCTGTGGAGTCATCATCGCTGGGGTCATCATCAGATGACGCGCAGACATCACCAAGCTGAAACAACCAAAGAGGCTTGCGTTTAGTCCTTGAAGAAATGTTTATAAACGGGGAGTCGAAATGCAGGATGCTGGATAGGCCTTATCCTAAGAGATGCCGTCATGATCAAGCTGTAAAAAAGTAGGCTGGGAATGTTGCGTTCGAAACAAGAGATGGTCTTGAAAAAAGTGCAGAGCCAAAGACATGTGACAATAGGCCACGTCACTCAAGCGCGGTCATATGAGGATGCCTTGCCATATAAAATGCACCCACTTGCTGATCTAAACCAATCGTGGCCAAAAAAGACAAACCAAACGCCTCGGAGTCCTCCTGTGTACACGCATCTGCCGTGTTCACGATATCTGCAGGCACAAGAGTGCACAAAGAAGTCTGTTGCACTAACACGTCACGCATAGCAGTTGCACTAACACATCACGCATAGCATATGCTTAGATTGGCCAGAACCATACATTTTTAGGTACATACGGTGTACATACGGTACTTTTAGCAGGGAAATCACCATACATACGGTCATATACGGTGCAGATATATGGATCTGGCCAACCCTACATGTGCTGTGCGTGCATTGCTCAGGCACAATCGCCTAAGGGTGCATGCATAAGAACAAGAGGCAATCTAGCCCTCTTTTAGCTATAGATGCAGTGCGCCCTTAAAACCAGCAAGACAAAGAGATGCGATCCTGCGCAACTTTACCTCGCAAACCACCCACAAGGTCGACGCATTCAGAGTCCTTTGAGCAGCACTGCTGCGCAGCGTCAAGGGATTCTCCATTTTCCCTTCAGTTGTGTTATAGCAAGTAGCAGAAATCCGTATGTGTGTGTGTCTGCGTGTGTCTCTGTGTGTGTGTCTGTGTGTGTCTCTGTGTGTGTGTCTGTGTGTGTGTGTGTGTGTGCGTGTGTGTGTGTGTGTGTGTGTGTGTGTGTGTGCGTGTATGTGTGTGTGTATGTGTGTGTGTGTGACTGGGCCAAGGCAACAGTTATGTTGGTCTGATCAAGATTGGTCTGATCAGCTACCCATCATTCCTGGCTCTGTTTTTGTATACAGTGGCTAAAGCTAACTTGAATAGTGGCAGTGCCACAAAGGTATGTATGATCAAACAAACATACCTGTTTGAGATGAGTACGTATGATCAAACTTGCACACCTGAAGCAGGTCACACAGCCCTGGATTTTATCTTGGAACTGGTCCAGGACTGCAGATGTGCATTCACTGGAGATGGACTGCCCCCATGCGGCTTTGCCAGCTCCAAGGGCGAGCAGAAGCATCAGCGCCGAAACCACTGTCTTCTGAAAAGCGAAGACGTTGAATACAAGCATGGTGTCCTGCCTGCAAGAAAGAAGTTAACCAGGTTAGCAATTAGGAACAGCTGCCTTTCCATTACAGCAGTCTGTGAATCCCTTTTCGTGTCCCGCCCAATGCCGACGGACAGCAGCCTGTCAGGTGCTTTACTGGTTGTGGAATCCGAGGCAGAATCAGTTCACATGTCCAGCATGTTGAGAGTTGCCTGAAAGGTTACAATTTGTGGTGAGGTGAAGGCCTTTGCTTTGCACCGTTGCTTGAGACGCTGATTAAGCCACTTGGCGGGGTGCGTGCGTAATAAACGTGTTTGCGGACTTTGCCTCGACTTTTGCAATTGCAGGCACCTGCTCTCTCCCACTACTTGGCTATTGCAGGCACCTGCTTTCTCCCACTTGGCCATTGTAACCATGCAGCTTTCACATGTGGGAATACATGCACTCAGAGTTCTCGGTCTCCACAAAATTACAATTTACAATCCCGAGGCCTGCTGCGGTCTCATTATGTATGTGCATAAAACATAAAACACATACTTCCGAGGCAAACAAGAGCGAAAGTGGCACCTCGATTTGTCAACCTGTTTTCCTCGAGACTTCTTCAATTGACGAGGGGCTCTTGAGTGTTGCGATGTTTTCTAACTAAAAGAGTTTATTACGAGAGGGGAAGCACAGAGTCGAATTGAATTATTATACCAACCGCAAAAGTAACATTAATTGAATAATTAAACTAAACGCTGGTGTCCCACATCAATAAATTTGATGGATTGTTCTCTCAGCACAGGTGCAAAACGGATGTGGGGCTATGTGGCGTAGTACCGCTGCTAATCCGGCATAAACCTGCAGAGGCATTTATGCTTGGGTAGAAGACCAGGTCCCATTTGGCCGTGATGTAGGACTCAGCAAACCAATGACTTTGGTACGGGTCAACCACTCGTTTGTTTCTCTAACAGAAGTACGGGGTACAGTCCTCTTCTCAACGTGTCGATTTATTCTTCTAAAAATTTTCAGATGAGGTGAGGGAGTTGTATCCAGGCAGCCTCCTTGCTTACATATTACAGCTCTCCTGTCAGCAATGCTTCCCTTTCTTTTTTAAAGGGGAACCCCTTGTCTTGACTTGTCCCACAGCCTTAGTAGCCAGCATAGCATGGGTTGGGTAAGGGATGTTGTTTGGGATCTGTGCAATCGCTCCATTGGATGCACAAACCACACAACATCTCACCAGAGTGGTTAAAAACAAGTAAAGACTACGCAGGCAGTGAAAACCACCTCCCACATTAAATAAGGAAAAGGAACCTTTTTGGTAACGGGTACCGTAAAATTCCTCCACCAAAAAAAAACCAATGGGGATCAGGAGAGTTGCAGGCTTTGACCTGAAACCGCCTCCTGATGAGAGTCGATAATAGTACTGGAAAACAAACGTCTGGTATGCACAAGTTTGGCAGCGTAGTTGACAAAATGTGAATGAAGCAAGTTTCTTAACTCTTTGAGATTCAAGACCCAGCTCCTTAAAAGACTCCAGTGTGTGACTGTTGTACATGGTGCCACCCACTCCCAAAAGGATGGTGTGGAGGGTAACGGAGGCTCCTTGAAGGATGGAGCAGATTCTTGCGCGGCGCTCAGCTGGTTCTGAGGTCTAGTGTCCTCGCAGTACTTGATCTCAATGAGGTGATGTCACATTAATTTATGCTGAGATCTTTGGTGGGTAGGTGCTGTCTGGGGAAGATGGATTTGCTGATGGCTGGCGGTACTGCTGAAGTGCTCCCGATCTCCCCCATTTGCCCCCTGCCACACCTAAGAACCCACCCTCCTTCAGTCTGTTGCTTTTGTGTTTTTGCGGAGATGGGAGCAACCAGTACAGCATCCAGGCGGCTGGAAGTAAACCTGTCTTGGTTTGAAGAGCACGGTGGAAAGAGCCACTTCGGTATAATCCTAGTTTCATCTGTATTAGAAATATAAGGATTTTGTATAGACAGCCGTTCGCTATTGCCTACATCCATGGAGACAAAGCAGGATCATAGGGAGCCTCTTTGCTAATGGCTTCAAAGATCATGCTGCATGCCAAGTTATGCATTTTAACGATCATATTTATTACTTGTGTGTGTTTGCACCCAGAGAGTATGTGTTGGGCACTGTCGAGTTTTGGGCAGATCAGGCTCGTTGAGCGCTTTAAACAAAACACATCTTTTTTGGTTGTACAGGGTTCCTGTTCTGCACTTCATATAATGATGCACTTGATTTTAGCGGGGACATGGGATGTTGTTAGGATAGCGTTGCTGGCGGCTCCATTGGCAGTCCTATTTATGATAAGGGTCTGGCAGTATTCATGGTAGTTTGCTATAGTATTTGCGTGTATTCCAGTAAAGGGGGAATATGGGGTCATGGGCAGGGGGGAATTCTTTCTTTAAAGACTAGGGCCCAATTTTGTAAGGCTGCGGTTATGTGGGGGGTAAGCACCCATGAGAATGAGTTTTGGACTTTTGGGCTTGTATGTCTGGAGATAGCAGTATTTTTGCATTGATAACGCCCACCAGCTCTGATGCAAGGCTTATGGGGGGGGTGATGTTCACATGTAGGCCGCTGCATTTCCCCTTATCCTTATCCTTTTGCAGAATATTCAGACACTCAGGGGTGAGCATGCCTTTGCATTTTCTATCTACGTTGTAAATGCAAGCTACTGTGGCAGTGTACACTTTTGAGACTACAGGGTTGTCTGAGGATTAGGTATCGTTTCCTTGATGCTTCATGAGATCAACGTTGATGGCGCTATCTGCCTCGTACTTTGACTGACACAGCTGCTGGTCATGACATATCAAAGTGGTTATTCAAGTATCAGTATAATATTGGCGAACTTGGCACTGCTCATGCTTACAGACCACCTTCCTATTGTGCATCTGGATTGCCTCATTTTACTTCAATCTGGCTGTATTGCTGTGTCTTCATAGTTAAAACATATCAGAATGCAATCAATAAACTGTTATTTTTTGCAGTGGAGGAGTTACAAGGTGCTCAGTACCAAAGTGAGATTTAACTCATTACAGTCATTGCTTCTCACTGCCTGTGTAGCTCTTTTCCTGTTATGTTTACAGGAAAAAAGGAAATCTGGCGTGGGTTTCTTTACAGGATTACATAACCAAATCTGCCCGTCCCACCGCACCACGCAAAGTGGGTTTTAACTCAAAACAGTCAGTGCTTCTCACCGCTTGTGTAGCTCTTTATTAGTTTGTTTACAGGATTACATAATCAACTTTGCTCGTACCACCACACCACGCATCCATGAAATGCCAAATCCTGATCACACAAATCCTCTAAGCCCCACACCTCTACATACAAATGCAGCTTGAGCCGGTTAAGATAAAAACCTTTTCCAGCTGCGTTGAAACAGTGGCAGCAGTAGCAGCAGCAGCAGCAGCAGCAGCAACAGCAGCCCAAGTGTGTCCCCCGCGCCCTCTCCATCAGCCCCCCCCCTCCCTCCCCTCTCCCTCTACGGCCGTACCGGGTCTTTCACAGTGCGCACTGTCTGCAACCACCTCCAATCCCCCCTCATCCACCAACGCCTAA
>Ga0307948_1004575_pt1 | contig 10204 bp, 9 predicted proteins | sample OrgLakmetagen280_FD_201824 | JGI IMG/M metagenome (GOLD analysis project Ga0307948, IMG submission 201824) | Saline water microbial communities from Organic Lake, Antarctica - #280 | ecosystem: Environmental > Aquatic > Non-marine Saline and Alkaline > Saline | place: Antarctica: Organic Lake...
CCCCTCTGTGCATGCACCCACGTCGTTTGTCCACTTGCCAGGTCTCTCCACTTTGGCGCATGCAACCATGCTATGCACCTTGACTAGCCAACCTTTACACACACACACACACACACCACCTTGATGCATGCTGCACCTTGGCTATGAGGCTCTCCACTTCAGCACACGCAACCATGCTATGCACCTTGACTAGCCAAAACAACTCAACCCCAATGCTTCCTGCACTTCGGCAACTTGGATATCTCCAGCTCAGCACGTCCCCCCCTTGTTTTGGCATATGCAGACTGGCTGTCGTCCAGTCGAGGGGGCCAGCAGCGATGCTTTTCAGGTGACAATGTGTTATGTGTGTGAGGGAATGGAGGGGGGCAATTGGTGTAGATGGGGTTGGGGAAGCATGGGCGTCAAATAGGGCCTTGCAAGAATTTGTGCACTTGCTAGGGTCTGATCTGCTCCGCTCTTGCTAGGGCCTGATCTGCTCCGCTCTTGCTAGGGTCTGATCTGCTCCGCTCTTGCTAGGGTCTGGTCTGCTCTTGCTAGGGTCTGGTCCGCTCTTGCTAGGGTCTGATCTGCTCCGCTCTGTGTCCTGTTTCCTGTTCTGCCTTTCTCCAGTCACAACACAACAGCCTGTTCGACGATGGGACTGCTAGCAGATTGTCGCAACAAAAGATGGGATATAGCATGGTTGGGATAGAGCATGGAAAGGAAACTGTGCTTCAGACGCTGCTTCCCCATTTGGGAACTGCCTGTTTAGTTTCCACCAGAATTCCCTCTCTGCCCTCTGTCCAACTTGCACTTACATACACACACACACACACACACACACACACACACACACACATAAACACACACGCATACACGAGACACGTACAAACACAGGCAGAAACACACACGAGACATGTACACACACACAAACAGAAACACACACCATACGTGTGCACACACACCACATACTGCTGCTACAGCCGGCTCTGGGAGCAGAAGGGGAGCTAAAACGAGTGGGAGGAGGGAAGGGGAGGACACGCAGGCACCTCATGGCTGCCAAATGGAGAGAGCTGTTTCTTTGGAGGAAGGTATGGAACTAGGCAGGCGTTCAAAGGAATCGGGGGGCGAGCCTTTCATCGGGTCATCAACTGGTTTAGAAAAAAGGAAGCTCCAAGCCTGGCAGAGGTGTGGAGGGTGGCACGTAGGGATGGCCAGGACCATGTATGTATACGGTATACGGTGTATATACGGCGTATTTTTGGCAGGGAAATCACCAAATATACGGTCATAAACGGTGCATATATACATATGGTTCTGGCCCACCCTGGTGGCACGGTTACGGCTGGGCAGTTTGACTTAGGTGTGGGGACCTGGTCACAAAAGGAGGGAGACAGGCAAGGGGACCTGGTCACAAGAGGGTAGGGAGACAGGTAGGAGAACCTCCTGTCAGACAGGTAGGAGGACCTCCTGTGGGGCCTGGTCACAAAAGGAGGGAGACAGGCAAGGGAAGCTGGTCACAAGAGGGTAGGGAGACAGGTAGGAGGACCTCCTGTCAGACAGGTAGGAGGACCTCCTATGGGGCCTGGTCACAAGAGGGTAGGGAGACAGGCAGGGGGAGTGGTTGCATGCAGGGGAGGAGCCTCCCTGTGATTTGGGTGCTGGTGGTGTTTGATGCTGCTGGCCATTCTGGAAGTTGGTGGTGCCATGAGGGGATTGAGAGTGTATGTGTGTGTATGTGTGTGCATTTGATGCCATGTGTGCATGGAAAAGGCGCCCAAACAATACTATTGTGTTGGAGAAACGCATATCAAAACGAACTCAGGTGGCACTAGTCTATTAATGACAGGGCTGTGCTTATACGCCGTATCTCCATTTTCAGACCGTATATACGGTACGGTTACGGTACGGTACGGTCCGAAACCGTATAATACGGTCAATATAAAAATACGGTACGGTTCTGGTACGGTACGGGAAACCGGTAGACCGTACAAGCTTGCATGGCCACCCGTTTTGAGGCGCGTGCCTGCCCGCCACTCGAAATTTCCGTCCCAACGACTATCATTATATTATACTTATAATTAAGGAATGAAACAAACATAATTAGAGGCCCAACACAAAAGAGGCAAAAGGCAGGCTTTGGGGGAGGCCAGCCTGCCTGACCCCCAAAACATGCTGAGGGCCCCTGCATACCCCCCTGCAGCAGGCCTTTAAGTGGGCCAGATTCAGAAGCAGGCAAGGGTTAGGAAGAATGCCTGGGTGTGGGAGCAGTTTGACAAGCGTCCAGTTCCAGCAGCAGGAGCAGCAGCAGCTGGGGGTGACCAGGAAATGGCAGAGGGGGAAGAGGCTGCAGCAGCCTCAGCTCCAGCGGCAGCACCAGCAGCAGCAGCAATAACAGCGGCAGCAGCGATGGAGGTTAAGTGTGCATGCAAGCACTGCCCCAACGTGAGGTCAGCGCACGAGGCCCGCATGAAGGAGCACCTGCTAAACATGATGATGCCTGTTATGGACCTTCTTGGTCCTTTTTAGAACCTTCGAAACAGTGTGGGCTTACTTAGCCATTTACAGAGCTGAAACAAAGCTCATTTAAATTTTTTGACTGAGGCTTTCAAAGGTTGGACCGTACCGTACGCCGTACCGTATTTTACCGTATATACGGTCTGAAACCGTATAAATACGGCTGTAAGCCATATTTTAGTACCGTACCGTATAACCGTACACCGTACCGTACACCGTAGTGGCACAGCCCTGATTAATGAGCATTGATTGTAAAGTGTGTGTGTGTTAGTGGGTGGATGTAAATTTCACGTCCATGCATACTCTTTGCTTTGATGACAGCTTGTCTTATTGCAGATCAAAGCAATGTACAGCTTGTCTTAATGCAGAACAAAGCAATGTACAGCTTGTCTTGACTGGTGGATGTAGCTCCTCATGGAAGAATGTCAATTTGTGTCCTGCACCACCCAATGGATGCAGAGACACACAACATCCCACCTGGAAAATAAAAAGAGGAGAGGTTTTCAATTGTGAGATAAGATGGTTGGAGTTTAAGCCTAACCCTGAACCCTAAGCCCTAGTCCGTCTATGCCTAGGCTGTGCTTTGCTGACAATGTGATTTAATGTTGACAATGTGACGCAGTCCAAGCAACACATGGACTGTTGCTAATGAGGATCCATTGCTACCCTTCACCACACAAGGCCCCAATGTGTATGCACCCTTCCTTCCACAGTCGTTGCTCACCCTGCACCTGTGCATTTTGCCACTCAGGAGAAAAGCCCGAAGGACGACGCAAACCAAAGTTACGGAAACGGCACAGCATGATTGTCCATCTTCAGCCGCCAGAGGGCCTGCAGCAGCTCTTCAGGTCACCCTCAGACCAAGTGCTGGCTGCGCTGGCTAAGGTGTGTGTTGTGGCTGTATGTGTGTGTCCTGTACGCGTGAGTGCGTGCATGTGTGGGTGTGGGTGTGCCTGGTTGTGCGTGTATGTATGAAAAGTGTGTGTGTGCATGTGTGGCTTGCGTGTTTGGGGGGGGGTGGAGGTACATGTGGTGTCTGTGCGTCTGACATGGTTAAAATCTCACTCTGCTGCCTGATGCACACTGTTTGGCAGAAGGTATGAGGCACAGCGTGTGTGAGGGCTCAAATTGAGTGGTTATGGCTTTGTCGCCCTAGATGCGTCGATGTTGTGCACAACAGTGGGTTTCTGTCAGTTTGTTTTTGAAGCTAGCTTCCGTCACGCGCGCAACTTGCAAGTTGACGAGTATAGCTGCACACACGCACGCGCACGCACACACACACACACACACACACACACTCCCACTCACACACACACAAATCATCCATGCTTTACGTGGGATCCTCCATCACGCACGCATGGCCTTGCTCAAAGGTTACATCTGCGAAAGTAACTGTGGTCGTGCTTGGACTACATATGCCATAGTCCTGGTCGCCCCTACTTGTGTGCAATAAGCTTCCTGACAAGACGCTATTGAGATCGTTGGCTGCTTCCTGAATTGTATGGGCAGATTCCTGAATAGTATGGGCTGCTTCCTAGATAGTATGGGCAGCTTTCTGACAAAGACACTGATCGATGTCATTGGCAGCATTGGCAGCCTTCTGACAAGACATTGATTGAGGGCGTTGACTGCATCTTGACGAGACACTAATCGAGGTCATTGGCCCCTAAGTTTGACTTATTGGGCCCTTCAGCTTAAAGCTTGTGGACCCTATTACAACCTTACACAGTACACAATACTATACACAGTACACATTATTATAACCATACACAGTACACAGTACAGAATGGAACATGTTATCGTGGACCATATTTTATTTGTACACAGTACGCAGTACAGAATAGAACTTGTCATTGTAATTGTCTTTTAGAGAGGAGCAATGAGTGCCTACACGTACGGTAAATAGGGTTGGCCAAGATTGTATATTTGCTGGAAAATGCAAAAACACACTCAGGTGAAAATGTGAACTTTGCTGCTAAACTTGTCCGTACCAGACGTGCCCTTTCCAGTACTGTTATCAACTCTCATCAGGAGCCGGTTTCGGGCCAAGCCTGCAACCCTCCTGATCCCCATTGAAAATTTCTTTCCTTTTTGCGGTGGAGGAGCTTTACGGTACTCGATACCAAAGTGGCTCCTTTTCCTTAATTAATGTGGGGAGTGGTTTTCACTGCCTGCGTTCTTTTTTTTGAAATTGCACACACACACACACACACACACACACACACACACACACACACACACACACACACACACACACTCAGGTGAAAATGCAAAAACACACACTCAGGTATAATAGTGGGCAACGTGGTGTCCCATATGTTCACAAACACTACAGGGCTGACGTACATGTGTGCATAGGCAGAAGACGTGGTGTCCCATATGTTCACAAATACTACAGGACTGACGTACATGTGTGCATAGGCAGAAGACGTGATGTCATGCAGCCCACTTTCGCCTCCGACACAAATCACACACACACACAGGTGGATGATTGGGAGTTTGATGTGTTCCAACTTACAGAGGCCACTGCAGGCAGGCCCCTATCCACCCTGGCTTTCGCGCTCTTTTCTCGAAGCAATCTTCTGCCCCGCTTCAACATTTCAGATGTCAAGCTGGCTCGGTACGTGTTCCTACACTCAATATGATGTTTGTGAGAGGTCAGGGTTGTAATTGGTAAAGCTTCCGCGTACTCTTTCCTTCTTAATCTCCTATTTTCCAGCATCACACCCTGCTACAATATTTTCAACGCCAAGCTGGTCCAGCACGTACACCTTAGATGCACTCCATATTGTTCCTTTATGTGGAGGATCGCAGATCTTGGTTTTGGAGGCTTTTGCGCTTTTGTTCCTGAAGCAGCTACACACCACGTCTGACCATCGTCTGACTAGTCGTCAAGCTGGCTCATAACTCTTGTTCAGATAGTCAGCGCTGGTACAATTTTCCAGTGCATTGTGTTCAATTCAGTTAGACTGTGTTCTATGGGGCTTGTGGAGGACAAGGGCATTGGTTTTAGGACTGTGTTCTATGAGGCTTGTGTTCTGAGAGACTGTTCTATGAGGCTTGTGGAGGACAAGGGCTTTGGTTTAGGAGCTGAGAGACTGTGTTCTATGAGGCGTGTGGAGGACTAGGGCCTTGGTCTGAGGAGCTTTCGTGCCACTGCTTCTGCAGCAGCTTCCTGCCCTGCTTCAGCAGTTCAGACCTCAAGCTGGCTCAATATATGTATCTAATTCTCGTGTGGTCGTCCTTCGTCGCGTTTCATTGCCAGAGCTGATTTTGTGCTTGCACTCCTTTGTGTGATAATGCACCCCTGAAAGCTGTTGGGCAAAATAAGGCTGGCTCTGGTGCCCTCTTTAATCGTGTAGCATGAATCAAACTATGACTGAAATGTTGAACTGTGTATATTATGTCCAGACTTCCAGAGTTTTTAAGGAGGTGGTGCTGTCAATGTGTCACCTTAAAAGGAAAAAGAGCCTGCATCACATACGAATGAAGAGGCTGCCTTGAGAGGGCTTGTTTTTGATGACGGTCTTCCAAACAAGAATCATGATGAAAACCGCATCTTGCAAAGTCTTTTAAATACAGCAACCCAAGCAAAACATGCGTAGGAACTTGCACACAATGATGCACCTGAGCAGGCACCCAGAAACGCAGCCATGTGCCCCTGCACTTAACGACGATCTTGCCTCAGCAAGTACACGTCCATGCACACATTTGGTTGCAATTCATATGCCCACACTCATTACATGAACTCTTCCCCATGCTGTGCCATGCAGGTTCTTGGTTGCCTTAGAGGACAACTACAGCTACAATCCTTACCACAATCGGATGCATGCAGCTGATGTGTTGCGCACTCTCCACGTCATCATGACTCGTGGGGGTGTACGCCAGGTGCGTACACAAGCGACAAATTGCGCACGCATCAATCTGTTGAAGTGTACACGAGTGTGTTACAAATATCATGCATGTGGTCTTTTGTGTGATGATGCACGCGTGCAGGGGTGCTATGAGAAATGTACACTTGACGAATCTGTGAGAGCCTTTCAACTTGTTACCGTGCTAGTTAGGGTTGCAGGGGTTGCAGGGTATGTAATTCATATGGACGGACGCACATGTAAGGGCATGGTGCTTGTTAGCATCGTAGTCTGTCAAGAGAATTATACTTGCATCACACAATGCACATTCAGGCGCACACAAGTTTTTATGATGCGTGTAGGGTGCGCAGGTTGGACAGCACCATATTGCCATGAAGACAGACAATTTGGCAGGACTATTGCGTAAATCAGTGTACATCTAATGATGCGTGTAGGGTGCGCAGGTTGAACTGCACCATATAGCCATGAAGACAGACAATTTGGCAGGACTATTGCGTAAATCAGTATACCTCTAACTTTCGTGTTGTGATATGACCATCACTAGTCTGTGCTCCAGCGCAAACCTTTCTGTTGGTACAGCTGAAGCTGTCAATGTTGGAGTTCCCTGCCCAAATGGATTGCACACAAGTCTCAGAACTCGGCGCATTGGATTTTTGTCCGCCCATTTTGCCTCTGACCTTATCTCTGCATCAGGCATTACACTAGGATCGACAGGAAAGCACAAATAACTAGGGTTGGCCAAAACTATGCGTATACATGCGGCGTGTATACGGTAATTTTGACAGGGAGTTCAACAAATATATGGTCATATACAGTGTAGATATACGGTTCTGGCCAACCCTACAAACAACACACCCAAAGCAGGCTTTAAGTGGTACAAATTACCTTGCCACTAATAATCTTACATCGGATCGCTCATCACTTCCAGGCACTTCATAAGACCCAGGACATCGCACTCCTTGCGACCTACTTGGCCGCAATAATTCACGACTATGAGCACAGAGGTGTGTGTATTTGCTGCGTGCTGAGCACAAAGCTGATATTTATACTGCGTGCTCTGTCGCCGCCTACCCTGCTGTTATGGTCCATGGATTGTTGTAAAATGGTGCGTGTGTATCTGCGTGGAGTGGGCCAAGGGGGGTTCTACATGCACTGTCTCGATATGTGCGACATGCATGTGACATGCGTGTGTATGCGTGTGTGTATGTATGTGTGTTTGTGTGTGTGTGTGTGTGTGTGTATGTGTGTGTGTGTGTGTGTGCGTGTGTATGCGTGTGTGCGTGTGTGTGTATGTGTGTGTATGTGTGTGTGTGTGTATGTGTGTGTGTGACTGTGACTGTGACTGTGTGTGTGACTGTGTGGAATGAGGCAAGGGGTATTCTACATGCACTGTCTCAAATGATGCGCCAATTGGATTTTGCAGAGCTTGCGCTGGGTGTGGGTATTTGTCTGCTTGCGTGTGTGTATGTGTGTTGTACAATGCCTTTGATGAATCCATTGATTAAATAAAAATACCGACAGTGTTCCTGAGTACTTGTCACCACCGCTGCCATCATCCTGGTGCTGTGCATTGCTGGAATGGCAATGTCCACAGATTCAATACAACGCGTCATTTCTTTGCAAGCAAGCTTTTTGGACACTAGCTCAAAAATTGAAGCCCTTGCTTTTCGAGTTTGTTAGTCAACCAAGGCCGTTCTAGAAATTAAATGTGGGCACGAGTTCAAATAATGGACGAGAGGTCCGGAAGCATGTTGCTTACGCAGAAGCCTGAACAATTCATGTGTGTGATTTCATGTGTGAACACTTAATGCAACACAGGTGTCAACGACGATTTCCTGATCAAGACCAATGACCCGTTGGCCATCACGTACAACGACAGGTCCCCTATGGTAAGTGAATGAGGCTGTGTGTGAGCGCTGTGTGTGTGTATGTGTGTGTGTGTGCGTGAACGCTGTGTGTGTATGTGTGTGTGTGCACGCGCACGTGCGTAAATTGGAGAGCCTAGCCACCTAAACTGCACCTGCGTTTCCCGCACCTTGCCACACCTTGCCACTCCTGCACCTGCATGTAGTGAGTAGGAGGGGATATAATTGAGTAGGTTACAGTGCAGAAAAGTGATAGGCTGCACTGATATGGGCCAGTGTGCATGTTAGACCACAGAGTGTGCGCATTGGTATATTATACTAGAAAGACTTGTATGCCGCCAGCCTTCTCTGAATGCCCCCTCGCTAATGCCGATTACCAACCGAAAAGGTTAGATGCTAGAATACGCTGATGTGGGTCAGCATGTATGGAAGAACGCATCAACCGAGCTGCTTTTCCTGACTAGGGCCTTGATGCCCCACATGTAAATACACCATTCGTATGAGGGCTCCATGCCTGTTCACCCCATTGTGTGCACTGTGCACTGTAAACACATGTGTCTGGTCAGCTGACAAGACGCATGTTGAGCCCTATAGCCATTCAACTGGGGTTTAGGATTGCAATGATCACGGCTCCCGTGATAAGGAAGGAAAAGAACAAGAACACTTAGTCAGTGACCACCCTCAACGTACGACGTGGGGGTGATCAAGTACTACATCCCATCAATTGCACAAGAAGAGTTCCTCAAGATTAAGTCTTTTAAGTGGGGAAAGATACAACCGCCTCGGGCATGTTCAGCCAAACCCGTACTTATATTCCACTTGGTGCGTGCCTAGCAGTGAGATTGAAAAATCGACTCATACAGTACAGTGTTTTACAACTGTGTCTTGCACATACACACACACACATGCACACACAGAGACACACACACAGACACACACACATACACATACGCTCGCACACACACACAGGAGAATCACCATGTGGCAGCAGCATTTCACATGCTTCTAGGAGAGGAGCAGTACTCAGCCTTTGCCAACACAAACCCTAAGGTACGAAAAAGTACCAGACATCAGACGCAGACTTAACATGGGAGATAGTTGGTAGAGTGAGTGGGCGTGCGCATCTCTTGTGGTGTTTGCTTGAGGTGTTTGCAATCTAGTTGGGTGTGGTGTTCCCCCCTACCGGGCGTCGCTGTGTCTAACCCAAAATGGCCAGTGTGGCACAGTAGACACGTGTCGCGTTCAATCGAAACATTGTCACAAATCTTAGGGTTTAGGGTTAGGTTTATGGTCACACGTGATATACAATGTTTATTATCACAGCTGCTGAGCAGCTCAGCTGTAAAAGGCAATTCTGTTACACCTGCACTTGTGAGCAGCCATTACATCCTTGTGTGTGAGTGTGTGTGAGTGTGTGTGTGTGTGTGTGTGTGTGTGTGATCGCGTGCGCTTTCCTCTAGGAGCTTGTGCATAAACCTGTTCGCAGCTCCTATGCGTGCTACAGTGAGGCAGGTTTGATTCCGCACGATGACTTGCGTAACCCGCTGTCCAACATCAACGTCTTTGTTCAAATTTAATTGATCATTGCTTGGGGGGGTTTGTTGTTCATTGCTTGGGGGGTTTTACCTTCGCTTGCTCTATACATTGCTACTGTGAGGCATTACTACGGCAAAGGACCCGCTGTTCTTTGCCAGGGATTCTTGACTCGGCCCTTGTTGTAAGCATTTGTAGGGTGTGACTAACACAGGCAATTGTAGGGTGTGACTTGTTGTAGGCAAGGTTGTAGGGTGTGACTAACACAGGCAATTGTAGGGTGTGACTTGTTGTAGGCAAGGTTGTAGGGTGTGACTGACACAGGCAATTGTAGGGTGTGACTTGTTGTAGGCAAGGTTGTAGGGTGTGACTAACACACAGGCGCACCTGCAACTTGGCATTTTGGGTACTAGGCTGCATGAACACTTGTAATAGACC
>Ga0307948_1004580_pt1 | contig 10199 bp, 10 predicted proteins | sample OrgLakmetagen280_FD_201824 | JGI IMG/M metagenome (GOLD analysis project Ga0307948, IMG submission 201824) | Saline water microbial communities from Organic Lake, Antarctica - #280 | ecosystem: Environmental > Aquatic > Non-marine Saline and Alkaline > Saline | place: Antarctica: Organic Lake...
GCTGGGAGTTCCTCTGGGGGGCTCTAGAGGGCTTGGAAGTGCCTCTGTGGGGCTCTTGAGGGCCTGGGAGTGCTTCTGGGGTGCTCTGGGGGGCTTGTGGCTGCAAAATTCGTTAAGTGCCCAAAATCGTATTATACGGAGCAATTCGAAAAATACGGATATATACGTGATAAATACGATACGACGTATAATACGCCTACGCCGTATGACCCATCCCTGGTAATTACAAAAGCAAACATTCAGAAAGTTTGATGGCCGTCTAAGACTCCTTCCTGCATTTAAGAATGCGAATCTGGGCCTAAAATTATTATAATAGGCTTTTAGTTTGACAGACTTATAATAGCTCGCGAATGGCAGTTTCAGGGTTCGTTAAAATGCTTGAAAGTTTGCAAGCCCGAACTTGTGACTGAATCCCAACTGAACAACCCTGAAAAATTATAGTTTGTTCGCAGGGCCTGCCAACTTAATACATCATTTGCCGGCTTTTGCAAGTTTCCGGTGTCTCCACACGCCCTGCTCTGCGTCCAGCGCTCACATTTATTGAACTGTTTGATTTCCTTATTGAGTCCCCACATTTTTAACAGCAAAAAGGGGTGAAAAGAAAATAGCGCACTTGGCAGGGTTTCAAACTTAAGACATCCAGCCAAACTCAGTGGGCTTTAACTTTCTTAAATTGATTGTTTATCGTCGTTTGGTATAATGTATATCATGAAATACCCTATTCAGTTCAGTCACAATGCTCCCAGGAGCTGTACGGTTCACACGTCACACCTACACTCATCACTAATCAAGTTTGCGTTGCCACATAGGGTGCTTGTGGCACATGCGCATCCTCTGGCGCCACAATGAAGATGGGCATTGAGCGTGCTTTGAAGGCTGCTTTTGGAGATTCGCTCAAAGAGATTGTCCAGGTGCGTTTTACAGAGGAAAGCTGCAAGCATGGCGGTAAAGCCTGATGTGCCTCTTTCCTGCTGGGACGTTTTTGGCCTTGCCCTAATTTTGCTTTTTGGGGGGATGCTGTTTGGTATGACATAAGCGTTAGATAATGTGACTGCTCCATCCTGTTTCTGAAGCAAATGCTGTGATCAGTCACAAAAGCAACTTCATTACTGAACTGCACATCTATGCTTTACCCCACAGATATACAAAGTTTGCACACCACTCTACTTTTGGCTTTTCATTGCAATGAAGGTGGACAAGATCGATGTAGCATCTGCAACCATCCCAAACGTTGACATGCACTTGAACATGCTGCGCGGTGCCATCACCAGCCTTGGTGGCAGTGTGGATGTGCTGGAGATTGTAAACGGAGTGTGCAAGCTCAAGTACAAGGTGAGAGAGGGGGCAGGGGTGTCCATGCACATAAATTGAGTCCCACTGTAAAAATCAGTTGCATTAAGGAGGTGCTCCAATTGCGTTTCAATTAAGACAAGCGTCTTACATTAGCCAATCTCCATTGCATAAACGAGATTTAGGAAGACACCTGCAATGTATATACAGATATTTTATCATATTTTATCCTGTTTCACCAAATGATCTGCAAATGGGACTCTACTTATGTATTAATAAATAAAGGGCGTACGCATTTTTGAGGATTCCCATCGTGAATTTTCTTTCCCTTTTACATTTCAGGGCCCTGCTCCAATTGCCAAGGGCGTTACATCTGCCATTCGAGATCAATTTCCTGACATTAAGGAGGTCGTGTTCACTTGAGCTGTGTGGAAGGGCCTTTTTTTTCTTTCTGTACAGTACACCTGCCACAGTAGTGTGTGACCAACCGCTCAGCATCGCATGCCACTACAGTGTATGAATCCTAATAGCACGTACAGTAGAGCCAGGCTTCTCGCCTGATCAATTTTGCCGTTTGTATTGATGCATTCATTTCCTGGCTGTGCTTTAAAGAAAAACTGAGGGAGGCTGTAGAAAGCATAACTTTTGGACGGTACGTGTGAAATTGATTGAAATTTATATATTTGGGATTCTGGCATCGAGAGCTATCGATTGGTATACTATATATGGGTCCAATCGAAGGGGGGGGGGGGCTGGGGGGGGTCAGACTTTTTTGGAACCCCCCTCCAAAAATTTACTGGGCCATACGAAATTTTAAATATATCGTCGGAACCCTCAGCTCAAGCCCAGTCGATTGGCACCCTTTTGGGGTTAAGGGGGGGGTCTGTGGACATGACCAAAAGTCAGTGGCACACGCGCTCGGGTGCAGGTCGCAAAGTGAGCCAAGCCAATGAAGCAGCAATTAACCCCTAACTTACAGGATTGTGCCAGCATGAGATAGTCAGTGGAATTCTGAAGAAATGGAAGCAATGTGGGACTGTGCAAGCCAGTTATGGGTGCCTGGTAGGTCACGTGTGCATGGGCGTCTGTCACGTGTGCATGGGCGTCTGTCACGTGTGCATGGGCGTCTGTATCTCAATTTTTGCCCCAATGCTGCAACACTTCAGTTTCAGGTCTGGATGCCTATTTGAAAAAGGAGCAGATAGATACTTTTTTGTCCTGGTGGGGGCACCGGAGGGGGGTTTGGGGGGGGGTGCAGGGGGTCCACCCCAAAGTATACGTGCCTTTCCAAAAAAACAAAACTGTCTCATGGGTGGCCTCAAACTTTTCGGACCAAATCTATTCTTCTTTACAACTCCACGAATATCAAAATTGGGAAAAAACAAGCCGAAGTGTTGCCACATTTAAAATTGACCTCTTCGTTCTCGGGCCTGTACCCACCAGTTTTTTTATTTCAGACATCTTACACATCGAACAGAAATAAATGGCAGAAGTACAGGGGGTCCACATAAATGGCCTCGGATTCTCGTACCCCGGCCAGACTGGTCCCCCAGGGGAGGCCTTCATCCAGGGGTGCAACCTTGAAATCCCCCGTGGCTCCAGATGCCTGCTCGTGGGTGCCAATGGAGCAGGGAAGACAACTCTTTTACATGTAGGTGATGCCTGTTTTGTGTGGTGCAAAGCCACTGCACAGGCGCGAAAGAAAATGAGATTGGATAGTGGTTATGCCGTTGCACCACATGCAATGCAACATTAGAGTCTTGTGTGTTAGCACTAATTGTGATGAGGGCGAAAGAACAACATGCCTTGGATACCTGCGGCAATTCCTGGCCTCCAGTTTCTCATTCTTTCCTCATAACAGGTGTTAGCTGGGAAGTACATGGTGCACCCTGACCAAGTGCGGGTACTGGGGCGTCCTCCCTTTCATGTGAGCAGGGTTAGCCCTTGACGAGTTTTGCTATTGGACATGCACATCAATTTGCATAATATTGTCCTGTCTGTCGATGCAAAGAGGGTCGACCTTTACCTGTTTGGAAATTCTGTACAGCAGCGAAGTTACCCACCTGACATGTCTGACACCTTGGTACAGAAGACACATCTTACCTTCTCAATTTCACAGGACATGGATTTGACCTGCTCAGGGCAACTGAGCTACCTTGGCAACTCCTGGCGAAAGGATGTGTCTTTTGCAGGATATGGCGTTCCATTGCAGGTAAGCACAGCAAAAATGCAGGACCTATGACACAGTGAAGTATCGTAATTCTAATCTGAATCTCGGAGTCAATGCAATTACCTCCTCCCAGGTCAGGCTCCCATGATGCACAAAACTGTGACGCTTGGCATACCAGTCTCTAACCCCTTCCATACATGTAGGCAGATATCAGTGCAGGCAAGATGATCTTCAATGTAGAGGGGGTTGATCCTGCCAGACGCGCGCACCTCATTCGGATGCTGGACATTGATATATACCAGCGCTTGACCACGATGTCCGATGGCCAGCGACGACGTGTCCAGATCTGCATGGGGCTGCTAAAACCGTACGATGTGAGTGTGCAGGGGGGTGGGGTTGTGTGTTGTGTGTAACGCTGTTCTTTTTTTGCCAATAGCTATCCTAAAGGATCAAATGAGCCTTGAAAATTTCATCAGTCACACGTGTTCATGCCAGACATACATAAGTTTCACGGCATAGCTGCAGTAGCTGCAGTAGAAAGAGGAAAATGAGGAGGCTGCAGAAATTGATCGCGGTGGCTTACTCCCCAGGTTTTGCTGTTGGACGAGATCACTGTAGATTTGGACGTGGTGGGGCGGCTGAAATTGCTGGCTTTTTTCAAAGAGGAGTGTGACCTGAGGAAGGCCACCATTGTGTACGCCACGCACATCTTTGACGGCTTGGAAAGCTGGGTCACTCACCTAGCTTACATGGAGAATGGTCGCTTTGTCAAGGGTGAGTGGGGCATGTGTGATGCAGCCCTTACGATAACAGGCTGCATTTGTACATTTTGCCCTCGTCCATCTTGTTGCACCTCTCTGCAAAGGGAACGCACGAGCCTAGCTGTTGCTCACATTGCAATTTTCTGCTTCGGCATAATCGTGACCTGAAAATGAAGAATTGTGACCATTTCATAGGGTCTACGCTTTCATGCTTGCTTTCTGTGTCTTGAATCTGCAAGCTTGCATAGCGTAAGAAGGCCCCCTCCCCTGTTCTGTTTTTGATCACGCAAGGAAGGCTGCCTCTTCCCTCGGCGTTCTGTCTTTGCTGCTGCGATATCATTCACTTCACCACCTCCTGCACTGCTCTTGTGCAGCTGGCCCTGCCCCCTCCATGCCAGAGCTTGAACAAGCCCGTGCCTCAGGTACCAAGCTGCTGACCGTGTTTGAGGGATGGCTTAGAAATGAGCGTGAAACGAGGCGCACCAAGCAGCAAGCCCAGAAAGATTCGGGCAACGAGCCAGCTGTCAAGCCTCAGCGCACTCCTTTCATGCCTAGCAAACATATGGCATTTTTCAGATAGGCTCAAACCATTGAATGCCTCTCAATGGGGGGGATTAGGTTTGTTCGTTTCCTGATGTCTGTGTGTAAAATATATGATGCAAAGCATTGCAAACTATGTTTCAAATGAGATCCCTTTGATATTTGACCCGAACACATGCTTAATGATATATATCAGTCTCTTTCTACTTCAGAAACCACTATTGTTTCTTTCAAAAATGATGAGTGCTCCTGTCGAATTACAATGTTTGTGAATTACAAGAAAGAACAAGTGAAAGAGTGTCGGTAGCGTCGCTGAAAAATGGCGAAGCCCATCATGCGCGCAACGTGTGCATGCATGCATGTGTGAGTGTGAATGTGTGTGTGTACGTGTGTGCGCGTGTGTGTGCCTTTCTTTTGTGTTTGGGCGTTTGTATGTGTGCGCACACTATGTGTGTGTGTGTGCGTGTGCATGTGAACGTGCGTGTGCGCGCCTGTGAGTATTTACGTGTGTCTGTGCTTGTATGTGAGTGTGCCTGTGTGTGCCTGTGCTGCCCCACAGTTGCTGCAGTGGTGTTCATGATGCATGCTGTGCTGGAGCAGCCTTTGTTGAAGCAGGCGCGAGGATGAGCTGCTGCTGCTGTTCCCTTTCTGTTAAGAGGGCAGGTGTGAGCACCCAGGGCCCCTGACGCAGCAGCTGGGGAAGTGTTCTGATGGATGCTGCACCATCAGGAAGTGGTCCGGGGGCCTGACTGAGGAATCCTGGGCAGCTTCCTGGAGCTTCCAAACATAAAACGTGTCTCTAAAACTTCACAAACGGCACTCCAGGTTCCCAGAGTCCGTCTGCCCCGGTAAAGGTTTTGGTTATGAGCCCGTGTCAAGTCTCAGTCCGGGAGGTGCCATGGATGGGCCTGGGGAGGAGGGCTGGACCCCCCCAAAACAAAACTTGTCTTTAACACTCCTCCACACACCGCACCCCAGGTTCCCATAATTCATCTGGTGCGGTAGAAATTGATTAGGAGCCTGTGTCAAGTTTCAGCCCGTGGGGTGGCCTGGGTGAGCCTGGTGAGGCCTGCGTGGAGTGTGGTGGGATGTAGACAAGGGCTAGGGGCTCACACCCCCACGAGAGAGGCTTTGCCAAAAAAAGTCTGCTGGAGATAGTGACTCCCAGTACTCACGCTATTCCTCTGATCACATTAGATGTGTTCTTGCTTACCTAGGTCAACTTGTCTTGCTTGCCCAGGCTGACTTGTTTGCGTGAACATATAATTGGGGGCTGGAGAGTGCTTGACAATTTGACACCACATAAGACTCACCATTTTAGCAGAATTATGAGGACTCATCACACACATTTGGCCAAAATGGTGTACCTGTGGGGATTGTCTATGGCTGGTGGGACGACAGAAAAAGAAATCACAAGCCTGTATTGCCTCTCTACTAGGATATTTCCAACGATCTCAGCCGTGCACTGCAAAGAAGTGGCACTTTCTTGCCTTCGCCTTTCTGGCCATAACTCTGGTCCAAAGAATGCGTCATAACAGGAACAGAAGGCTTTATGAGGAGCTCAGGATCTGTGACAAATGTGACTGGCACACTGTTCAGGAGGATGAGGAACACAATTTGCTGGACTGTCCGCATGAACATCTTGTCAGCCTTCGCATACGGCACCACAGCTTGTCTTTCCACCTCAGTATGAGGATAGCCCAACTAGTTTGAGGACCTTTTTGAATTAGCCAGATATGTATGGTGTATGGTGTGGCCTTTATTGTGGCTGAGTTCCTAGCCCATTTCCCTTGATGTTTTCTAGCGCCTTTTTAGCTTGGTTACAGGCTTTTCCCAAGCTTCCGCTCAGATGCCCCCCAGAGGCATATAAAGCGATGTAGCCTTAATTTGTCTGGTTGTTGAGTGCAATATTTGGGTAAGGCATTCAATATAAACACCGACGAAGGTAAGGTAGAATGTATTTAGGGCGTGCGTAGCTCCTGAGCTTTCATAGTTTTTAACTTATCTTTGAAAGCCCTAAGCTTCCTGGAGACAGAGCTCAGCTCCATATTGAAATTTGAATACTTAAGCTCAAACAATCCAGCTCTCTGTGTGTTCTTCAGGCTTTGCTATTGCATTTGTAAAGGCAATTTGCACTGAGGGAATTGCAATCATATCTCATTTTTGTGTGCCGTGGCAGAGCAAATGATGCCAGAAGTTCGAGGAAAACAACACTAAGGCAAATTTGAGACACTTTTTAAATCAGCCTGACCATCAAGCTGCCGTCCTTTCCAACCTGCAGCGAACACGGTTGCAGCAAGAGAATTTTTCAGAGAAGCAGTTCAGGTAACAGGGCATTTTTTCCTAACGAATACTGGAAAGAGTTCTTGCTGCTGGATGATGGAACAAGCATATGAGCATATGATTACAAAAGGCCTTGAGTTGTGCATATACGAGCTCTGCAGTTCTATTGTCTTTGCAGTTAACATCACAAGGATCCTGCAAGCAAAAACTCCCATACTGAGTCAGACATGTGTATGCTCAGTGTGTAGGATGACAGGCCATAAGCGACAGAGCAGCCATCCCGGTGCACTGCAGAATGAAAATTTTGCCTAGGCGATTTTCTTTTAAGCACTGCCATGGAAGGTTGCTCCAATACCCTACCTTCCTCGCGGTGGAGTAGTTGTATGTAACCCTGTAGCTAAACGGCTCCATGCCGGCATGAAAAACCCTACCCCCCCTTTTACCTGGGTTGGATAGACTGCAAGCGGCCGAGCATCTTGGGCCTTTTTAACATTGTTCAAAAAACTGCGCACTGGGTTCCCGCCTCCCGGGGCCCATTCCAATACATCACCGTTTCGGAGGTCATATTTTGTGCCTGTAGAAATTGTGTGTATGTGTGTGTATGTGTTGTGTGTGCATGTTTGTGTGTGTCTGGGTGTGTGCGTGTGTGTGGATACAGGAGACAGGTAAATGGATACAAGTGGAACAGGCTGTCCTGTTCTGAGACTCAGATAAACCATGCTCGTTCAAGGTGGAAGAGCAAACACCAACACCCACGGACTCACACCAGAACACTGGTTCATCTACCACTCTTAAGCCTTCAATGAAATTAGAAGCAGCACCCTTTTTTCATGTGGGAAACAACAATTAATGCAAGCATGTGGGTGCGACGGCATCGTGTGTACGGATCGATGCATTTAAGCCTGCAAATACAGAGCCAGCAGCGGGGACCAAGCGCACTTTAGCTTAAGCAACTTGTAAAGCCGGATCTTTCGTGCGCAACACACTTTTGTGCACTGGAGGAATTGAATGTGGTCTCTGAACTCACGACATACCATCTAGGGGAACTTCGACAACAGGGCCCCCATCAGCGCCGTCCATCAGTTTTGCATCCACCATTGGAAATTTAAACTGGGAGCATGGAAAAGATCACTACTAGAACTCAGAGCTATGAAAAACAGGGAATGATGACACAGAGCGAGGGGGGGTTGTGCGGCATGTGTGGCAAAGGACAACAAATGCTGTGAGATGACAGCAGAGAGGCTCCTAGAAATGGAATTTTAAGGTATTACCAATCATCACGGTAGTCTGCTCATAAAATTAAGAGTAGAGTGACAAATCATTCGTCCGGTATGACTTAGTAATAACGCACAGCACCTAAAGTAATAACACAAAACCTATATTAATAACACACAACACCTATAGTAATAACACAGAACACCTATACGCGCTCACCGCAGTCGATTCTACGTCCGAGCAGTAGACTGTGCCCTTGTGTTGGTATAGCACAATCGTGCGCCCCGCGGATAATGTCTTTGCTTTCACGTCTTTCCCGGCTTGCTTGAAGAACTGCACATGCATCGAGGAGGTGGACAGGTGTGCTCGGCCTTCCTGCAATTCCTGCTCCAGTTATCATGTCTCAGCGCGCTGGGAAAGCATCGTTTCTCAGCATGTTTAGGTATGACGACAGAGCTTGTGCTGTGATTATGAGGCATAGTGATATTACGTTGTCAGATTTTACTCTCGTACGAAGAAACGAGCACAGGACATGTGAGGACATTCTACACACATTAGGATACACGGTACACAAGAGCAAGCATATTGCGCTTAGATTCGTGTTCGTCCAGTTGTAGAGAAGCAGGCATTGTTGTATATGGCTGCAGCATTCATGAGATGCATTCGTGCTGAGCAATTGGGAAGGTATATCACAAATATAGATGAAGCGATAGAGATAGCAGTTAATTGATCTAGCTTTGCAGACAATTATGGGTTACACTGTTTGCGATTGATTAATGAATATGACTTTACAGAAGAGCCAGCTCCTCCCACATTGTCAGTTATGGAATTGTATCAGCTGACCATATTTCTAAGTCTGATCAGTTGTGATATGTTTGTCAGCAGGAGATGACGCTGTCCAAAATTAGAATGCGGTAGATGGTATTTATTTATGGACACGCTTACAATACTGCTACTATGACAGTTTAGAATATTACCGAAGCTGGTCATTCTGGTTTAGGTAATGCATAAGATCGCCGTGCATTATTGTGAATCTTATAGAAGGTGTGATGCATAACATTTCTTATAGTGTACCTAAGATAAGAGCTGATAGCCATCTATTGACAGCTGCTAATGGCATTGTTCCTAATGAATTTAGTGGTAATGAGTAATTACTTGCGCGTGATCAAAATCGTGATGGAAACAAATTTCCTCCGGAAGATATGGTTGGTTGTTTTAGACACCTAAAAGTACTGCTGTCACATTTAAAGAAAGGTTGAGGTTGAGGTGCATTAAATGTGAGGTTAGAGCCAGGTGCGTTCACCAGAAGCGTAATGGTATTATTAAGCAAGAAGCAGGTTTCCCTCCCACCTTTCTTTGAAGATCAAAGCCAAGACGAGTAGCACAACGGCACACAAGAAACTATTTCACTGACCTTATCCCAGGACTAGCCGCATCCTTGTTGCTGCTAAATGCATGATTTTTCGGCACCATGACCAATGACCACCTCACCTCTCCGATGTTGTCTTCAACATTGATCCAGTTGCCACCCGCAGCATTCAGGCTCTCTTGACTAAAAAATTTGGAGCTTCCCCCGCCCGTGTTCGGGCTGGAGGCGGCACTGGAAGCCAATTTTTGCTGGTCCTGCTGCTCCTCTTCCAATGCACTTAATCGTGACTTGCGTGGAACATACACACTGTTTTCTGCTGTCTCAATTCGCTTCTTGTTGGAGTTATTGCCAAATCCTCCTGCCTTGGCGAAAACGGTTCCTGCAAAACACGCAAGTGTGTGTGTATGTGTGTGTGTGTGTATGTGTGTGTGTGTATGTGTGTGTGTATGTGTGTGTGTTGTGTGTGTGTGTGTGCGTGCGTGCGTGCGTGCGTGTGTGTGCGTGTGTGTGTGTGTTTGTGTATGTGTGTGTGTGTGTGTGTGTGTGTGTGTGTGTCTGAGTTTGAGTGTGT
>Ga0307948_1004581_pt1 | contig 10197 bp, 3 predicted proteins | sample OrgLakmetagen280_FD_201824 | JGI IMG/M metagenome (GOLD analysis project Ga0307948, IMG submission 201824) | Saline water microbial communities from Organic Lake, Antarctica - #280 | ecosystem: Environmental > Aquatic > Non-marine Saline and Alkaline > Saline | place: Antarctica: Organic Lake...
GTGCCAGCTTGGCACCGTACCGTACACCGTACCGTATTTTACCGTAATTACGGTAAAGTACGGTGTGACAATTACGGTAGTACGCCGTAATTTAACAAGTACGGTGCGTACCGTACAGACCGTAACCGTACCGTACCGTACAACTCGACAAGCCTGTTCATAATATGTAAAAATTGGAGCTTACTAATTGGGACGCACATGAGCCGAAGAGCACATTTAAGCACGCCCGTCCTGGCCTCTTTTCTACCCTGGGCTCCGACACCAAAAGTAACACCTCATTACGATAACATACATCCCATAAGTACCAAAAAATGTGCCTGATGCGTAGGGGTGCAGTCACGTACTTGACCGCCTTCCTTGGGTGGCTGGCCCTTGTCTCCCTCTGTGTGTGAGTTTGGGTGTATGGCACAAATGAGTGAGCATAAGCTGTGTATGGATTGAAAGCTGGATACTGGATAAGTTGCTTGATCAGCCGTTCGAACAGCCACACGGTGCATTCAATCCTTGACCATCATTTGCTGACCAGTCTCTGTCCCAGACGTACGTGTGCTGTTGACAAGGGCTGCCCTTACCTGGCTTGACTGGAATGGGTCCAGGGGCCATCACCCGGGAGCGCATCGTGCCAACCTGAGAAGAAGAAGAAGAAGAAGAAGGGGGAGGGGTATGAAGGGGTCATGCCACGGCACTTGCTCATTTGCTCATACAAAAGGGACAGGGGACATATATACGTTTCCTGTGCAACTGGCATGCAACCAACATTGGGGCAGGCCAGGACCAGGTGCGGGATCCTGTGCTTATTGCACTACGGTACAAACGTCCTTGGTATATTAGCATTGTACGTGCGTCCTTGGTATACTAGCATTGTATGTACGTCCTTGCTATATAAGCATTGTATGTACGTCCTTGGTATATTAGCATTGTATGTTCGTCCTTGGTATATTAGCATTGTATGTACGTCCTTGGTATATCAGCATTGTACGTGCGTCCTTACACAGATTGTGTAGCATAATTGGAAAGGGTTGCCCCGTAGCCCCTCCCTAGAATTTAAGACCTATATTTCCATCATAGGGGGGGAATTCTTTTTTAACCCACAAAGCTGAGCTTGCAAGCCCAGGGCATTAAGTGAGGTCCTTGCAAGATGAGCAAAGTAAAAAAAAAACTTGTACACCATTTACGTCACCGTGTATTGCCACTTGTTTTGAATGCAAGTTCAGGCACAAGCAAAAACGAAAAGCAAAGGATACAAGAGCTGCTAAACAACAACGGGAAACAAGCCAGAAATTGAGGCCGTGTATGGGGTGGGATCCCACCTTCTCAGTTTAAATTACATTTCATGATCGAGATGCACGAAAGAAGTTGAGGATTGTGACATGAATTCTGTATACCGTCCTCTTTGAAAGCACAGTCTCAATGGTCCACAATGGTGGTGGTGATTATTGCAGTCTCAATGGTCCACAATTGTGATGGTGATTATTGCAGTTTGGCTTCTGTTTACTTTTTAGGCTCACCAAAGGAGCTTTTATGGACTGCGACGGATGTCTGCAGTCCCCAGCAGTACTGGGGCAAGCTTGGCTTGAAACGACTTCCTGGTTGTCATTTGATCGAACGGGGTCAGAAGAGACGCGTGATCCTGTTTGTGAGCAAGTGTGTGTGCTATTGTGTGAACACGATGAACACGTGAGCGCTTTGGGTTCTATTACGGCTCGTTATAGGCAGAAGAATTACAGATAATAAAAAGGGGAGCATGCACTTTGCGCAAAAGTGCATCACACATGTCACTCGCCTACAAGAACTCGAGTTCTTCTGCATGCTGCAGAGAACTCAATAGTTCCCTGGTTTGTATATGCCTGGTTTGTGATTGCAGGCTGGTTTGTATTGCCTGCCTTACGAGTCTTAATGAAAGCAATCACAAGAAGCGTTAATGTGTGCAAACTGTATGTTTATGTATGTGTGCATGTGTGAACGTGTGTGTGTGTGTGTGTGTGCATATGTGTGTGTGTGTGTGTGCATTCTGCATGCACGGCAAGTACAAGCATACATGCGGTACAGTGTGCTACCCATACTTGGTATGCAAGCTCTGCGAAAGAAAAACTGCTTAGTCGTGCTATTTCAATACTCTTTCTTTGCACGTCCAAGAGTGCACACAGCGCAGCAAGATCACATGGTAAGGGATGCATGAAACACATCTCCATGAAACAGCCTACTGACCCTGATTGCTGGATTTGTTCTTGGAAGCGTTGATATCCATTTCCTGCAGAAGATAGGCGTAAGCACACGTGCCAGCGTTTCAGATTGCACCTTGGGTTCTTAGGGTACGCTTGAAACCTCAAAATGTTGTATGGTCTGAGTAATGTTGTATGGTCTGAGTAAGAAATAAGGCCGCAGCCCTCAATATTCCATCTATATGCTCTATACGTTCATTCACAAGTTAGCAGCACTTGAAATCAAAATATCATCAGGGTATTTGGACAGGGGCTGTGGCCTGCAAAATTGCCTACATGCCATGGCAAATAACACAAGCATGCAAAATCAGCAAGCAACCTCACATGCTAAGTTTTATTTACACATACTAAGCCACAAGCATTTCAGGTGTGTATAAACCCAGCCCTGGTTGTAGGGGCTTGCACACTTGAGCCAATGAGCACATTAGTACAGTGTGTGAGTTACAACGGGCACACGATACGGAATAGTGTGTGTGGGGATGTCTGAAATGACGTGTTTTGAAGTTGTCAGGTGCGGGGCACGCCTTAAAATTCTGCACAGCATTGAGTTGAACATGACATGACATGACAAGACACCTGCAGTGCCTAGCTGGGCCTGCATCATAACCGATGAAAAGCAGTGGGAGATTAGCAGGATGGGCAATGCTGACATTTCCTGTCAGTATTTTAATTGGCAAGGTTCAAAATGCAGTAAATGATGGAGCTCACTAGACGGAGATATAATTACACCGCAACATAACCCAGCGCAACCCAACTAAAGGTAAAGAAAACAATTCGATTAGCACTGTTCTTTCTGAGACCAAGACCCTGAGTAGGGCCACAAGAGGACTCAATCCACAAGTGAACGATGGTCAAAAAAAGTGCACCTGTGAAGGGAGCAGGCTGGATCCATTGGGCGGCATCTTAGGCAACAGGTTCCCGCTTTCTGATACCTGTGATGTAGGTCGTAAACGTCTATGCACGTGGGTGAACAGGTCACTGCTTGTTCTCCACTCATTTCATGCATCCTTGACAGGCACATAGGAAATCAGTCGTGAGCAATTCACGTAACTCTACCATTACCACACACACTAGCTCACCCCCAAGATGTATGCCAATGACTCAGGCTACAATGCAAACACAGGTAGGGCTTGCACACTCACACAGTCTTAGTCCAGATATGGAGACAGAACACTCAAGGCCCACACACTTGTTTTGTTAAGGCATAAACGCACTTGATAAAAGTGTACAAGTTATAATAAAGGCACAGACATAGAGTGTGCCGGCACTCACATTTCACATTGCTCTGATAGTTTGAAAAGGGCGTGCGCAAATACAAAGTGTGCTGGCACTCACGTGGTTTTGATAAGGCAGGCTTCCTCTTCTGGTCCTTGCGCTGCAAGAAGAGGAAATGTCAGGCCACTTCTTAAATAACATTTATTCATGACCTACCAGAAGCTCCGAGTGAAATATCGCTGAAGATGCCTGAAACCATGTGCGCGATCACTGGCTTGCACATTCACATACACGTGCACACATACACATGCACACGCACAAATAATGCATACCGAGTACTTTCATGCTCACCTGGTGTCCCCATGTTCCAGGGATTTAGGGCCCCTGGGTGATTTTGGCATTAGGTCACCCGATAAGGGCATGTGCCTGTACGTGCATTTGTATACGTGTATGTGTAGGCGCTTGCGCCTGAGTGTATGCGTCAGTGTCTTGTAAGGTGATTTTCCTGTGTACGCAATCCAGTGCAAAAAAAGAATTACCTCTCACAACGAACGAGCAATGTACAACATATAAAGTGGATGAAAGGGAGACGAGACAAAAGCCATTCATAGCAATTGAAAAGACCAATACAAATGTTTATTGATAATTACGGACTACACAGAGGAAAGGTCTGCCTTGTTCATGTAAGCATTGTGGTCAAGATTTCGTAGAGGCTTTATTATGTATGGAGACCTTTTCTTTTCCTCCCACAAGCACAAGTCTGTAGGTGCGTTCAAACATAAGGGTTCACACACTCAGGCAAGCACACACAAAGTATCCCACCTGAGAGGGGGGACATGCGGGCGTTGGCTGCCTCGTTTGTCATTGCTAGTTTCAGTCGGCATTGCCAAAAGAGTGATTGATTCTTGCTGATGAAGTCGCGTGGGGCCTCCATTGCTCTTTCGTGTGTGGGCCTCCACAGGCTTTACAGTCCAGTCCACGGCTGCTGCAGCTGCTGTTGCTGCTTCAGATGGTCCTGCTGCACCGTTACTGCTTCTTGACCCTAGGTTCGACTTCTGCTTCGTCTCATATGATCCCATAGCGCTGCCACGCCCTGCACACCAGGTCGCATGCGTGTGGGCACAGCTTGTATGTAAAGTGTTGGTCTGTTAAGGGAAAAGAATGCTCGTGTGTGCGTGTCAGTCTGTGCAAGAGGTATTGAATCAAGGGAATCCATGGTCTGCTGCTACTTTGGCAATTGCTGTCCACACACGCAAACGCACAAGCTAACACACACACGCTCACACACAGATACACACAGATATGCACACACAGATACACACACAGATATACACACACACAGATACACACACATGACCACACCTGAGTAAGAGGAGTTCTTGTTTGCAAGCGAGGAAGAATGACGAACAATGGAGTGTCGCCCCCTGTCTGGAGACAGAGATGGCCTGCGTACAGAGTTGAGTGTTTGCCGTGCCCACTCAGCTAGTTCTATGTGCAACAACAAGTCAGTGTTCTGTTAAATCTTCTACAGCTGCCTGCGACAGCAATACTTCAGGTCTGGGATGTGTATCTGTTGCTTTGCAATGCTGCTAATAAAGTGAACTAACTTACGCTCAAGGTGCCGGCTAAAGCATGCAGACATCTTTCTGCTTGCATTACATTCGCTATCAACACACTCATGCAACGCAAGATTAAAAACTATCCACGCATACGAGGCTTACGTGCATGCCTCTACAACCAGTAGCATCCCTGCTCAGTCCACTTACTCATCCCTCGATACAGTCTGCGCCAGAGACCTTCCAGGAAAAGATAAAGCGGAGGGGCCAGGCCCTCTGCTCTGGGCCCTGTTTGTGTTGGACATCTCGAGGGGGGAGCACCTGCCGTGGATGCTGCTGCTGTTGCTGCCCTCTTCCTGTGCACGGTTTTGTATGCTGCTCATAGAGTCACGTGAGAATAGCTACACGAATGCGTACCAACACAGGAGATATAGGTCAGCAAAACAGGTGACCAGCCGTAACACACGCCATGCTGAAGAAGTGGCACACCGCAACTCTGTTTGAACTGCCAAGTATGAAACCACCTTCCTCAATAATTCGTGTTAGAATAGTTAGAATACTGTAGGGCTTCTCAAGTATTGCGACTCCTACTTATAGCGAGGAGCCCCATTGATTTTCTAATAATCTTTTAAATCTTTTCACTAATCAAGTGTTTGAGCTTTGCGAGGCTAGCCAAATTGTTACACTATTCATGAGCTTTTACGAGTTTCAAGCTTTTCTGTGTGCTCTTCTCTCTGTTTAAACCATAATTTGTTTTGTTTGCTCTTTATCTCTTTACGCATATGGGCACCACATCAGGCTGCACTGCTCCTGCTGCTGCTGCTACTGCAGGCACTTGCCTTTAACACCACTGCTCAGAAATCCCATAAGCTTAAGCACATATGTCCGATGCAGAGTGCACAACAAATCCAATCCTGTCCTCAAACAGTCCCTCCTGCAAACGCTCTTCCTGTCCTAGGCCCGCCAACTTTCCACACCTCACCTCACTTGTAAAACGCATAAGTAGTATTTTCTTATTGCTCATTCATCCGGATAACCATTCTGGCCACTACGCTACATCACGTACCTCTGTACATTTACCTCTGTACCTCTGTACCTCTGTACCTCTGTACCTCTGTACTACCCTACATCACGTACCTCTGTACACTTACCTCTGTACGCTACATCACTTACCTCTGTACTGCTGTCAGAGCTGCTGTCTGATCCGTGTTTTTGGTCCTCACGCGCTTCTTTAGACTGTGGGTGGGTCAAGAGGAAGAAGAAGAGGGGTAAGGAAGGACGGTACCTGACCTACCTAATCTACGGTACACAATACACCAATACACCACAACCACAAAAGAATATCACCAGCTCCCCGGACTTTACCCCGAGTCTCCATGATACTCTCACTCCCTAATTATCTAAGTATCCTTTCTTGACGGACAGGAGACGATCAAGCCATCTTCCCTTTCCGTTTCCATCAGCCCTGGTACCACAACTTGTTCTAGTGTGAGGTGAAAGGGTCGGCCAGAGTGTCTTGCGGAGATTTCACACACATGCATACTGTACATAGCATAGCACATACAATTACACTGTACAGTACAAAAACATAGCATAGCACACACATGCATACATGCACAATAACAAACAACATAGCATAGCACACATGCATACTGTACAGTACAGACTTGAATACACCCCCTAACCCAACATGTATGAATGTGGCAATAACTTTTCGTAGTCTTACAGCAACTGCAACCCTATCATTAGAAGCCCCTCTTCAGCATGATCCATTTGAGCTAGGGGGACACACAACTGCTATTGCAGGGCACCTCACCACATCTCGCCCAGAAACTCAACCCTCGCCATTTATGTGCTGGGACTCCCAGTGAAGTACAGCGTAGCCCACCATTACTGTATTGTGATTCCAAAACTGAGTTGACCACTGCATACCGTTTTGGGGGCTGCAAGTGCGGTTCTAGCAGCAATTCCAAGGGCGTTGGCCAGCTGAGAGTGTGTCATCCCTGTGCCAATTGTATGTACAATATTGGCATGTTTCAGGGCAAAGACGCATGCACGCACAGAAGAGCTAAGTGCGTGTGTGTGTGCACCTTTGCGCAACTAAGGTAATTGTACAATTGTTTGGCATGTTTCAAGGCAAAGACGCATGCATGCACAGAAGAGCTGAGTGCGTGTGTGTGTGTGCACCTTTGCGCAGCTAAGGTACTCATTAACTTTTATGACAGAGTGAAAAGCGTGCTTTGCTAAAGCATCAGTTCATTCCTTGGGTGGCTAGTCTTCTGTCTTAAGCCTCGCGCAACTCACAATGCAGTCAAAGTAGAGAATCACAGTGGTGAAACAAAGTAGAGAATTAAAGTGGTGAATCAAAGTAGAGAATCAAAGTGGTGAATCAAGTAGAGAGTCATAGTAGAATATCAAAGTAGAGAATCAAAGTAGAGAGTCATAGTGACAAAAAGCTCATATCCAAAAGTGGCTCCATTTATGGAAAGGTACAGCCACATACCTTCATAAGGGCCTTTGGGGGTGAGGGATTTGCTATCCGACCCCAACTGGAAGGCCTGCTCTCCAGCTGCATTCTCTGGCCCTCCAGTCAAGTAACTGTGCAAGAAAGCGCACAAACAACACATAAGGCATACTAGGAAGCAAAGAGGTCAAAACGCATGCGCACAAGCACAGGCATGACAGAACATCATGAGGTATTGAGTTTGTCAAGTGCAGCTTGTATTGCCTACCTACTGCAAAAAAGAAGGAGAGCTAAGAGGAAGGAATTGCAAGCTTTTTGGATTTCATAAGCAAGTGCGCATGTGAGCTGGCACAGCAAGGCCTTCTACAACTACACAAACGCCCTCAATTACTGGGTACCAGCTTTCACCCTCCTGAAACCATTCCAGCCCGCTCAGCAATAAATCCCATTTTTGAACGAAAATGTCTGAAAGAGTCAGCGCTTGTGTGAAGGGTCGAGGGTTGAATGAATTCCTAGGTCTACAAGCCACAGCTTAAACTTGAGTTCTATATCGTCTGCATCGTGAGATGCACTTGACGGGCAATTATTACCAAAATAATAAAAGCAGTGAATTGTTAAGGTGAAATACCTAGCATTAGAGCAAAATTTGAGGACCGAGATTTTAGAAGATGGATAAAAACAGAGAAACACGGACAGAAAGCAAGAGCGACATACACTTTTTGCTGCACTACAAGAACTGGAGTTCATGTGTTTTGCTCTAAACTTGCAGGACAATAGATGTTGCAAGGGTTTTACTTTGACAGACTACCGTAGGGTACCGTAACCAATGCGAGGTTTGGATAAAACTAAATAATAAACCCCAATGCGAGCAATGCGAGGGGGGCAACACATAAATAATAAACACAATGCGAGCCTATGCGAGAGCCTTCTGGCCCTATGAGCTGCACCTACATGTGTGCGCGCGTACGTGTGCGTGCTTGCGCATGTGTGCGTGCGTGCGCGTACGTGCGTGTTTGTGTGTGTGTGCGTGCGCGTACGTGTGAGCGTACATTGTACATGTGCATGTGTGTGTACGGTTGTGTACATACATGCGTGCATGCGCATACATGTGTACATACGTGTGTGTATACATATGTTTACACGTCCCATACATGTGTGTGTGTGTGTGTGTGTGTGTGCATGCTGGTACGTGTGTGCGTGTGTGCGCATGTGTGTGTGCGTGCGCTTACGTGCATGTTTTTTGTGTGCGTGCGTGTATGTGTGTGTTTATGTGTGTGTGCACGCGCGTGTGTATACGATTGAGTACGTACGTGCGTGGGTGCGTTATGTACTTTTGTGTGTGTGTGCATGCGCGTACGTGTGTGTGTGCGTACGTGTGTGCATGCACGTAGGTGTGTGTATATAATGTGTGTGCATGCGGGTACGTGTGCGTGCGTGCGCATGTGAAGGAATTGAAGGCGCCCTTCTTGGTGTCCTTCCTCCCCAATAGAGGACCAGCCTCCCAAGCTGTTTGTCCAGCTTGGGGGCCTTGAGGAGCAACTTGGGAGGCTTTCCTGGCCTGTCTTCATTCACGCTTCAATTTACTTATTTAACCCCAATGTGAACTCCGCGGGGCCCTTGTAACTTAGTTATTTAAATGCTCCCGACACACCGCGAGGGGGTAAAAAAAGTCCGTGTAGCGCGGTGTTATAAGTATCGTACGGTATATCGTTTATTGTATGGGCAGGACTGGGTTGGAAAATAAGCTGATGACACTGGCAGGTAGAAAAGATGCAAATTCAAACTTAATGTAGTTACGTCAGAAGCTTGTCTTGATAACAGGGGCATTCAATACTGCAATTCAAGCCCCGAACAAGAGCAAAACAAAAGACAACTGCCCAGAAGCACATACCCTTCTTAAACAGCAGAAATAAACAAGCACCCACTTGCTGGCAAACGTAGAGATTGCGTTGGTCCTTGGAGATGCGGCTGTAGGGTGTCCAGAAGAGGTGCTGCCTGTTTGTGTTGTCACCTTGTTGGACAGCAATTGGGAGTGGGATTTCTCCTTGCTGGCAGCCATCCACGCACCTGCATTAGCTCACAAAATGTTAACTGTGCCTTAGCGAATCCATCCCGCACCTGAATTCTCATAAATATATTTTATCTAATCTTGCACATTCCTGCACCCTTCAAATAAAATCATCAGTTCTCTGCTTCAGCTGTAGAACTGGAGTTCTTGCGTAGTGAGCGTAGGCTGAGATCTGGCAAGCACTTTGCATAAAGTGCTGGGTACACTCGTTTTAGGCATTCCTTTTATGCCTTGTTTTAGCTCGGGTTGTTTTCTGTTTTAGTCATGATGACAAGAGGAGCAGCCCGAGCCGTGGAGGGAGATGCCCCTGCCCCGGCCACAACGGGCCGTGGTCGTGGCCGTGGCCGTGGTGCGGGCAGAGGTAACGGTGCAGCAGTAGCTTTGCAGAGTTCTGCTCATCGCATGCCTACATCCAGGGGGCGTCGCAGGGGGATGTCATGGCAAAGGGACGCAAGCGCGGGCCCGGAGTCTCTCGAGTCCTCTGATGACGAGCCCCTGGAGGGCCATGACGTCGCCCCAACAGCGCGCATGCAGCAGCAGCTGCAGCAGGAGATGCAGCAACAGGTGCAGCAGCAGGTGCAGCAGCAGGTGCAGCAAGCGCTGGTACAGCAAGGCCTGGAACCTCAGCGCAAGACCAGCAAGAGCAGCAAGCGCAAGAAGGGGGAGTCCTCC
>Ga0307948_1004582_pt1 | contig 10196 bp, 6 predicted proteins | sample OrgLakmetagen280_FD_201824 | JGI IMG/M metagenome (GOLD analysis project Ga0307948, IMG submission 201824) | Saline water microbial communities from Organic Lake, Antarctica - #280 | ecosystem: Environmental > Aquatic > Non-marine Saline and Alkaline > Saline | place: Antarctica: Organic Lake...
CATGCACAGGTCATGACTCATATGCACAGGTTATATGCACAAGTGTGTACATTTTAAGAAGTATATGTGGGACTGTTAGGGGCGGCAGGTCATTAAGAACAGGCGTCTCACACACTTGTGCGTGTGACCTTTGATTGTGATGCCCAAAATATGTGTGCATGTTGCTCGTGCATGCTTGGAAGCAATATACGTAACAGTGACAATTGCTTCTGTCTTTGCTTTGCCATCCTTCAGGAAAAAGTCTTGCAGCTGCTTGAGAGACGTATCGAGGCTGTCCAGTCTGTACTCCAGTACTTGGATGCCAGATCGCATGATGCCCATGCAGGCCTTTCATTTGAGGAGTACGAGGTGTGTTGGGAGTACGACGTACATGAGCTCATTTCTTATGCTGAAGCATAAAAGAGAAACCGGGAATTAATCTATAAATCTGAAGTGCAAATATCAAAGCATACACGTGAGCAACAATAACTCTGTGACTGCAATTATAGCGACCTCACTGCTTCCATCTATATAAACATGCAACATGTCCAGGTCATTTTGAATGCTCTGCTGGAGGGTGCCACCAACTTACCAAATGTCACTGAAGCAAGCGCTGCCTCAGATTCCCCTAACGCATCAGTGACAGCCGCTATCGTCAGGGAAAATTTGGCCAAGGATAAACAAGCTGTGGGAGACATCAAGGGTATGTACTCGCTTGCCTTCATAATTTTGTCATTTGCAACTCTACGACCCTAAATTCCCTTGCATTCTCTCAACCATCAACGAAAGCACACATATGTGTTGAGTTCATGGCATTCATGTTGCTCTCATTTCACACCTGAGCAGCCCCAAAAAGGTGAACACCTGAGCATTGTAATCACCTGAGCATTGTGGTCACCTGAGCATTGTAATCACCTGAGCATTGTAATCACCTGAGCATTGTGATCACCTGAGCATTGTGATCACCTGAGCATTGTGGTCACCTGAGCATTGTGGTCACCTGAGCATTGTAAGCACCTGAGTACTGTAATCACTTGAGCATTGTGAGCACCTGAGCATTTTAATCACCTGAGCCTTGTGGTCACCTGAGCCTTGTGGTCACCTGAGCATTGTGATCACCTGAGCATTGTGGTCACCTGAGCATTGTAATCACCTGAGCATTGTGATCACCTGAGCATTGTGGTCACCTGAGCATTGTGGTCACCTGAGCATTATAATCACCTGAGCATTTTAATCACCTGAGCCTTGTGGTCACCTGAGCATTGTGATCACCTGAGCATTGTGAGCACCTGAGCATTGTGAGCACCTGAGCATTATAATCACCTGAGCCTTGTGGTCACCTGAGCATTGTGGTCACCTGAGCATTGTGATCACCTGAGCATTGTGAGCACCTGAGCATTGTGGTCACCTGAGCATTATAATCACCTGAGCATTGTGGTCACCTGAGCATTGTGATCACCTGAGCATTATAATCACCTGAGCATTGTGGTCACCTGAGCATTGTGATCACCTGAGCATTGTGAGCACCTGAGCATCTCAATTGACGCACACAGGGGCATTCGATAGACGCAAAGGATCATATGAAAATTTAATTCACGCAAATTCAACACACAAATTCAATTCAACACACAATTCATCACGCACAATTCAACACACAATCTAATTCACGCACACAGGGGCATTTGATAGACGCAAAGGATCATATGACAAGCTGACAGGTGGGACAGATATACCTAGGAGCTCTGTTTTATGGTTAAACGCATTTTGGGCGTATTTAAAAATATTGCTGTGAATGATCTCTCCGAAGCGAAGTCAAAAATCCAACCTTTGCATATATGCAGGCACCCCCACAAAGAGCTCTAAAGAAGTTGCTGAAAGACAGGCCCGGGCCAGGACAGAGTGGGAGGTAGGTTTCATCTAATCTGTTAACACAGATTGACATAGTGCTGAAATTGTACGTAAATGAACAGTTACAAATCGCAACCTCAGGCATGACGCCACTTTTTTGACGTTTGGCAAAAGAGTACATCCTGTCTAAACCAACGCTTTCAAAATGTGCTGCTCCCAGACACGCTTCTACGGCTCCTACGAGGGAGGCGCAGGCCACACAAGCCCCTCCGTTTTTAGCACCACGCTCGCCCAAGCCTTAGATTCCCTCCCTCAGCATTGTTTGGATGACGTCTCTGCTTACGTGACACTAAAATGGCTAGGGCTGTTTTTACTCATTGCCCAGACCACCACAGGTAGGTTTCCTGGAAGGAATGTTTTGGATTGAGGCTGCGATTTGAAGACATACGCGCTCAAAAGAAATCAATCAGTGTGATGCTTTGCACGATTGAGCTAGGCCTGACCCCAAATGCGCCCTAATCTCACAACACTATTATTATTCCAATCCCAGGTTACATGGCAGCCACATCGTTGACAACCCGCATTGTAGTGGCAGGAAAACATGATTGATTGAAGGCAGTACCTGTTTTTAACGAAAAGGGCAAAACAAATGTTGGAGTTGGTACCCCTTTTTTAACCGTGAGCAGAGGTATGCTGTGACCCAAATTTTGTGTTACTAATTTTTCGTCATATAAAAAGGTTATAAAGCTTAAAGTGGCCCCAGACAAGATTGAGTACATCCTCCAAACAAATTTAGCTTAAAATGTAAATGTTTCTGATGGCAACTGGAGGACATTGCACATTTCATTTTTTTGCAGCTTGTGGGCAGGTCAAAGGGAAATGTGAGTGCGAGCTCGTGGCAGAGGGATGCAGCACTTAATAGGCCCTTAATAGGTAAAAACGTGCTTTCAATGATAAAGCAGATATGGAAGTAGCCTCCACAACAAGGACTATCTAAGGGGTCAGTGCACTGTAAAGCATACACTAAAGCCTATCTTGGGTTGTTGTGAAGCAGAGCGTGCCTCTTTTGCAACTGTACTGAAGAAGCATGCTTCGTACACTAAAGCCTATCTTGGGTTGTTGTGAAGCAGTGTGCTACTTTTGCAACTGTACTGAAGAAGCATGCTTCGTACACTAAAGCCTATCTTGGGTTGTTGTGAAGCAGAGCGTGCCTCTTTTGCAACTGTACTGAAGAAGCATGCTTCATAAGTTAACTAATAAGTTAGGGTCATAATGTTTTTGCTAGGCATGTCCTTATCCGGATTAAATCGTCTCCCTGATTAAACCAAAGTGATTAAACCCCAAAAAAGTGAACTGCTGTGCGATGCAAGTTTTTTCACCCGTGCTACCGCGCATTTGTTCATAAAAAGTAAGCGGTTCTTAGAAGTTGTAATAGGGGTGTACTACAAATGCGCAAACACAACAAACTTTGAGTTTGAATAAGGGGGGTCAAACATGTCAGCAAAATTGTTTAGCATGTTCCACGACATTCACGTTTAGAAACATGACAATCTTCAGGCTGAAAAATTTGAGCAGGAAAGATGGCATCCATTTTTCACTCTTTTCAAAAGGTTATCCAAGTCAAACAAAGTAAGAGTGGGGATTACAATTGAGGCCTCAACCAAAACCATTGACTCGGACACACGGAAAGGGACACCAAACTTGTTTAAACTCAGACCTCCTGGAAAAGAAACGGGCAGCTGGGTTGCTGACACCCATACCTGTTTACGGAGAAAGAAGCTGGAGTCAAGAGATGCAGGAGCAGCAATAAGGAAAAACTAGACATACACTATGGCCCAAGCATAATAAGGAGCGATGTTCTCATAGCGCAAGCTGTGCTAAGACAATTCAAACTGACAATTGGTTACACCCACCTCCAGGAACTCAAGTTCTTCTGCAGCTGCCAAGTTCAACAAAGTGGTTTTAAGACGTTTCCAAGCTCCATGTGCATTCTGACAACTACGCTGCTAAACTTGTCCATACCAGACGTGCGCTTTCCAGTACCATTAAAACTACCAACTTTCATCATCAGGAGCCGGAATTAAGCCAGTTGCTCTACAACTCCTGATCCCATTGTTCAATTTCCTCTTTTCTCTTATTTGGTGAGGGAGTTTTACGGTACACGGTACCAAAGTGACTTCTTTCTCTTAATCAATGTGGGGGAGTGGTATTCACTGTCGCATAGTAATATTCTATCTTTTCCTTTTTTCGGGCGGACCATGCACCAGATTTGTTCCAATGGGTCCCACCTACCTGCCCAGGGCAAAAAAAAGTTATAGCGCCTCGACTTTGGCTAAAGTCCAATAAATGTGTCGATTTCCGCGATGTACTGCGCTGCGGTAGACCATGTCCCCCAATTATTTAACTATCAGGCATTACAGATCAATCTCACGCACATGCACACCAAAATTGGGCAAACGGTGAAGCGTGCAAACCGGAGCTTTTGAACCCAATTTTTACCTCTAACCTGCATAACCTCTTACTACTTGTGTACTGTGTACCTAGCCATTGAACAATTTGGGCTCGCACTTTCATTTTAGGGTGTCTGCTCCTGCCAAATCAGGAATTCAAATTGTTGAATCAACATTTCATGCAATGCATGCCAGCGCCTGCGTGTTCAGTAGACACGGCCTTGATTGCATGCATGCGCGCTCCCAGGTTGCTCATACTAAAAAAAGGAAATGCGAAGCCTGATGTATATATGTAAATTGCATGACTTAGACAGCACACTGCAACACAAAACTTCAATGCACACTATTGAAGCGCACAAACAAACACCATGCATAAAACACAACCGGGCATTCAAAATGACAAACTGTGGACACAAATTGCGCCGCACACAGCATAATAAGCGCACTCTTTAGAACTACTTCACACTCGTACGTGCAGGTAATGGTGTGCACCTTTGAGGGGAAAGTAGAGTTGCTTGCTTGCCCCATTGGGTAAGGGTAAGGGTAAGGGTTACACAGCTAGCGGATATAGCTGTGTAACCCTTACCCTTACCCTTGCCCCATTGCGGGATGCTGAAGGTAAAATGCAGATACAGCCACACTCACACACACACACATACACACACACACACGCACACACGCACGCACGCACGCACGCACGCAAGCAAACACAGCTCATACTGGAAACATTGATTAGAAAATGGCTGCCGGTTACCCCTCTGTAGTCCCTTTGTTTTTATGCAGCGGGGTGGGTAGTGTGGCTTGCTGAAGGCAGTTCTATGTATTTGACATGTTGCCTGGAGCAAATGTATTCCCCCTGTTAATTACAATCAATTGTGCTCATGCTGATTCCGAACATTAGTGATTACAGAGTTTACAGATAAAGCCATCAGTCAAAACGTGCGACTGCTAGGCTGCGTTAATGATTACAGACAAAGGTGGGTATGGTGATGTTCTCCCCTTTCATCTGTGGCAAAGTTATGTATTCAACTCCGAAGGTTCTCATGTTCTCATCTAATTTTCCTACTTTGTTACGTGCGTTACCGGTTCAAGTTGCCTGCAGAGCACTTTTCAATTCTCCTACTTATCATAACTTGAGCCTTTACTGAAGAACTTTGAAAGTTGTATGCCCAGGCAGAGAGCGGCTCTACTTGCAGTTGAAATGCCTTTTTTACACGATACCGTAACAAGCATTATTGTGAAGCCCTCCCTTTACGAGCTGAAATGACTTTGTTGCACGACACCTTACATAATTGTTGTGACGCCCTCCCTTTGTTGTGAGTTGAAACGCCTTTGTCGCACGACACCTTCACATGATTGTTGTGACGCCCTCCTTTTGATAGTAGTCGATGTTTTCTGCTTGCAGAGAACGTTACACAGATGACTCCGTAAGGGCAAAAAAGAGCACGAAACACACACATTGTGAGGCGTAGTAAAAGCAGCGAGCTTTCATAATGATAAAAAGACAGCAAGTTTCGAGTCCTGAGTTACGCAGACCAACGAACCAAAGGAAACCAGATACAATATCATCGACGTCTATCTTGTACATAGAAAAAAAAGGACCGACAAGATGAAACAAAAGGACCAAATAGACAAGCAAAGAAAGACCAGAACAGAACCGGAGAACCACCACGCCACAGGCACAGGCACAGGCAAAGGCACAGGCACATGTGCACCAACCAATTAACAAAACGTACGTTTGACTGAAGTGAAGCAGGGTGCAATACCAAAAGGCTACAAACTCTTCTGCACTCAAACAGGCACGGTGCAGGTACGCACACCAACCCCAAAAATTACAATTATTTGCATGAAAGTGATAAGGCAGACAAAAACTACAAGTCAAGGACTCGATCCCTAGCTAGTATATTTGTTCGAGCTTCACAACTCACAGTAGCATACATTAAAAACAAATCATGCGAGCGGCACTGCCGGCACTATGCTGCAGCCGTTTTGCATGGCACGCATTCCAACATCAATCATCAATCCAACCAGCCCTCGTAAAGTGCCGTCTGAAGAGTGACCTGGCTGAAATGCGCAATTGCGGCTGTACACGCATCATAAAATCATGGGGAGGGAGAGTGTGAGAGATCCTTCCAGAAGGCAGGCAGCCCCTTACACCTTACTAAATCAGATACCAAATAAACACGCATGCAAACATGCACTCGTAAATACACACACACAAACACACATCCAATGTACCGTAGCATACACCTGCACCAAAAATCCATCCCAAAGCAACCCCCCCTCCCTCCACCGACACAGCAAGCAGTGCCACACACACACAAACTAAATGTATGAGTCAGTGGCAGAGAGCCTTGGCAGAATACAAAACGAGCTCTCAATAAACAAACGACACTGTCAGAGCAACCACACACACAAACACTACACACACAAACACTACACAGCGTTCCTGAAGCTCACTGTGCACACTGCAAAACGGCCCTAGCAATTCATGCTCACAGTGCACACTGCAAAACGGCCCTTGCGATTCATGCTCACAGTGCACACTGCGAAACGGTGCTAGCGATTCATGCTCACTGTGCACACTGCAAAATGGCCCTAGCGATTCATGCTCACTGTGCACACTGCAAAACGGTGCTAGCGATTCATGCTGCCAGCGCAGGCAGTCAGTGTTTCTGCTGCCAGCGCAGGTGGTAGATAGGACGCAGACCCTGTTCCAAAAGGGCTAGCCTGTGGATTTTGTCTCAACACCTAACGTCTTTTGCTCCTAGGTTTCCTACTACGTAAAGTGCGCGGACAGTATAATCCCAAGTACATGGCCCCCGGCAGAACAGTGTGCTGAGCAGCTGCACAACGGTCCATGCACACACACACACATACAAACACACACACACATGGCAATCCAAATCACTTCTAGTGATGGTGCTCCATGTCCATCATCTGATCCAATAGGTCAGTGTGCTGAGCGGCTGTTGCCAGGACTTCGGCATCCAGAGCTGCGTGGCGCGGGATTTTGCCCACAGCTTTGAAGTCAAGGTCAATCAGGGCCACCTGCACAAAAGAGGGAGTTCACAGGCCATGTGTGTGTGTGTGTTGTTATTTATTTCTCACAGCCACTTGCACGCATGTGAGAGGTCACAGGCAATTTATGTGTATGTCTGTCCCATTGTTTTATGTGTCCTGCAGATACCTGCACGCATGGACTGCCACCTGCACGTGTGACAGTCACCTGAACACACATACACACACACATGTGTGAGTAACAGCCTTACTTTTCCTGCGTCCTATCGCCATCTGCACGTGTGTGATTTTTCAATTTTTTGTGACTGACATGTTTTGTTCCTGCGTCTTGTATCCATGTGCACGCCTGAAACAGCCGCCTGCACACACACACATACATGCGCGTGTGAGTGATGGTTATGTGGTGTGTGTGTGTGTGTAGCCACCTGAATGGCCACCCACCTGTGCTTGAGTAGCAGCTGCATGCACGCGTGCATTAAACATGAGCGCGCGTTGCCCGTGTGCTTGTGTAACAGATAAGTTTGGCCAGAAGCGTACACTTAGAAATTGTATATGACAGGCACTGTAAATTTGGTGATTTCCCTGCCAAAATTACCATATAGGTGTACCATATACCGTATACATCATATATAATAGGGTTCTGGCCAACCCACCAGGTAATTGAGCAGTACCCTTAGTTGCCTTATGTTTGTGGATTTGCCAGACTGAGCTTAGCTTTGCAGGCCAATCGTGTGCATGCAAAAATGAGTGCATCATGCACAAACATATATTTTGTGAATTTGGGTTTGCAAGCTGCTCGCATGCATGCGGAAATGAGTGCATCTTGCACAAACTTGTTTTCGGCGAGTCTAGACTGCAGGCGCCTCGCATGCATGCGGAAATGAGTGCATCATGCACAAACTTGTTTTCGGCGAGTCTAGACTGCAGGCACCTCGCATGCGTGCGGCAACTTGGACGAAGAGACCAACGCAAAGAAACGCTTGTGACGCACACACACACACACACGCACGCACATACACACACACACGCACACACACACACGCACAAACACACACACACGCACATACACACACGCGCACACACACACACACACACACACACACACACACGCACACACACGCACACACACACACACGCACATACACACACACACCACACATACACAAAAATGGCATGTGAACTCTCACATGCGTGCAAGTGGCTGCAAGACATAGACAACAATTGGACGCACAAAGCCAGGCAGGGTCACAAGGACCAAACAACGTGTGCAGCAAAAGGGATAAAACACTTGCCTTGTACTTAAACCAAGCCACCTGTCGGCTGTTGGTGCCGGGCAGGGCCAGCTTCAGCAGCACGTGCAACACAACACACAGTTCAGGTGGGCACACAGTGGTCACTTGCCTTGTACTTGAACCAAGCCACCTGCCGGCCGTCGGTGCCGGGCAGGGCCAGCTTCAGAAGCGAGTATGGTCGACGCAGCAAGTGTGCAGAGCGCTGTGCATGCTCAGCCACCCCCCCCTTCTCCTCCCACTCCTCCGTCCACTGCTGCTGCTGCTGCTGCTGTTGCTGCTGCTGTGTGTGCACGTACGTCTGCTTTGTCTGCTGCTGCTGCTGCTGCTTTGGCACGTGCTGCTGTTTCGTTGCTGGTGGCTGCTGCTGTGTTGAGTGCTGCTGCTGCTGCTGTATGTGCATGTGCGTCTGCTTTGTCTGCGGCTGTGCCTGCTGCAGCTTTGGCGCATGCTGCTGTTTCAATGCTTGTGGATGCTGCTGCGGCGGCAGCTGGTGTGTCTGCTGCTGCTTTTGCACGTGCTGTTGCTGTGATGCGTGCGGCTGTTGCGTTGCATACCAGGGAGAGGTCTGACTGCTTGCCTGCTGAGGGTATAAAGTGCACTTTGGTGTGCGCTGCCTCTCCTCTCTGCTCCCCTTCCCACAGGGGCTCCCAGGCGACTGCGGGCGCTGTTGGTGCTGCTGCTGTTGGTGCTGCTGGTGGTGTTGCTGGTGCTGGTGTTGGTGCTGCTGCAGCTGCTGCTGCTGCTGGTGGTGCTGCTGGTGGTGCTGCTGGTGCTGGTGTTGGTGCTGCTGCAGCTGCACCTGTTGCTTCTCTACTTTACCCGCCCCCGTCTCACCCATACACTCCTCCTCCCCAACTTCAGGCTCTGGGCCCTCCCCCACCCACACCACGCGTTGCAGGGAGATGATGATGCCACAGTCCTTGGCAGTGACGGAAGTAAGATAGCCTTGCAGCGCAGCCAGCGCGGCAGCCTCCTCATCCATTCTGCCCTGCGCCTATGTACGTGTGTGTGTGTTGTGTGTGTGTGTGCGTACCTGCGTGTGTGTATGTGTGTGTGCGTGTGTGTGCGTGTGTGCTTGTGTGTGCGTGTGTGTGTGTGTACAGTCCTTGGCAGTGACGGAAGTAAGATAGCCTTGCAGCGCAGCCAGCGCGGCAGCCTCCTCATCCATACTGCCCTGTGCCTGTGTACGTGTGTGTGTGTGTGCGCACGTGTGTGTATTGAGTATGTGTGTGTGCATGAGAGTGCATGTGCACATTCAATCGTATGATCACACACACACATGCGTGCATCTCACACCCCACCTGCTGCTTATGTGGGTGCTGGTGCTGGTGCTGGCGCATGTAACTAAGCTTGACCTGCTCACGCAGCTGAACCCGTTGCTGCTGCTTCTGCTGCTGCTGCTGCTGCTGTACATGCTGCGAAGCCTCCGCTTGCACGCACACCTGCTCACACACTGCATCTTCCTCCCCCCCCCCTCCTGCCCTCAGCCCTGCACACACATCCGCACCCCTTGCTTCCCTTGCGGCCGCACCAAAGGGGCCTGACACAGTTCCAACATTCAAGGTGCCGACATCTGCGCTGGTGGCTGCGGCTGAGGCTGTTGCAT
>Ga0307948_1004584_pt1 | contig 10194 bp, 14 predicted proteins | sample OrgLakmetagen280_FD_201824 | JGI IMG/M metagenome (GOLD analysis project Ga0307948, IMG submission 201824) | Saline water microbial communities from Organic Lake, Antarctica - #280 | ecosystem: Environmental > Aquatic > Non-marine Saline and Alkaline > Saline | place: Antarctica: Organic Lake...
CACCGAAATGTGTGTGATATGTCCTCATGATTCTGCTGGAATGGTGAGCTTCATGTGGTGTCAAAATGTCAAGATCTCTCCAGCCCCCAATGATATATTCACGAAGAGACTGCAAAGTGTAAGACTCAGCACAACAACCAATATGGATTATAGCCAGGGTCGAGTCTCTCTCGAGCAAAGAAGGCTGGGAACTGCACTTCAGACTGGCAATCCTCCTGATTCTCTCTCTCTCTTTCTCTGCTGTTTCTCAAATCCAACTTGCTTGACACACTGACATTACCACCTATATCACACACATTCTAGTTGGCCGCCGCGCCTCTCCTCCCCAGGGCTGGGAAGTTTACTCGACCATCTGGCTGAGCATTGAGTAGCTTACTGAGCTAATTGAATGTCGCAATATCAAAACCAGAAAATGCTATCTTCAATAAACTGACTTCTGCAGCTTATTGAACGAGACTAGGCAAAACAACCTCAACTGAACATCCAACTTACCAAATCACCCTCCTGATCCCTATTGATTTTTCCTTTCCTTTTCGCAGTGGAGGAGCTTTACGGCACTCGGTACCAAAGTGGCTCCTCTTCCTTAATTAATGTGGGGAGCGGTTTTCACTGCCTGCGTAGTTTTTCTTTTTCTTTCACACGAATCGTCACTGCCAACAATTGGGCGTGACAATACCTTGTTTTAATGAGTGCAGATGCATGTCTGATGAAGTGTTCATTCAGTTTGTGTGTCAGTTTTTTAATCTTATGGTAATCCAGATTAAGGTCTGCCAGAGGATTGTCTGTTTAGTCTTTGTAGATAGTCCCCATAGCTCCAACGAGGATCACGTGAAGCTTGACTTCCCTATATCCTTGTCTGTTTAAGATGGCAATAAGCATGCTGTGCTGTGCTTTTGCTTTTGGAGTTGGGGATCAGGCCTAGTGTCTTCACAAAATTTAAACTCAATCAGGTGAACCTCCCATTGGTTTGGATTCAGTTTCTTGTCTTTAGAAAGCTGTTGAAAATTTGAGTTGCGGGTGGTTACTCGAGAGGAGCACACAGTGCTAGGTGAAAATAGGATGGCGTCAGGACAAGTAGGGGCGTTTAAAGCATGTGCTGTTAGTTATGGTAGCAACCAAGAGGGTGTTTTGTTGGCAGTGCTTCTCAGATGTAGGCCTTCTTGCTCTGATGGTTTGTCTAAGCTGCTTACGTCTGTGTGGGCAATTTGGTTGGCACCGCATGGTCCCTATTGTAGGGCTTGGACAATCAGCACACTTTCCATATTATGGCGCTTTATAATTATGATTCTCATTTTAGTGGGTCGGCAACTTGAGAGTATGTGAAGCGCACCATCAGTGCAAGGGCAGATGGGGGAGTTTGCATTGGGAGAGAAGCCGTACCAGTAGGCGTGTTTTTGATTAAACATTGTGCCAGTGCGGTATCTCATAACATTACGCTTTTTGTAAATCAAAAAAGGTATCAAACCACCAGTCCACAAAATGCTTACAAAATACCAAAAACCGATCAAGGAAGGCATTGTCGAGAAAGACATAAGTAGTTCGTTTTGGATAAATGCTAGTGTCACCTCTGGGGGGAAAAGTATGCCATGCTCTGCCGCACAGACTTGATGTACAACCAAAAGCGTGCCGCTCAGTGCAACCATATAGAAGACCCACCAATCTGCCCAATCTGCCAGAAGCTAGACGACACCTGCCACATGCTGTCGCGCTGAAGTCATCCCATTATAAATAAAATGATTATTACGAGGCACAGCGCTGCTACAGTTGAATTTAATGGCAACCCAACAAGGTACATAGGGTGTGTGCCTGCTAGCACAAGCAGATGTAGGGAGTCGTGCTAAATGGTGCAACAAGGCATTATACGTCCTTCTGAGAAGGCACAGAAAGAAATGATTCTAACCTGGCTCCTACTTTCCCATCTCGATGCGCAAAAGCGGTGGAAATTTAGCAAGCCAGATGCAATCATAGTTACTTCGACCCTGCAACCACGCCCCAAGCAAAATCCAACAAACATGTATAAACTAGGTCTGCCAAAAATGCAAGAAGAGTTGCCCATAGCAGATAGCCCTGCCAATCCAAATTTCCTGGCTATGAAACCAAGAGACATACAACCAAACAAACGCGATATACATCTGATCAATATTAAGTATTGTCCCCTACTCAACAAGCCGAAAAGGCACGAGAACAACATAAGCTGCTAGTGCCTCACTTATTCGGGCACCGCAAAACCTTCCAGACCATCCTGCTAGGAGCAATAGGCAACAATTACAGCAGCCACACAAGGAACCCACTCCACATCCACGGAGTTGATGGTTTACACGCCACAGCACTCATGAAAAAGTTGAGCCTACATGCAATCAGATCCACAACAAATATCATACAGATGAGACGTGAAATTGAACAAACACCCAAAAAGATTTTGAGCAATACTCCTGGGGGTGTTCAGGCCTTTGCCTCCCAACCACCTGATCCCCACTGAAAAGCCTCTCTTAATTTTATTCTCCAGGTGCAATGTTGTGTGTCTCTGCATCCATAGGGTGGTGCAGAACACAAAACAACTTCCTTGCCGGTAGTGTTTACATTATCGCGATCTTATTCTTCTCTTCTTGGAAAATGCTGAATCCTTTAGGTCGGTGCTGTGGAGAAGGTGTACCTTCTGGTGGCGGCTGGCGGTGCTGCTGAAGTGCTGGAGGTAAGCCTATTTTTGTTGGGAAGTGGGGTGAAAAGAGCCACTTTGGTATAATCATAGTTTCAGCTGTATCGGGAATATAATTTGCATAGCAAGTCGTTTGCTGCTGCCTATTTCCATGCAAACAAAGCAAGATCCTTGGGAGCCTGTCTTGCTGATGGCTTTGAGATCATGCTGCATGCTAAGTTGTGTCTCTCAGTGATCATGATTCTTATTTGCGTGTGTTGGCATCCAGAAAGGGTATGCAGAGCACTGTCTAGTTGAGGGCACAGGGGGAAAGTTTGGCTAATCGAGCGCTTAAACCATACCGCATGCTTTTGGTCACACAGCGTTCCTGTTTTGAACTTCATAATGATGCACTTGGTTTTTAGAGGGACATAGGATGCTGTTAAGTAAGTATTGCTAACGGCTCCATTGGCAGTGCCATTTTTTATAAGGGTCTACTAGCTACAGTATTGGCATTCCTAGTTTGTGGAGGGGCCGCATGTGTGCTTGCAAGGCGTCATGGTAATTGGGTAGGTACCAAAGCTGCTTTACATCCAAAGAACGTCAGGCCAATCGCTGCTGCCTCAAACCCACCAAACGTCAGGCCTCACTGCTGCTGCTGCTGCCAAGGGTACGATCTTGTAAATTAACTACTTAACACGCAACTTCAGCAGACGTACGCGACCCATTTCAATATTCAGGGTCATAACTAGTCTATTGCCTATAATACCTGCGTGGGATTTGGTTTTGTGGAAATGAATAGGCGATGGTGACTGGTGGATTGCTTTGGCAATGGATTGGAGGACATCTCCCTGGATGTGGTGGCGGTGGAGGTTTGGGTTTGAGAGCTGCTTTTTTATTTGGTGCATTGAGGTTAGGCTATCTGTGGCTATATGGGACTAGCCGTAAATGATTGCGACTGCTATAGCTGTTAGATCTGCACCTGAATTGGTGTTGGTTATACTTACGCCTCTTGGGTTCATGGGAAATGTACAAGGTTTACATAGAAAAAGGCACAGTCGTGAAGGAAAAGATGGGGTTTCCAGGTGTAAACAAGCAGACACATCCTGGAATCTTGCCTGTGGAAATAAGAACGTGTACTTCCTGCGGAGAGAAACCATCTGAAAGTGCGTGCAGTGGAAGAACATGTTTTTCATCCGGGACATCACCAGCCTAACACAAGTAGGGGAAGAGGTGGAGGGCTGCAGAGATGTACACGATCAAGACCCATCCGAGCAGCATACAACTTATCACAACTAGCAGTATGCTCTACCATGGATGTTCCCTTGTTTACGGGGTTGTTTTTGGGATTGAGGATGTGAATATAAGCGTTAAACTGTTGTATACTAGTGCAGTAGTCCAAACTAGTGAATGTGAAAAAATATCATTTTTGGTGGATAGCGGATATGTAAAGGAGATAATAATGAAAAGCATCTACTTTTTTGATACCAAACATTGACGTATCTAAATCATCCATCTGTGTTGTAGTTTTTATAAAATCCTCAGATTGACTTTTGGGGCCACACTTTCAAAATCCCAACTACTCTCATACTCGTAATGCCATAAAGGCGCAACGGCTTTAAAAGGGGAGGAATTTTTCGTGGATATGTATATTGCACAAAATTCAGGAATGGCATCTATCGTATAACCCTTTATTAGCAACGTGTGAACAGTTCTCACAGTTTAATTCTTTGATGGTGCTGGCTGGGTCCAGACATGCACCTCGGAGTTGGTTCACCATCTGCTATCTACCTAAAACTCTCAGTAGATTACCACTCTGTTTATGGCAGACTGTCTCAGCCAATAGCTAGCGGAGTGTGCGCTGGGGGAGCACTGTGCTTCTTATTGTGCAAGCAAGGGCCTTCATTGATATAAATATAAAAAGCACGCTGGAGTTACGTGCCATGAAATTCACCGTACAAACCAGACACGACATCAAGTGCATGTAACACCCATAAATGCCTTCCTAGCGTTGTGCAGGCCTCAATTTTACACGCTGGAGCCTTTTAAGGAACTGGGTCTTGATGTTTAAAGAGTTAACAAACTTGCTTCCAAGCTTTATGTTCATACTGTCAATTACGCTGCCAAACTAATCCATACCAGACGTGCCCTTTCCAGCACTATTATCAACTCTCATCAGGAGAGGGTTTCAGGTCAAGCCTACGACCCTCCTGATACCCATTGATCTTTTCTTTTCTTTTGGTGGAGGAGTTTTACGGTACCCGGTACCAAAGCGGCTCCTTTTCCTTATTTAATGTGGGGTGTGGCCACTGACTGTGTAGTTGTTCCTTTTTATATAGGAAGCGTGATCCTCGTTGGAATAAAGGGGATTATCTACAAAGACCATACAGACAAACCTCTGCAAATCTCAATCTGAATTGCCATAAGATTAAATAGCTGACACACAAACTCAATGAACACTCCATCAGGCATGCCTCTACACTCATAAAAACAAGATATGCACCGCAATACAACTTAAACAACAACAGTCACGGTGTGGGTCTGGGTGCTACGGCACACAACCCCCCTGACCCACATGAATATCTTTTTAATTTGCGCGGTGGGGGGTTGCCTGGTGTGGGCACCTACGTAACCCCCTCCCTTAATCGTGCTGGCTGTGTCATCACCACCAGCGGAGTCTTTTCTTTTTCTTGTCCTCACAATTCTTGATTTCAATGAGGCGTATGTCACGTTGAAGTGTGCTGAAATCTTTGGCATGCTAGCACAAGTAGATGTAGGCAGCCGTGCAACAATGGTACAACAACGCATTATACGCCCTTCTGCTAAGACACAGAAAGGAATAATGTAACCTGGCTTTTACTGTCCAGCCTCGATGCGCTATAACGGCACAATTTTAGCAAGCCAGATTCAATCATAGTTACCTTGACCCGGAAATTACCACGCTCCACCAAAAGGAACTTAGTTAACACGTACCAAACAATATCCGCCACAAATGCAAGGATTGCCCTTAACCTAATAGCAGGTGACCCTGCCAAACCATATTCCCTGGCTATGAAACCAAGAGACATCCAAACAAATACCACAATATAAACCTGATCAGAATAAGGTTTGTGTAGACACTTCTCCTACCCAACAAGCAGACAAGTCACAAGAACAACATAAGTATCAATCTGCCTTGCCTCCTAGGGCACCATAAAACCCTCTACACCATCCTACAAGGAGCAACAGGTACCATACACAGGAGCCATACAACTAACTGTTTTTCTTTCATCTCCACTATGTCCAGGTTGTGTGTGGCTCTGCGTCCATAAATCGACAACACCGTTCTTGATACCTTTTTGTGAGAAAACTACAATTTTTGCACTCTTTTCGGAAATCGGCAAGCATGTGTTGGGCCTGTTCCTGAGATCAAAATTGTTTGCTAAGAACGGGTCTTGATAAGATGAGATTTGATGATGAGCATCAGCAACGAAGATGGCTCAAACCGCTGCATTGTCACGAGGATATGTTATCACGTAATGTAACATGCATAAGTAAAGTACAATTTACTTATCGCTCATTCATCCGGTTAACCATTTTGGGCCACTACGCTGCACGTAATAATGAAGGATGGCATCTGTCGGATTACCCTTTTATCAAAATCCATAAGTGGACTTTCCTCGTCTCTTATAATGCAATTTTGCAGAGGGGGGAGACTGGACCCCCAAATGGGCATAAATTTCAAATGATCCCTGAGTTGCAAATTTGCTCAGGGCCCCGTGACTGACTCCTGTATGTGAAACTTGGTTTCAAAGCCAATCCAGTTGAGTTTCAATGTGGCCGGGCCCATGTTCAATTGGCTGTGGCCCAACCAATTGGCTGTGGCCCAACCCAATGGGTAATTTATGTGCTTTGGGTTCCTGTACCAAACATTGCAAAAGAAATGGAGTGAGACGGTGGAGTGCACATCACGTGATTGCTGATTTATGCATGCTTGTGCCTTTTTCCCTTGGGATGTAAAGCAGGAGATAAAAAGAATAAAGAAAAAACTGCCGCAGGCAGAAGGAAAGCAGACCAGTATGAGAGTTTGGTGGTCAGTGGTCAGTGTGAGCTTTAACCCTGCCAAGTTGCACACAGAGCGACAAGTAACATAAACCCAAGCACATACTCGTGTAGCCTATAATGCCTGCTTCATCAATTTAAGGCAAACAAAGTCTCAATCGGATAAAGGGTCAGTGAATGGCTGCCTTTGGAGTCAAAAAAGTAACACTTTTGGACCCCATCCAGTCGCCCCCAGACCTGGCACTTTTGCGTGATTTATGTTGCTATTACGGAGCTTGAAATTGCGAGGTGGTTTCTTGGTAGGCTCAGATAGAATATATCATAATATATATAACTGCAAATTGTTCGATTTCAATTGTCAATCGTGCCAGTGTCCGCGTTTCACACATGAATGATGCAGTCCTCAACCTCCTTAAAGGCACCCATTTTGCCCCTGCTTATACATGCAATTGTGCAAAAGCCCTAGGTGAGGTGCTGAGTGAAAGGGAAGGGGGAATTCACCACACACACACACACACACACACACACACACACACACACACACACACACACACACACACACACACACACACACACACACACACACGCACACACACGCACACGCACACGCACACGCACACGCACACGCACACGCACAAGCACACGCACACGCGCACGCGCACGCGCACGCACACGCACACACACACACACATTCACGCACACGCACACGCACACACACACGCGCACGTACACGCACACGCACACACACCCACACGCACACGCACGCGCACACGCAAAAGCACAAACACTTAACACACCACATATGCACAACACAGAACACGTGCATACACACAAATTCACGCACACACAGCTTCCAGCTACGCACTTCTTAAGGAGGCGTTTCCAACCTTTAAAAGTATGGCTCAAAACAGTGGAGCTATCCCTGGTGCGCGTGCAACCTACGAACGTGCTGGTCAGTGTTTTCCTATCCAATTCCTTCCACTCACTCTTGAGCTTGTTAGGTTTTAGTTACTTGACACGCAAGAGTGTATACTACACACATGCTTTCTGTGTCTTATATTATTAGTTTTGCCTGAGCTACAATGTTCTGTGGAGCACCCAGATCAAATCTCCTTAGCCTGAAACGACCCAAGCCGTTGATCATCCATAAAATCGGCATGAACCATGTCTCTCTGCTCCTGCAGAGGCCCCTATTTGCCTACCGCCCTCTGCCTTGACGCAAGAGCCATCGCACGTGCCGTCATCTTTCATGAAGCAGTTCCAGCATCAACAGCCACAGTTGAGCAACCCCAGGTACTCATTCAGATTACCAACAACCCACAGTTCTACCACGCTCAACAACGCACACACCCCCGATCACGCACACAGCGCACTTCAACAATGCATCCCACACTCAGGCTTGCGGCAGCTGCACCGCTCTTGCGGCGAGCCGTGATCAAACAGCAAACGCCTGGTGAGTTATCGACAGGGGCCATGGTATGTTAACATCATAAATATTATAGGTTAATGTATGGTATCTTTGTCAGGGTAGCTGGTTATACGGTTGCTCACGATGTGGCCCACCTGATTAAGCCGAGTAACTGGCTTGCCTGTTGCCTGCATTTGTGGCATCTCGTTTTGTTTCACTCAGCTCAGTGTGCATGGCAGTTGAGCGTGCTATTCAACACTTGATGTTTGTCTGGCTCTCACAATGTGTGCATGTGCATGTGTGTGTTGATGTGCGTGAGACAGCACATTGCGCCCGTGCATATGATTACATACATGCTTGCACGCGTGCATGCTCGTTTGCGCGCGTGTGTGTCTGTCTGTGTAAGCATGTGTGTATGTTAAGCGTGTGTGTTTATGTGTGTATACTTAGTGCAGCGGCAGATGGAGCTGCCGGCAAATTAGGCACAGCTGGGGCAGGGGTGCAGCAAGGCTAGCTCACTCGTACCTGAAGGTTGTTTCAGTCATTTCCCCACCAGGACAAGACGACCAAGGACACTAACCGTGGCTTGCTGGTCATTACCACACAAAATTTTGCCTCCACCCACTATGCGTGTCAATTCCATACTTCTTACCTCTGATCTGAAATTCTGTGACCTTTCGTGCTTTTGTTGTCACGCCCAATCAGTGGCAGCGACAAATTGTTGCAAGCAGTAAGCTGGTTGACAGTTGAGAGTTTCTGTATGTTTTGACCATTAATTTGGATGTCCCAGTCTATTAATTCGGCACATTGCTGAGTCTTATACATTGAAGTGACGGTGGTTTGATTTGACATTATGCAATTACAGGCAGCAAGGTGCCACTGCACCAGGAGGATCTACGGGATGCCTCTGGCTTGGTTTCAGCCCACGACCAGTGGCGTGTGCAGCAAATGCTCTTGTATGATGTATAAACCGTTGCCGGCCTGATGTGCCTGTTTCACATCTTTTGAGATGGAATTATTATGTGATCAGGGGAGTGATTAGGGTTTTCTGGCACACCAACGGCACAAATGAGTCGTTTGCATGTGGCAATGTAGATATTTTGCTTAGTAAACTCCTCCTTTGGGTTGCTCTCAGAACTTAAGCATCTCCCAATCACATGATCCCCACTGAAAGCCTTTCCACTTTTTGTTTTCCAGGTGGGATGTTGTGTGTCTCTGCATCCCTTGGGTGGTACATCTGTACACAAAGTATCCTATCATAGTCCATGCCGACAGTGTTTACACTATATGCGTTCTCCCCCCCTTAACGCATGTGGTTTGCCCGGCTGAAGTTTTAAGGTCACCCCAATAGTACAATCAATTTAAATGCAACATTTGCTATCACGGTACAAGCTTAACATGTGGATTGCAGGCAGGCCTGAGCTGCATAAAGGACATCACAATAAGAGGACCCATTGAAGCTAGCCAAACAATTTAGCAACCGCTGCTTTTTTTGAATCCCGCCCAGTCCTAACTCACCATTGCCACCAGTGCCAGTACCGCATCACATGGCAACAATTTTACAAGGTGTTACAAAGGCCTTCAGTCAAGAAGTGCGACTGCCAGCCTGCTCATAAAGAGCAATTAGTTGATGAAGGAAAAAATGAAGCTTGGCCTGGCTTAAGAATGAAACCGAGTAGCAAGAGAATCACCTCCCGTTACCTTACACTATAGTCAGGAACTACAGCGTGGCTTGTCTATTCGTAGCAGCTGTGCTACCGGCAGCTATGCAGCTGGAGGCTGTGTCAAATATGCTGGCCTAGGTAGCCTAGCATACTCCGCAGCCAAAACATTCCATAGGTTCCATGCCGCATTCAAGTCTCTGTGCATCTGGACCGCAGGCTGTGGTTTTTTCACACTTGCGCTCTGTGCCAGGACTGCTGCATGGTCCCCTTCCTCCCCACCCTCCGATTGTGCTGCCCCACCCTCACCCCCTTGCTCCTTCTGTTTGCAAGCTGGGCACTCACGGAGCCGCGTGGACCTCCTGTGCCTGTGTGTGCGATAGTCACACACAAGTGGCGCAGTTGTTCGTCCTCCACACTTGCTGCAGCAGACGGTGGTGCGGTACTCG
>Ga0307948_1004586_pt1 | contig 10189 bp, 10 predicted proteins | sample OrgLakmetagen280_FD_201824 | JGI IMG/M metagenome (GOLD analysis project Ga0307948, IMG submission 201824) | Saline water microbial communities from Organic Lake, Antarctica - #280 | ecosystem: Environmental > Aquatic > Non-marine Saline and Alkaline > Saline | place: Antarctica: Organic Lake...
TAGCCCTTGCAGCACAGCAAACACTCAGTAGCCCTTGCAGCACAGCACACACTTGGTAGCCCATGCAGCACAGCACACACTTGGTAGCACATGCAGCACAGCACACACTTGGTAGCGCATGCACTGTAAGTGCTCCGCGCATCAAGCTCCGCTTCTTTGTCACTGCCACTTGTTACTGACTTTATGTCCGTGATGCAACGTTTTACACTTTGATAAAACAATGGACTTCTTTGTCACTGCCACTTGTTACTGACTTTATGTCCGTGATGCAGCGTTTTACATTTTGATAAAGCAATGGACTTCTTTGTCACTGCCACTTGTTACGTGACTTTATGTCTGTGATACAACGTTTTACACTTTGATAAAACAATGGACTTCTTGTCACTGCCACTTGTTACGTGACTTTATGTCTGTGATGCAACGTTTTACACTTTAATAAAACGACGGACTTCTTGTCAGTGCCACTTGTTACGTGCCTTTATGTCTGTGATGCAACGTTTTACACTTTGATGAAACAGTGGACCGTGGCAAAGACGCGTAGCTTGTGTGTACAATTAGTGTGTGTGTAGAGCACTTGGTGCAAGGGCTAATAGCAAAGAGGCTCAGTAGAAAGCACAAAAATTATAAAGTAGCAGGTGCGGCACTTTGCAAAACGGCAAGCACACATGACGCGAGCAAACACGCATTGCGCAAGCAAGCAAGCACACATGACGCGAGCAAACACGCATTGCGCAAGCAAGCACACATGACACGAGCAAACACAAATTGCGCAAGCAAGCAAGCACACTTTGCACAAGCAAGCACACATGGTACAAGCATGGCACACACGGCACAAGCATGCAGGCACAGCTCTAACAACATCACGGAGTATCCAGTGGTGGTTTCAATACAAGTGGCGTGACGCTAAACAGTTAGATAACGCTTTTTCAGGATCACTACTAAATACTCCGTGGCGTTCTTCATAAAGAGCCGTGCAGCTTTGCTACGCTGCGCTGGGGGCGGTGATGAAGGTGGCACAAAGTTTGTGAGGACATAGATGAGCTATCTAGACGCCTCACAGCACTACATTCATACAACCTATTACTGGTGTACACACACACACACACACACAAAGCAAAAAAAGTTGACGTGCGCACTTGCACCCACACACTCGGAAGCTCGCACAAATCAATGCACAGCTGTAAACATCAAATGGCACTTCCTGAGCAACATAGTGTGGGCATAAACACGGCCTTGTCTCCCCCCCTGGGCAACACAATTCACACAACTGCACAGCCTCACCCCTGACACACTAAGAAAGTCATACGTCAAAAAGCTCAGCATCAACACACCACCTGCCACCTCCTGATCGCCAAGCACTAGGGTGGATTGGCCAGGACCGTATGTGACTGTACGTATGGTAATTTCCCTGCTCAAACATCATTTAGTGTTACGCCGTACGTATGACATACATGTAAGGTCCTGGCCAACCACTACATAGCACCACCACAAACTCCGTAGTGCCTCACACCACTCAACAGCAACTCAGTCACACCACAATATGAGCTACACAGCACCACCACAGACTCCGTAGTGCCTCATACCTCATACCACTCAACAGCAACACAGTCATACCGCAATGTGCACCACATGGATACACAACCCGCACACGCACACGCCACGCACTACGTTGCACAACACATAACACAACCACATCACACCACCTACCGTGAGCCCCACACCGATCAGTCCTCCGGGCACCGCATAGTGAAGCTCATTGCCCTCCGCAAACAGGGACACCACACGCGAGTAGATGGGGATGCACTTGACGCGCCCCTCAGCATCCTTGGTGATGATGCCTGGCCGCACCTCAATTTCTTGGCCGAGCTTTAGCACACCCTGTTGTGTCGTGTGTGTGTGTACTGTGTGTGCTGTGTGTGCTGTGCTGTGTGTGTGTATGCGCGCGCACACGCGCATGTGCGTATATTCTCACTCTCGTAATATCATAGAATATCAGCATAAGAATGGAAGTCCTGCAGTGATTGTGCATCGGCCGTGTTAATATTGTTTGAAGCAAAGGTAGCCTCTGTCGTCAACAAGCGCCGAAGTCGTGGCGTGCACGTAAGTTGGTGGGTGATGCCAAGTATTGCACTTAGACACGTACTTAGGATGTCTTTGGCTAAGTAAAGCATGAGGGTTTCCAACGTGCATGCTCAAAAGCAACCTTTGCCATCTTCGACTTACATGTACTTGGCTCAAGCCCAGGTATTCTTAAGAAATTTGGGGCCCTCTCCCCTAAACTCTTAAGAACACCACGGCTTGAGCAAGGTGTCCCAACAGCCGGGCTGAATGAGAAAAACCCATTTAAGGTGCTACAAGTCTGTGGTGCTACAACATACACTCATCACATTCCAATATTGATTACATACGCAGCTCAGCAGTCACACTTTTTAATCGATGGCTCAATTTTTTACATCTGTAACATCGAAAAGACCCATTTAAGGTGTAGCGGCCTGTAGTAGAGCAGTAATCGGCATGAACTCTTGAGCATGCCAAAAACAGCTACTTTTTGGGGGTTAGCTTGACTTGGATGCACACCACAACTGCTATTTCAGTTGTAACCACACGTACAATTGAATGGATTCATGAATTCAATAAAGCCTCGTTTCACGCTGATATCGTGTACTTGTGTGCTATGCTTCATACTCGCCTGAGGCAGCAGAAGTACAACACAACACCCTAGACGGCACGTGCGACAGAGGACGTAACATGGCGCCACTTAGCTGAGTGTCCTAGTCACCTAGCATAAGCGCCACCAGACGGAATTACTTGGTACTAGGTACTTGATACCAGATTTGGCCAGCTAGCCTTGGACACTCAGCCGAATGATTTGGCCAGCTAGCTTTGGCCACTAAGCAGACTTATGATTTGGTGTACCCTTGAATAGCTCCGATCAGCCAAGCAACCTGGCTGAAGGTCACTCCCCATTGTAACTATTGATTAGCCCCTAAATGCAGCAAGGGAGAGCTGACAAGGCAACCCAATCAAAGGTGTCGCCTACCCCTTTGTTTGACTGCTTGTCGCAACCTGTGCTGCGGTGCCATTAATGCGCGGCATTTTCTACCCCTTTGTTCGACTGCTTGACGTCCCTTTGTTTTGTTTCCACAGTCTGGGCTGTATTGTTGGCATATCAACCTGTGCTGCGTTGCCATTAATGCGCGGCAATTTCTACCCCTTTGTTCAACTGCTTGACGTCCCTTTGTTTTGTTTCCACAGTCTGGGCTGTATTGTTGGCATATCAACCTGTGCTGCGTTGCCATTAATGCGCGGCATTTTCTACCCCTTTGTTCAACTGCTTGACGTCCCTTTGTTTTGTTTCCACAGTCTGGGCTGTATTGTTGGCACATCAATCTGTGCTGCGATGCCATTAATGCGCGGCGTCCCCTACCCCTTTGTTCAACTGCTTGACGTCCCTTTATTTTGTTTCCACAGTCTGGGCTGTATTGTTGGCACATCAACCTGTGCTGCGATGCCATTAATGCGCGGCGTCCCCTACCCCTTTGTTTAACTGCTTGACGTCCCATGACAAGTAGCAAAACAAAGGGGAAAGGGACACTGCATTCTAGCATCGCAGCCAGTGTTGTGCACATACGGCGTCATTCAAAAATGGCACCGTAAATAAGGATCGTATATAACGGCGTTACCGTCACTAAACTCTGACGATTGACGGCGTAACTTACTATTTTCACCGTCAATTTGACATAAATTACGCCGTCAGCGTCATTTACCATTGACGCCGTCAAGCGTCAGGTGCACAACACTGATTGCAGCACAGGTTAATGTGCTAATTATTTAGCTTAGAACCGTGGAATTAAATCTAGACAAACTGAGTCATTGACAAAGCTGCAGACGCATGTGGCCGTGTTTGCTTTTGCAGCGACGTGCATGATGATATCACCAACTTGCGCCTTCTTACCTGCAGCTCATTCTTTGCTTTTGCAACGACGTGCATGGCAGTAAAACCAACTCAGAGCTTTATACCTGCAGCTCAAACCTTGCTTTTGCAATGACGAGCACGATAATAATTTCCAACTTGCACCTTTATCCAGCAGAACCGTCGTTTCCCCATCCATTGCATCCTTTTTTATGCATTTGAGCACACATGCTGTCAAGCGCAGATGCCTGCCACCCATAAGGCCCATACAAGCTAGCAACGGTTGTACAGGAAGAAAGCAATCCTGAACAAGTACGCACACACGCACGCACACTGTAATTTAGTTGCTGCCACCAGCTTAAGCCCTCTAGTTGCATTATTCCCTTACACCTCTCCTTGCACTTATCCATGCTTGCACATCACCTCCAAAGTTGTGCTCGAAACAAATGCTGCTAGGAAAAGTTTGACAGAAAAACCAACGCTTTCTGATTTCCAACACACATCCCCAGCTGATCCTCCTGTCAGCTGCAAAATGTGCACTCCTTCACCTACACCCCTCTCAATCCATCATACCTGTAATATAGAGCCTCCAGCAACACCTCCTTTCAATTCTTCTACTTCTGAGCCGGGCTTGTTGACATCAAAGGAGCGGATGACGATGAGGTGGGGAGGGGACGTGAAATCCCTGCGTGCGGCATGTGCACAAATTAACGATTCATACAAGGTGGTGGGGAGAAGGAGCTATAATGCTTTCTGGCTGAGTTACACATCCTGTGTATGCCATGCACAGAAATAAAATGCAAGCAAGCAGAAAGCAAAGGTGTCATGGAGGAGGCATGGCAGAGATTCCTGCAAGAGTTACATATCAATTTAGCAAGGAAGTGTATTGAATCTTTAAAATCGCACTGTGTTAAGTGGAGAAAACAGGTGTTTTTTACGTGCGCTGTTTTTTTAGTGCTGGCCTTCTTTGCGCAGATAAAAGGGTTCATGTACGCAATGGAACTTTGCAGTGATAAAAAGTGAACTTGTTCAAATAGGGTGTTATCTGATGCGCTTATTGACAACACCCTGGGAAATTCCGCTTCAGATACACCAGAGATGTGAACCAGTTCACTTTTCATCGCACTACATATCCTGCCGACCTGGTTGCCCACCAATACGTCCTTGACCTTGGCGCACAATTACCCGCTCATTCCTCCTGACACTGAAAACCATGATGCACAGGCAAGAGTGCTTGATGGTTCTTCTAAATTGGACATGTCTTGTCAGCCAGCAGGAGTGATGCCTCCAACAATGGTACTTATCCAAACACATAAAAAGTATACATCCTGTAATCATCACGTACAGGTTGTCAGGAGTTCTGACAGTGGGCTACACAGCACAGCATGTTGGCAGACGCTTCTTAGCCGTCTATTCTGTAAGTATAGCTGTCTATTCTATAAGTTTAATATACAGATTTACATAGTACTTAATAAGCAACATATATATATATATATATAATGGTAAAATTGGCGCCGCATATATTGGTAAGAATGGCACCGAAGCTCAGCCCTGCTTCTAATGCCGATGTAACAATGCAAGTATAGAAAGTAAAGGCCTTCTTCAGCTCCCTCATCAGGCCCTGCATTCCAATGGTGCATCGCTTACTATACAGGGGAATTTATGGAACATGCAACGCATCATCTGAACACTGTGTTCAGATGACAGGGACACAACAACGAAGTTTAGATGTGTAGCTGTTGCCACGCAAAAAGTCCCTACAAAGCTTGCCCGGCATTTGCTCTGTAAACCCGACCGCTCTGTGGGCTCTCCTCCTGATTACTGCACGATAACTAAGACTCTCCTCCTGGTTATTGCATGACTCTCCTCCTGATTACTGCATGATAACTAAGACTCTCCTCCTGGTTATTGCATGACTCTCCTCCTAATTACTGCATGATAACTAAGACTCTCCTCCTGATTACTGCATGATAACTAAGACTCTCTTCCTGATTACTGCATGACTCTCCTCCTGATTACTGCATGACAACTAAGACTCTCCTCCTGATTATTGCATGGCTCTCCTCCTAATTATTGCATGATAACTAAGTCTCCTTCATCTTCAGTGCCACCAACATGCTTATCGCAGGGAAGCCACCAACATGCTCCTCAGACAAATTCCAAAAACTAACAAAGACCACAAACATCCTCACACCTCACAGGCACTGGCACTTTGCGCATGACAACCTCACACACTTCATCCAAGCTGTCCTTTCGCGAGAACAGCCCTCTTGCCTCCACAAACACAAACACCCACGCACCTCACAGGCACTGGCACTTTGCGCATAATGTATTCGCACACCACGTCCACGTTGTATTTAAGCTGCGCAGACACAGGCACGATGGGGGCGCCATCGGCCACAGTGCCTTGGATGAACTTTTGGATGTCTTCTTGCTGGTTGGTGGCAGCAGCCTCAGTGACGAGATCGATCTTGTTCTGCAGGGGTTTTGAGGGGGGCAGGAATGAGGCATGAGGGAAAATGTTTAGCAAGGCTCTGGCTAGGAAGTAATGATGACATAGGGATAAAGTGACGAGGGAGGAGGGAGGGAACATGGGTGTGCAGAAATTTGAGGGGGGGATGCAGATGGAATCAATGGTAAGACAGATTGGGAGGGGAGCATGGGTGTGCAGGGGTTTGAAGGAGGGGTGCAGATGGAATCAACGGTAAGACAAATTGATACAAGGCTAAAGAAAGGGGCATGCAAAAAAGCAACCGTGCCACTGTTTACCGAACAAACAACGCCGATATAACTGTGAGTATTTCAGCGCGGGGGCTTGAGGACAGTAAAGAGGACGGCTTGGTGGAAAACGGAAACTAAGCAGCCAGAGAGGTACGATGATGAATTCCAGCTGCAGTTAGTGCATTATAATGTCACTTCACACAAACCAACATGCTGTCCCAAATATCCCATCTTTACAGGTCCTCTTAAACCACTCATCCAGCCGGGCACAGCAGGCTGTAAGATTACTACCATGCAACTGAATGCGCTCAATTCACCCGCAAGACGTATCAGACCCTGGTGTTGCGAGTCTACCAAGTCTGATTAGGACGCGGCAAATGTATCATGAGGACGCGCTCACAGACATCTGCCGCAACTTTTCATGTTTTGTCTAAAGTGATTGACTTTTCGGGTCCTCTATGTCCCTTACACACACACACACACACACACACACACACACACGGAAACATACACACACACACACGCACACACACACGCACCACGCACATGCGCAACACACAGCAAACAAAAAAACATACCCCACACCTCACCTCGCTCACATGCACGTGCTTAATAAAGCGCGCACAGACCTACGCCCTGTCTGAGCACAGCTTCATGTCCCTCCCTTTTCCCACCTGCAGGATGATGATGTCCTTCATGCGCATAATCTCCACTGCTGCCAAGTGCTCAGATGTTTGGGGCTGGGGGCAGCTCTCATTGGCAGCCACCAGCAGTAGTGCTCCATCCATGACTGCTGCACCGTTGAGCATGGTGGCCATGAGAATATCGTGGCCGGGGCAGTCCACGAAGGAGACGTGGCGGGTGAGGTTCATGGGGGTGCGACAGATCTCGCAGGGCGGGTGGTCTTCCTTCACGCTGCTGTAGGCCCGGAAGCACTGAGGCCTCGGACAGCTGGGGCACTGGAAGATCTTGGCGTTGGCGTAGCCCAGTTTGATGGTGATGTTGCGCTCCAGCTCGTTTTTGAAACGCACCGTCTGCACGCCGGAGATGGCCTTGACGACGGTGGATTTTCCGTGCGCCACATGGCCAATTGTTCCTGGATTTTCGAGGCCCCAAAAACGTATTGCGGGTGAAGTGCAGGTTTAAGACGTTGGGCATGCTTTTGATGAGGGGATGGGAGTGCTCTCTTCTCCTCTCCCTGCCATCCAGATACCTGAGTGTGTGTCTCAGCTACTGGGTTAAGGGCAGGAGACACACTCTGCACACCCACCTATGTTAATAGTTGCTTGCCGGCTGATGACCTCCGGGGACAAGGGGGTGAGCGTGTTGATGTCTAGGTTTTCTAAATTCTGCGGGCAAAAGCAACATCAAGGAAGGGGGGCGAAGGGGGATTCTCGATTCTGATTGCCAGGGGCTGCCGATTGCCAGAATGCTGGTGCTGTGAATGCTTCCCCTCTCTCTCCCTCCTTTTTTTGCTGCTGCTTCTCCCCACCCTGCAGCTACCCACAAGCTCCTTGGTGCTACTTCCCAAACTGTGTGCGTATGCGTGTATGCAGTGGTGGCCTGGAAAGCGTCACTTGCCTGCTCGCGTAACCCCGCGCCTCTGTCCTTGGTTTTACTCATTTGGTCTACACCACTGCCCTTACTGAGAGCTTCACTGCATTCACTGGTGTTCTCCAAGCATACACGTCTGTAATAATTTAGTTGTGGAAATCAGTTATTCCTCTGAAACATACACAATTAAAAACCTCCTTAATATGGCTTCCTACCAAACACTAAACTAGTAAAGTACCATGATGAATGCAAGCTGTCAGGCTGCGCTAGGTCAAGTGCCAGCCCTGTGTGCAGGCGCACCCCTACCTCACTTGCTGCCCTGCGTCCTTCAAGCGTTACTGGGTCCAACCGCACGGCAGCAACATCCGCAGCCCCAAGCAGGGAGCGAAGCCACAGCCTGCTTGGGTCCTCAGCAGCTCCAGCAAACCCTCCTCTCTTTGCATCCGCAGCTGAGTGTGCTGCAGGCTGTCCTCGGCCCAAACGTCTTGAGAGGGCCTCAGGTGCAGCACCACCACCGTGGCATGGCCACCCGCTCCACCTTTGTAGACCGTGTGCACATGGAGGTGAAAGGAGGGAGCGGCGGCAATGGATGCGTGTCGTACGAGCAAGTGGCACGAGGTACACCGTAATGCGTGTGGAATGGAACGCCTCGATAGGTGAATGGTCCCTCAGAAGTCAGTGACCCAGCCTACTTTGCTTTGATGTACTTGCAATGAGTATATAAACACATACAAGCATACAAGTCCTCAAACGGGCACACGGAAGCACTCAATTTACATGGAACTTCACACATCATTGCACGTCTGCACATTGGCACCTATCACAACTTGTGCCACTGGCACAGTGCCGCATCCAAGTAAACCACGCTGTGCTAGCCCGATTACACATAGATTTTGTGTACTCGGCACCAAAAGGGTTCCAAGAATGGTATTATTTCCGGGAGGGCACACACCATACCAAAGGCTGCAATAAATAAGCACTACCTTGCATACACATACACACACACACACACGTGTTGTCCATTCCAGCTGGAGGTTTCGTGCATGTATGTTGGAAACTGTGTGCCTCGTCCTTCCACCGTTAAATGACGTAAAACGCCTCTTTCCTTCTGAAGGACAAAAGTGTCAAGTTTCATCCCATCCATTTGTGTTTAGGATTCCTTGTTGTGGACCTCCTGCATGTGCTAATGTGCATGGGCATGCATGTAATGGCACAAGGTTTGCAGTCTCTTAACCCCCATGCACGTTAGCACATGCATCTAATGGCACAAGGTTTGCAGTCTCTTAACTAATGCTGTACAATGTGCTTATGTGCTTATGTGCTTAATGTGCCTTCCCTTCCCATGTACACACCGGCACCCTGCTTGCTGTTATGGGTGGATTAGAAAAAGGGTATAAATTGGGGGTTCCTTTGTGTGCTAAACTTTGTAAGTCTTACCTCTCACTCTGTGTGCTAGCCGGCATACAGCCGACTGGCCCTTGCTAACTCATAACATTCCCTCCATCCACACCCTGCGGGCCGCCGCCTTGCAGCTTCTGGTGGCAATGGAGGGGTGGGGAGTTCATAAAGCTGCGCCCCACACTTTGAACCAACATTTGAATCAAAAACTGTGCGCATTACAGGCCGCCGCCTCGCAGCCAGCGGCGGCAATGGAGGGGAGGGGGGCAATGTGGTGCTGAGAGCTGTCAGGGCCACACGTGAACTGAGGGGCCTTCCACGCCACGTGTCTGGTAGGTGGCAGGCTGACAAGTGAAAAGCATGTAATCTGCGGTGCCTCGTCACGCTATTCTAAGGCTATGCAAGGGTACATGTGAGCAAAGTGGGGCCTCCCACGCCACGTGTCTGGTAGGTGCAGACTGACAAGTGAAAAGCATGTCATCTGCAATGCCTCGTCAGGCTATCCTAAGGCTAACCAAGGGTACATGTGAGCAAAGTGGGGCCTCCCACGCCACGTGTCTGGTAGGTGCAGGCTGACAAGTGAAAAGCATGTAAGCTGCAGTG